>Ga0325410_1009412_pt1 | contig 10438 bp, 11 predicted proteins | sample PopdelMetagenome_16_FD_206182 | JGI IMG/M metagenome (GOLD analysis project Ga0325410, IMG submission 206182) | Populus deltoides microbial communities from Bellville, Georgia, United States - Xylem-PdIQD-R3 | ecosystem: Host-associated > Plants > Phyllosphere > Stem > Wood/Secondary xylem...
CTAGGTTTGAGACAATCAATCATACCACCTATGAGGATTATGCATTGTCATGCATCTTAGATAAGTCTCCAAGCATTGGTTAACCCTCTTAGTTTGTCTATCCATTTAATGATGATAGGATGAACTTAACAGTAGCTTGACACCTAATAATTTGAATAACCCCTTTTAAAACAAATAGGTAATTTTTTTGTCTCTGTTAGTTACAATTGTTGCAGGAAGTCCATGAAACTTGTAAATGTGATCCAAGAATATCTAAGCAATTTGTTGAGCCATGAAGGGATGTGTTATTTCTAAAAAATGGTCATACTTAGTGAATCTATCCATTATGACTAGGATAAAATTCCTCCCCCTAGCTTTGACAACCTTTTAATAAAGCCCATGATGATGTTCTTCCAAATTCCTTCTGAGATTGGAACTGGTTGAAGTAATCTAGGATATAGAACTTTTTTCCATCCTTGCCTGTTTACATGTCATATTCGTTTATAAAGTTTCTTACCCAAGTCTTCAAGGAGGGCCATATTGGCTAGTAAAACACTATCTTGAGCTTTCTATAGGAATTCTGCATTCTAGCATGCCTTTCTATTTGTAAGTCGTGCAAGAACAACTAACTTTTCTCCCAATTCCCTAGTACTACCAATGACAATTCTATTCTTGTATCTAAGAATTCCATATATCCATAAATATCCAGGCCAATTCTCCTTATTAAGCATTTTCTCAATAACAATCTTTTTGAATTGATTATCCCCTTGATAAGTCTCACTAACATGGTCAGACCATGTTGGATTGATTGCAATAATGGTTGTCAAATAACCAATCAAGGTTTCCTCAGTTTGATCAGTTTTATCTTTACCCTTTCTAGATAATGCATCTACTATTGTATTTTCTTTGCCCTTTTTGTACTGGAATGTATATCTTAATCCAAGAAATTTGGTTAAACCTTTGTTTTAGATTAGTGTATGTATTTTTTGTTCAAGTAGGAATTTCAGACTTTCATAATCAGTTTTAACAATAAATTGATCATGTCAATGTAATACCTCCATTTATCCATTACCATTAGGATTTCCATATATTCCTTTTCATAAATGGACAATCCTAAAAGCTTGGGACTTAAGGCTTTGCTGAAATAATCTAAGAGCCTTCCTTTCTGACACAAAAGAACTCATAATCCATGAACACAAGCATTAGTTTCAAACTCAAAACTTACATTGAAGTTAGGAAGAGCTAGAACTTGAGCTTGACAGAGGGTAATCTTCAATTATTCAAAAGCTTTTTGTGCATTCTCATTCCATCTGAACTTGTTCTTCTTCAATAGCTTAGTTAAAGGTTTGTTGATTACTCCAAAACTCTTTATAAACTTCTTGTAATATCCAGCAAGTCCTAAAAAAACCCTCAATTCCTTGATTAAACTTGGTGTTGACCAACTCTTGACTGGCTCAATTTTCTTAGGATATGCTGAAACTCAATTTGAAGAAATGATGTGCCTAAAATACTTAACCTTTTGTTCATACAATGAACATTTGGTTCTTTTTACAAATAACTGGTTTCTCCTTAAAACCTCTAATATTGCCCTTAAGTGTTGCAAATATAGGTCTAATGAAGAACTATAAACTAATATATCATAAAAAAAAATATCAACACAAATCTCCTTAGAAAGGGTTTATGAACTGTATTCATCAATGTCTGGAATGTAGTAGGGGCATTTGTTAAGCCGAATGACATTACTTTAAACTCATAATGACCATGGTGTGTCTTGAAGGCAGTTTTCTCTATATCCTCATTATTCATCCTTATTTGATGGTATTCTGGTTTAAAGTCAAGTTTTGAGAAAAACTATGAACCTTATAGCTCACCTAATAGATCATCGAATAGAGGAATATGAAACTTGTTTTTTTTTATGGTTATATTGTTAAGCTGCTTGTAATCTATATAGAATTTCCAGGTGTTGTTTTTTTTCTTGACTAACAAAATTGAAGAAGCATAAGAGCTGTAACTATGCTGTATTATTCTATTTTGTAACATCTCATTGACTAGTCCTTCTATTTCTCCCTTGTGTATATAAGAGCTCTTATAAGGTCTAATATTTATGGCTTTAGATCTAGGAATTAATGGAATTATGTGATTTAAAGCCCTAATTGATGGTAACTGTTTAGGTTCTGCAAAAAATATCATCAAATTCTTCCAAAAGAGCCTTTACTCTATCTTGTTTTTCTACTATTGGTTCATGAACTGCTTCAATTAAAAAGAATTGGCCTATAAACCCACATAACACCTCCTTTAAACTTTTATGCACCTTAACAGCTCCAATCATTTCTAACTCAATATATGCAATATTCCATTTAATTATATAATTATTCCTTTTTTTTGTGAATGATAATTTCATCTTGAAAATATTAACCAAGATGGAAAGTACACTCTTAACTAGTCCATAACAAGAACAATATCACACCTTTCCAATTTTAATAACCTTAAATCAACTTGAAATTCATGTCCCTGTATAAACCAAGTTAGTTTTGGACAATGGGAATCACATCTCAAAAAACTATCATTTGTTATTGTTACTATCAATACAGTAGTCTTTACTACAATAGCTTTAATCTTCTTAAATCAACTTGAAATTCATATCCCTGTATAAACCAAGTTAGTTTTGGACAATGGTAAACACATCTCAAAAAACTATCATTTGTTATTGTTACTGTCAACACAGTAATCTTTACTACAATAGCTTTAATATCCTTAACCACAACAACATCTATGAAGCTATGGGTGCTTCCAATGTCTATAAGAATAACCAAGTTAGTTTTGGACAATGGGAATCACATCTCAAAAAACTATCATTTGTTATTGTTACTGTCAACACAGTAGTCTTTACTACAATAGCTTTAATCTCCTTAACCACAACAACATCTATGAAGTTATGGGTGCTTCCAATGTTTATAAGAACAACCAAATTCTTTTCTTGACAGCATACTTTTATCCTGATGGTGTTATGGGCATAATTATCAGCTAATACATTAAAAAAATAACTCACTCATCTAATTTCTCATCTAACCCCACAATCTCATTACTCTCTCCTTCTATAGTTTCTAAGAACTCATATTTGTCATCTTCTAACCATCCATCATATGAATTCCCTTCATGTTATAATGATGCCCTGGTATTCATACTTTTCTCCACATTTAAAACATTGGCCTAGACGCCTTCTTTATTCATTTAGAGTCTCAATGTATTTTGATCCTACTTTATAATCTACCTTAGAAGGAATAAAATGTTTTGTTGGCATTTACTTGGTGCTCTTCTTGTTCCAAGAGAAAGTTTTGTTCTTGGTAGCACCAACTTTTCTCTTTTTGCTATTTCATATTTTAACTTTTCTTGCTATTTCACATCCTCAAAAGCTTACATCAATGTAGCAGGTTTTAGAATCTTGAGCATAGGTCTTATGCCATCCTTCATTACACCAAGTAAACTTGAAATGTAATAGGTTTCAGGTAATGTTGGATTCAAAGCATTCATGAGAGACTTAATTTCTTCAAATTTCTCTACATATTCCTCCACACTTCTATGTTGCACTAGTTTGTTGAATTCCTCTACTACATCCTCTCTGCCGTCAAACCTCATACAAGTCCTTTACTAAATTCCTCATAACTAGCTAGATCCTTCCCTTCAAACAAAGAGCCTTCATATGACACTTATGCCTTGCCTTCTAAGTTTAAGGAGGCTATTTTCATCCATTGCTAAACTGGAATGAAATTCAACTTCTAGAGTTTCCTACATTTCCTGATCCAACCCCTTGGATTCTCTCCGTTAAAGCTTGGCAATTCTACTTTAGGCAAGGTGACATTGTATCCTCCCCTTTGGATTTCCTAACCTTCTAGGCCTTCTCTACTTTGATTATGTCAATGCTAAGGAAGAATTCCATTATTATCCATCTTAACTCTTCCTTATCTGTCAATCTCCATAACTCCTAATAATGCTTTTAGTGAAGCTATGATAGAATCTATGATGCAACCATATTATTCAATAGTTTTACCCATATTTGCCTGGTATTTTGCCATGTTTTATATATATAATGCATTGATAATCTTTGTTTTATATTTTAAAGGTATTTTTGGATGTAAGATTAAAAAAGAAGTAAATTGAAGATAAAATTCAGACCATGTTCCAACCCAGGTCGAATATTGGCAGATTTGACCTTTAATCAATGTTTTATACAGAGCTTGAGTTGTAGAGGTCAAAATGAAGTGATTCTAGTGGAATTAGAAAGCTAACATTCATACCTTTTTACATATATATAGTAAGAAAAAAAAAATAAAAGATAGAGCATGGAAATCGCAGCCTTCAAAGACAAGTTTCGTATTCTGCCAGTTTTGATCTTCGACCATTTTGACTTCAATATCTTGAGTTAGAGAAGTTTATTTGATGCAAACTCAATTTTGTTAGATTCTTGAATCAAATACCTATCAACCTACTAGATTTCAGCAGAAAAAAAGTTCATATGAGGGAGATATGATTTTTCTAAGACAACCTATAAATTCTGTCATCAGACAAGTTTTGTGAAGAAATAAGTTCAACTTACTTCCCAAGCATCCAAACTGACATGGAAATTATTTCTTCGTATTGAAAAGGTCTTTATTTAGGCAATTTAACTTCTCTAAGTCCAAAGTCAAAGTTTGAAGACTTTATGCAAGACTATTTTTCCTTCTGTTTAGGAAAGTAGTTATTATACTACTTAAAAATATAGATCGTCTACTTTGAAAATGACTATTATTATTTTGGAGGATACAAATGGATTGGAGGGATGAAAGGATTAGGTTTTTCTATCAAAGAAAAAGAAAGAGAGAAAGAAAAAGGGGACGGCTACAAAAAAGAAAGAAACTCTCACCCTTTTCTCCTATACCAGAAATTATGTTTCCATCATTTCTCTTAGTTTTTTAATAGACATGTAAGGCTAAGTTATTTTTCTTGGTTGAAAGTATACAAAAACTTTCGAATTTCAAAAACTATGAGATCTAATTTATTTTTTCTTTTTATTTTATATAATGAGTATGAATGTTTTTCTATGCTTATTTTATATGATTGTTTAGTTTGAGTGTTAAAGTAGACTCTAAATTATTATTCTAACCAATCTATTACTAAGTTTGCTATAAAAATCGGAGTTGTGATATTTAATTGAGTTGACTTGATCATTTTTTGTACTTAATTCTTTGCCTGCAATAGAATATAACTTCTCATGTCAGTGTTGTATTTGACGATCCATCTTTTACCATGTTTCTTCAAGTTCTCGAACTTGTTATTTTCCATCATTGTAGCTATGGATCAATGCTTTGATACCACATTGTTAATATCATGTTTTAACAATAGAGATTTAAGAAGAAGAGGAGAAGAAAATTGAGAGGAGAGAATAACAGTAATAACTGTAAAAACAATGAATCATTTATTTCTTGCATATCACGTTTGTTACACTTGTAAGTTCTAAATGTCAACTAACTAAAGCAGTTATTCAACTAACAGCTAACCAACCAACGTGCACGTGGCTTAATTCTCTTCTAATTAATTGATTAGCTGCTTCCCCTGCTGACATTCCTCACGATTGCTTAATGGCTCAACGTAACACGCTATATATCGGCTTTCAGCACATCAATCTCTTGATGAAATCATTTTTTTTCTCTCCCGGAAAGGCAAGCAAAGTTTCCCTATTAAGTAGGAGTTCTTATTTCCAATCACCTATCACCACACATACCTTTCAGCAGCATAATGTTTGGGCCGTGTAGTCATTCATTTCCTGCCCTTCTGTCACATAACATGTGGCTTTCTGTGTTCTACCTTCTTATTGATTTTTTATTTATTTTTTTGGTACGAAGTCCTGTTGAATTCTTATTGAACACTTGAAAACCTGGGAGTCCAAATCTTCTTATTGCAGGGTGATGGAAACAACACAACTTCAAGGACAGATTCCTGCTGACTTCTTCAGCCTCTCTCATTTACAGACTGTGTAAGAGCCAGCATTGAGTTGTTCAACATTTCATTCCATTGATGTTTGGAAACCTGTACAGAAAATTAGCTGCTTCCTTTCTTGGATTCACAGAAAATAGGTCTAGATTGATATTTACATGTTATGGCATGGCTGGTCGATACCTGCCTTGACTTCTGGTGACAGGGATGCAAGAAATAACCAGCTCAGTGGCTCATTGGATATTGGAACAGGCCACGGAAACCAACTAGCATTGATTGATTTGCGAAAAAATCAAATTTCTGGCTACACTAACGGACTGGGAGGAGAAGCTGGAGTGAGTGTAATGTAAGCCAGATTCTTGATTTATGTTTTATTATTCTGCTAAACAACATTTTAGTACTCTGAGAAAGTCAAATTGCCGGGATATATGTTTCTTGTTAGTAGCTTTATCTTGTGTGTCTGTTAAATTTTGCAGACTTGCAGACAACCCAATATGTCAGGAAACAGCAGTGACAAAAAGTTACTGCACCGTCTCCCAACCCAATTCTTCCTACGCGACGCCTCCAAATAACTGTGTGCCTGCATCCTGCTTTGCTAAACAGCATTCCAGTCCCAACTGTAAATGTGCATTTCCATACACAGGACTTCTAGTGTTCAGAGCTCCTTCATTCTCAGACCTTGGAAACATCACTTACTTCAGTGTTCTCGAAAAATCTTTGATGAATTCATTCAAGTCCCATCAATTTCCTGTGGATTCAGTTCATCTAAGTCAACCAAGAAAAGATCTATCTCAGTACCTTGATTTGAATCTGCAAGTGTTTCCATTTGGCCAAGATCGTTTCAATAGAACAGCAATTTTAAGTATTGGTTTTATGCTAAGCAACCAGACTTTTAAGCCTCCAGCGCAATTTGGACCTTTCTTTTTTATTGGTGATACGTATCTGCATTTCACAGGTAGTCTCATAACTGATACAGAACTGAAAGAAAAAACTTACCCAACTGTTTCTCCAATTCTTATTGTAACACCACTCTCCCCTCCCTCCCTCTTTCTTCTCATCCAGGAGAAGTCAGAGGATCAAAAAAGTCTTCAAGCACAGGTGCTATCATCGGAGCTGCGGCTGGTGGCTCTGTCCTTCTGCTGCTATTGCTTGGTGCTGGAATTTATGCTTTTGGTCAAAAAATGAAAGCAGAAAAAGCAATTCTACAAAACAATCCTTTTGGTATGAAAAGGATTTGTGTTTTTTACTTGGCAATTGCACTCAGGGAATTTCTTGGATTTATTTTGTTTCATTTTCAGCACACTGGGAATCAAACAATGGTGTTGGAGGTGTTCCTCAGTTAAAAGGAGCCAGATGCTTCTCTTTTGAAGAACTCAAAAAATACACCAACAACTTCTCAGAAACCAATGACATTGGTTCTGGGGAGTATGGAAAGGTTAAGTTTGATTATCTCTCTCACTCTCTGAAAGCCTATTCACATCTTATCTGCAAATGGATATTTATTTGCATTTGATCTATCCACGTTCATGATGTACTGATAACATTTATTCACATAAACATTCGAAGAAAACCCTGAATCTCAAACTAGTCGGAACTGGTTCACAACACTTGGATTTTTGTCAATCATAATTCTTACATTACAACTTCACCACACTTGACCAGGTTTTCTAAAATACACTATGCCAATTTTATCCTCAATCATCGGGGAGAAAGAGATCTGTGCCCCCACACATAAATTGCTTTCAATCTTGCATGCTAGCATTACAGATGTTTTCAAAATCTTTGTCAAAATAACACAATTATGCTCTCACCTTCCCAGCCAGGTAACTTTTCATTCTGCACTTCAAGTATTTTCTGCTGCTTTTAAAATTTGTGTTGTTGACATTATCATTTTGAAAGGACGTAGATTCGTTTTCTATTTCATTGACGCAAAAACAATCATTCCCATTGAATTTTTTTTTCATTTGTCCAAAACATCAAAGTTAAACGTGATAACATTTGCAGGTTTATAGAGGAGTTCTTCCTACTGGAGAACTAATTACCATCAAACGAGCTCTGCGAGAATGGATGCAGCCTGGGCTGGAATTCAAGACTGAGATTGAACTTTTATCCAGAGTCCACCACAGAAACGTTGTAAGCCTTGTAGGCTTTTGCCTTGAAAGAGGTGAACAAATGCTCATATACAAGTTTGTGTCAAATGGAAGTCTCATGGAAAGCCTATCAGGTACTTTCATCAGGTCCTACGACCTATCAATTCTTCAATTTGATTCTTCAGGACCAGTCAGTTGGAGTTTGCTATCTTACACTTTTTTTTCATGAGAAATTTTCGTGCATGTCATATAACATTAAAGTGGTATACCTTCTATCGCAAGATCCAAATTTAAGTGCTTCGCATAACCATAATAGCTGCCGTCTTCCAATACCAGCCAAGATCTCCTGTGTTTCAGGATTATCGCTCTCAAGCATCAAACGATAAAAATGATATTTGTTGCTAATTTAATCCCTCTGCATAATGAGATATAATATAAATGTAGACAAAAATTCATTAACCGCTCATTTTCCTTCGTTCTTTTCAATCCAAGCAGGGAAAACAGGAATCAGGCTTGATTGGGTGAGGAGACTCAAAGTGGCACTTGGTGCAGCAAGAGGCTTGGCCTATCTGCATGAACTTGCCAACCCTCCCATTATCCATAGGGACATAAAATCAACCAACATATTATTAGATGAAAGCTTAAATGCAAAAGTTGCCGATTTTGGCCTCTCCAAGCTTATGGGAGACAGTGAAAAGGGTCGTGTTACCACTCAGGTGAAAGGGACGATGGTCAATTCCTCCATAACCTCACTCCATCTGCACAATACCATTATTTCTAACTTTTTTTTTGTTGGTCGTAAACTATGATTCATTTAACAAAATGAAATGCAGCATCTGATATGACCAGAATGGATGATAGAACTGATTGTAATAATCATTGCATTTTTTTAGGGTTATTTGGATCCAGAATACTACATGACCCTGCAGCTAACAGAGAAGAGTGATGTTTACAGCTTTGGAGTTGTAATGCTGGAACTATTAACCGGAAGAAGGCCAACAGAACGAGGAAAGTACGTTGTGAGAGAGGTAAAGATGGCATTGGATAGAGCAAAAGATTTATATAACCTCCGCGAACTTCTCGACCCAAGCATTGGTTTGGACACAACACTAAAAGGTCTAGATAAGTTTGTGGATGTTGCCCTAAAATGTGTACAAGAGAATGGAAGTGACAGGCCAACAATGGGTGAAGTGGTGAACGAGATAGAGAATATCTTGCAGCTTGCTGGTCTGAACCCCAACGCGGATTCAGCATCGACGTCGGCAAGTTATGACGATGTAAGCAAGGGAAGTGCTAAACATCCATACAAGAATAGCAAGGATTCCTTTGAATACAGTGAGGGCTTTCCAGATCCGAAGGTTGAGCCACTGTGAGCTCAGTATGTTATATATGGGCTCGGTATATGGTTGAATGTTACTTGCTCGAGTATGAGTTGCATTTTTATTTATTTATTTTTTGTGTTGTTTGTACTTTGTAGCCTATGTTGAATCAGAACTGTAAATGCGTTGAATTATTTGCTTTTGAACATTTAGTAAGCACTATAAGAGTTGCATATGATTTCTGATCAGAGAATATTGTTGCTGTAAAATTCTCACTTTGAGCGGCTCGCTTGCATGCTCGTATCCGAACAGCTCAGACGCAAGCGATTGTTTTAAAGACGACTATATTACGAAAACCTTGTTCTTCATTTAATTTCAATTTCAGACCGTCTGGGACGAACCAAAAGTTTATAATAGGATGTTTAATTTGAATTTAATTGATGATATACTATAATTCTTATATTTAAAATAAAATACTAAATCATATAATTGAATTTAATAATAATGTTAAAACAAATTGAATTAGTAATTTTAAGTATTTTGCTCTTAAATTATTTTTATTACTTGTGCATAATCAAATACTGAAGCGAAGAAAAAAGCCTATAGTATTATTAATTCCATGCTTCTTTCAGTACTAAAATAAGGGGGTATTAGCATCTGAATTTAGCAACGGATAATTCCGTTGCTAAATTCAGTAACGGATTTGCAACGGATTACACATATATTATTTTTTTAATATCAGCAACGGAATTTAGCAACGGATTATCCGTTGCAAAATTTACGTTGAATTTAGCAACGGATTTTCCGTTGCTAATTAAAAAAATAATTATTTAAATTTTAATATAAAACCAAAATTATGAACACCGTTGATTACATTTACAAGGATTAAATCTCAACCATCTATTTTTCGCTGGCTTTGTAAATTAACACCAGTACTGCTTTCCCCCCACACTATTCATGTTTACAGAGACGAAATGAACAAAACCAACAGATGAAAATTAATGATCTTCCACTCTTCCAGTCTCCTTCGTCCCTAACAACATCGATCCATAACTGTAGAAAAATCAACCTCTCTTCATC
>Ga0325410_1009415_pt1 | contig 10437 bp, 7 predicted proteins | sample PopdelMetagenome_16_FD_206182 | JGI IMG/M metagenome (GOLD analysis project Ga0325410, IMG submission 206182) | Populus deltoides microbial communities from Bellville, Georgia, United States - Xylem-PdIQD-R3 | ecosystem: Host-associated > Plants > Phyllosphere > Stem > Wood/Secondary xylem...
AGAGAAGAATAGAGAGAGCTTGAGAGAGTAGAGTTGAGTTGAGAGAGTTTTATCTCCTCCTCCTTTGTTTGTATTGTTTGTAAGTTTCATTAATACAAACCAGTAGCTCCGTGGAGTAGGCAAGTTACCGAACCACGTAAATTATGTGTGTTTGAGTTCTGGAATAGCCCAACAGAACAAACCAGTAATCCGGCTGGTCACTCTGCATGCATGCGTGAATTATTCACGCATCCTTTGTACAGTTACAGGGTAATTATTTCTAAAGGGAGGGAAGCGAAAGGAGCTTATCTCGAGGTTGTGTTTTGTTGCTGGAGTTCTGGAAGAAGATCAGTGCTCGTCTTTCTGCTATTGGCATCCCCTCTCCTCTGTTTCTTAGCCTTCTCTTCTTTTCTGCTTCTTCCCGGCTCTCTGTATGTTTTTTGTCTGTCTCCTGCTCTTCGTCTCGTCTCTGTGTTATTCGTTCTTCTCTTTTTGTTCTGTCTGTGTTTACTTTGTCTCCTGTGTTTGCTTGTTCTTCTGGTTTCCTCTCTGTTTTCTGTTGTGTTTTGCATCCCTGTTTCCGTGCTGGTTCGCCCCGTTTGTTCCTCCATGTATGTGTGTCTGGTTTTCTCCCTCTCTCTCTCTCTCTATCCTGTGCTTCTCTGGTTTTTCTCTCCGTTCGTTCTTTTCTTGTTCGTGTCTATTTCCCTCCCTCCTCGTCATGCCCTTTCTCCGGCTTTTATAAAGCCAGAGAATGCCATGCGTTCTTTTCGTGTGTTTGTCTCCACATCATTACTTACCGAGCTCAGTAAAACTTCTCATATAAAATGTTCAAAACGTAAAAGGTTGTCTATGGGTAAAATATCTAACCCCAAACAAACACCAAAGTTTCTTTTTTCATGACAAAAATTGACAATTGGAATCCCTTTTAATGTCGGAAATTGTGGTTATTATAACCTGAATTGCTGGATATTTTAACAAAATGATTGTGTTCAGTAATTTTTAATTTTTTCTTGAACAGGGAAGGAATATACAGGTCACGATTTATTGCTCTTTGATTTCGATACCGATCCTAGCTCAACTAACAAAGAATCTAGCTCTGTTGACAAGCGGAAGAATAGATGGAGAAAGAATATGGAATTGCCATTGTTCAGTTATGAGAGCGTATCAGTTGCAACTGGACAATTCTCAGACAAGCTTGGAGAGGGAGGATTTGGACCTGTTTATAAGGTAAGTTACGTTCAAATGATTATTCTAACCTTTTCAGAAAAAAATTAAAATAGTTTGAATGAACTTTGAGATTGACTTTTGGTTCATTTAACAGGGCAAATTACCTACGGGACTGGAAATAGCAGTGAAGAGGCTCTCAGAAAGATCTGGGCAGGGGCTTGAGGAGTTCAGAAATGAGACAATTCTAATCGCCAAACTCCAGCACCGGAATCTTGTCAGGCTATTAGGTTCCTGTATTGAACGGGATGAGAAAATGCTAATCTATGAGTACATGCCAAATAAAAGCTTGGATTTCTTTCTCTTTGGTCAGCATTTTCTTGCATTAACTTTCACTAACTTTCCAAATGCTTCAAGAAATTTATATCAGATTTGTGTATAAACTATAAACAGATGCAAACAGAGGACAAATCTTAGATTGGGGTACACGGATTCGGATAATCGAAGGAATTGCTCAAGGCCTTCTGTATCTACATAGATATTCACGGTTACGAATCATTCACAGGGATTTAAAGCCTAGCAACATTCTATTAGACAGTGAAATGAATCCAAAAATATCCGATTTCGGGATGGCTCGAATTTTTGGAGGCAACGAAACTCAAGCAAACACCAACAGGATCGTTGGAACATAGTAAGTTTCTTGAATTCCACTTTCCAGTACTCTTAACATGATCTGCGCTGACCTTTCCAATTTTTAGTGGCTATATGTCCCCTGAATATGCTATGGAGGGCATCTTCTCGATAAAATCTGATGTGTTCAGCTTCGGGGTGCTGGTACTTGAGATTGTAAGCGGCAGGAAGAATACTAGTTTCTACCACAGCGACTCCCTCAATCTTCTTGGACATGTGGGCAGCTTTCATATACGCTTATTTCTTTTTCTTCCATTTTGATTTGTATTTGACTACTTTCCTAGTGTCCACACTAATGATGCAGCATTTGCGTTGTTATACCATAGGCATGGAAGTTATGGAATTCTAATAAAGCTACGGACTTGATGGATCCAAGCCTGGGAGATCCTCCTTCAACTGCTACGCTGTTGAGATACATAAACGTAGGGCTTCTTTGTGTCCAAGAAAGTCCTGCTGATCGGCCTACAATGTCTGATGTTATGTCCATGATCGTAAACGAACACGTGGCTCTCCCAGAACCTAAGCAACCTGCTTTTGTTGCAGGCAGAAACATGGCAGAACAAAGACCATTGATGAGATCTTCTGGGGTACCTTCCGTGAATAATATGACAATAACGGCAATAGATGGGAGATAGTTTTTTCATCAAGAGGTCTAAAGGACATGAAGCTACTTCATCAGAGGAAGCTATGAGCATGGACCGTAGATCAAGCTTATTTGTATAAGTTCTCCGATTTGAATCGTACAATTGTTTGTTTCAGTTTTTCCTATTATTCTCGTTGTATTGAAACATGAACAACATCAAATCAAGTGTTCGTAGAACACATTTAATTCAGATCTTAAATATATTAAAAACTCATCTTCCTTTCAGTACAAATTCATCATATAATACCACATAATTAGCCCGTCAGATGTTGATAACTCGACTGCTGCCTGTGCTCCAAACAAACTCTTCAAGACACCAATTGCTTATATCTATCAGAATTCAGGCTAGATGTTGTTGCCAAGGCTAGAAAAGCTCACCTGCAATGGAGACTGCAGGAAAGCATCAACATGAATTAACCAAGCTGGCATAAGAGATTAAAGCAGCAACAAGAATAGAATGGGAAGAAAAGAAAGCGATCATCCCCTTCTACCTGCAACTAAATTAAGGAGTTGCCACTAGATATTTGATAGTATCAAGTGTTGTGCATACTGGACCGAAAGCAAACACAAAATAAAACATAAACAAACAGATTTACGTGGTTCCCCAAAACCAGGTACGTCCACGGAGACAGTAGATTGTATATTATTGGAGAAATGATACAAACACTCAACTCAACCCAATACAATCCCACAAAACCCAGTGTTTCACTCTTACACTCGGTATTTCTCTCAAATCTGCACTTGCACTCACTCTCACAGTTGCATTATTTTCTTCTCTGCACTTGACACACACTTCTCTGCACTCTCTCGTCTCTTGTCTTTATAGGAGAGCCTTGGCAGCTTGATGAGAAGTGATGGTGGTTGAAAAGAAAAGGAGGGTGGTTGATAGTGGTTTAGGAAAGGAGAGGGTGGTTGAGAAAAATGTTGACAATTGCAAATGTTGACAATTTGCTACAAATCTTCACCTTGGCAAGATTTTTCCATCCAATCCTCGTAATCGATCAATGCCGCCTCCATTGCGCCATATGGCGCTGCACCCTGAAGGTGCTCAACACTGAGAGATGTTGACCAAGTCCAAACAATGTTGGAACTTGATCCCTGAGACATATTTTGTGGGCATGTCAGCTGGATTATCTGCGGTACCAATCTTCTGTAGCAGAATATCCCCTTCATCCATAATTTCTCGAACAAAATGAAATCGAACATCAATATGCTTGGTGCGGGAATGATGAACCTGATTCTTTGCAAGACAAATAGCACTTTGACTATCACAATAGACATCCACGTGCTCTTGAACAATTCCCAAATCTTTAATCAACCCATGTAACCAAATAGCTTCCTTGAAAGCTTCTGTTACTGCCATGTACTCTGCCTCAGTTGTTGACAAAGCTACTGTTGATTGTAAATGTCACGACCCGAATCCTGGGTCCATAACCGGCAACGCAGGAGCGGTGTTGAAAGGACACCTCACCTATGTTAAGCCTCAGAACAGATATATCAAAGGAACAATTTATTCAAAAATACGCAGCATTTCACAATCTTCAGAAATATTATATTATTCAAAACTGATGAAACCAAAAGATAGTTTAAAACTCCTCATCAGTAATTAAAACAAAAACAATAATCCATAATACTCATTACATTGTCAAAAATTCAAACTTATATAAAACAAGGTAATAGTGGAGCGTCTAAGACATCAAATCAAAACTAAAAGGAAAGCCTCGCAAAACAAACAAGGCATACCGACCAAAACTGAAGAAGCAGGAACACTCAACAAAGTCCAACTGCTATCAGAAACTAAGAACCTGAAATAATATTAAGAATGAGGGGTGAGTTCAACCAACTCAGTGAGGGAATAATATTTAATATACATTTTAGATATTTATAATATTAATAGTTTGCAAGATGATTTATCTTGATATACATATACATATACATACTAAACATATTATCATAACGTAGCGGAATACATGTCAGAGATCAGATGACACCCGAAGGTGACAAGATGACACCCAAAGGTGACCGGATGACACTCAAAAGTGACCAGATGACACCCGAAGGTGACCACTGTGGGATGATCAGTCGCCACAGGCTGATGCCTCTCTCACCAGCTAGGAATACAGAATACTATGTGCACATAGGCTAACTACTCTCCGTTAGCATGGAGTTACTGACAAGTCCCATATCAAGGCATAATAGATATTCATAGAATCATCAAAGAAATGTATATCATATCAAATAGAATTTAGTTTGATAAATTGCGAATGCAAATTCAAGAATAAATGAGTACTCGGAAAATAAAGCAATATATATAAATATTCAAGAAATTTACTAGTTGTACTCATCGTATAATCAACATACATATTTATTTATATTATATGCATATTAAAGATTATCCCACTCACCCGGAAGAATATAGATTAAAAGGAATATCAGATGAAAGACCCGAAAAACTTATTGAGGATCGTTAGGAGAACCTACAATAAATATGCGAAATATACTCAAAAGCAACTCAAAGCAACACAAATAAAAGATTCCAATGCATAAAAGAAAACCAGGTTTAGTCTCCTAGGTTTAGGGGCTAAAATGACAATTATCCAAAACAGGGACCAAAACGTAATTTTACCAAAACTGGACCAAACTGTAAATACATAACCATACTGGAATTTCACCCATAAGCCATCCTTAATTCTGTCTAGAACGAATCAGGGACCGAACTGTAATTTTTATAAAGTTTAGGGACTAAAATGTAAATTCCCAAAATTTAGGGACCAAACTGAAAATATTCCAAATCAATTATCAAACTGAGATTCATCATCCTTAACCTCATAATAACACTGTCCAGAATCTCAAAATACATTTAGGGGTCAAATTGTAATTTTTCTAAAGTTTAGGGATTAAACTGAAACTTTCACAAATCAAGGACCAAAATAAAATTTGATCATCTTCAACCTCAAGACCATTCTGTCCAGATTTTACAGCAAGGTAAAAATGAATTTCTTAACCCATAAAAATTAATTTAAACAAATCAACTCACAAATCTTTATTTCTAACAACATACTATTTAATCACCTAACATTAAACCCTTAATAATCATAAATCAATCTTAACAACATAAACTTCTAATCTTTATAAACCCTAATCTCTCTCTCTCTCTCTCTCTCTCTCTCTCTCTCTAATCCTTCCATAAACAAATTATAATTAAAAGTAATATGAGAGAGAATCACTTACTTGGTACTTCCACTTTTCTTAAACCCAAAACTCAAGATCATAAACTGAAATCCTTGGTTTGATGAGGAAAGGGTCACGACGGCCACAAGATTTATAAGAGAGAACAGTAATTCTCTTGCAACCTTTTCTTATATACCTAGGTTAACTTAGGTTGGGTTTGGGCTGGCTTGGGCTTGGGTTCGGCCCAAAAGTTTGGGTCTTACAGTAAAGTTGACCTCCAACTTACAGGCCCTTTAGCAAGTGTAAACACATAGCCTGTTGTGTAACGACGCTTGTCTAAGTCACCAGCATAATCAGAATCCACATAACCAACTAAATTTTGTTCGAGTCTATCATCCCTCTCAAACTTCAAACCAATATCAGTTGTGCCATGAATGTACCGTAGAATCCACTTAACTGCCTGTCAGTGACCCTTTCCCGGATCATACATATACCTACTCACCATACTGACAGCTTGTGAAATATATGGTCTTGTATAAACCATTGCATACATTAATGCACCAACTGCATTTGCATACGGAATTTGAGCCATATGTTTGCGCTCTTCCTCTGTGCGTGGAGACATTGAAGCAGCTTAAAATGAGGAGCTAAAGGTGTGCTTACCGGCTTGGTCTTACTATTTACCCCAAATCTCTGTAGAATTTTCTTCAAGTATTGGGTCTGTGTCAAACAGACTGTGCCTTTTCTTCTGTCTCTTTGAATCTCCATGCCAAGAATCTTCTTAGCTTCTCCAAGGTCCTTCATTTCGAACTCAGTTCTCAGTTGAGCTTTCAGTCTATCAATCTCCACCTTGCTCTTTGATACAATCAACATATCATCCACATATAAGAGCAAATAGATGAAAGAACCATCAAGAAGTTTGCGAAAATAAACAAAGTTGTCAAACTGACTCCGTGTGTATCCATGTTCTGTCATGAACTTATCGAATCGCTTATACCACTGGCGAGGAGATTGTTTCAAGCCATACAATGACTTCTTCAGTTTACAAGCCCAATTCTATTTCCTAGTGACTTTGAAACCATCTGGCTGAGACATGTAAATTTCCTCTTCCAAATCTCCATGTAAGAAGGCAGTTTTCACATCAAGTTAGGCTAACTCCAAATTAAATTGTGCAACCAAGGCTAGCAAAATACGAATTGATGAATGCTTAACAACTGGAGAGAATACCTTATTATAATCTATCCCCTCCTTCTGAGCATAGCCTTTTGCTGCCAATCTTGCTTTGAATTGGATGTTGTCTTTTCCAGGATTACCTTCTTTCTGGGCATATACCCACTTGCAACCAATTGTCTTCTTTCCCTTGGGGAGTTGTACCAAATCCCAAGTCTGATTCTTGTGGAGAGATTTCATCTCTTCATCTATTGCCTTTATCCATTTTGCACTTTCTACACTCTGCACTGCTTCTTTGTAGGTGTAGGGGATTCCATCATCAATCACTGGAAATGCATAAGCCACCATGTTACAATACCGAGCAGGTTTCTTGATAACTCTTTTTGGTTTACTCATTGCAATGGATTCTTGTTGTGTGGTTGCTGAAGTTGTTGCATCCTCTTCATTTGAATCTTCTTTAGTAGGGATTGTCTGAACAGTCTTTATAGGGATGACTGAAGTCTCCAACTCCACCTGTTATGCATCACCAGATTGTTTTTCCTTCTCCTGTGATTTCTCCTGCTGTAACATGCCAGACTCATCAAAAGTGACATCTCTACTCAAAATCACTTTCTTTGATTCAAAACACCAGAGTCTGTAACCTTTTACTCCTCCACTAAAGCCCAAAAATATAGCTTTCTTGGCTCTAGGATCTAGCTTGGACTCAGTAACATGATAATATGCTGAGCAACCAAATATACGCACAGAGTCATGATCATTTGCAGGAGAGCCTGGCCATACCTCCAAGGGGGTTCTTCCATTTAATGTTGCTGAAGGTAACCGATTAACAATATGACGGGCATAGCTTAATGCCTCGCCCCAGAACACTTTACTTATTCCCGAATGTGATAACATACATCGAACTTTCTCCACCAGTATGCGGTCCATGCGTTCTGCTACTCCATTTTGTTGTGGTGTTTTGCGCACAGTAAAATGTCGCTTGATCCCTTCATCCTGGCAAACTTCAAAGAAAGGATCTGAAGTGTACTCACCACCATTATCTGACCGAAGAGTCTTAACTCTCCTTCCCGTTTGAGTCTCCACCATTTTATTCCATTTCAGAAAGATATCAAAGACCTCATCCTTGTGTTTCATCATGTATACCCATACTCTTCTTGAGAAATCATCAATAAAAGTAACAAACCAACGATTACCTCCAAGAGATTCATTCTTTGAAGGTCCCCATACATCTGTGTGAACATAATCTAGAATCCCTTTTGTGTTGTGTACTGCAGTGCCAAACTTGACTCTTGTCTGTTTTTCAAGAACACAATGCTCACAGAACCCATGCTTCCCAGTCTTAACGTCTTTTAATAGACCTTGCTTGACTAGTCCTTGCAAAGCCTTTTCACCAGCATGCCCTAAGCGCATGTGCCAAAGTCTGGAATTATCTACTTCAGCATCTTCTAAGCTTTTGGAAACAGCTGTTGTACCAGTAACGGTAGATCTATCTAGGAAATATAAGTTTCTTATCCTCGTGCCTCTTAAGACAACTAATGCACCACGGATTGCTCTGATACCAATTGTTGGGGAAATTCCGACCGGTGATGAACTGATCTTTGCTTATATGAGAGGTAAGCACACTGAGACACAATATTTTACGTGGTTCAGAAAAACCGCCTACATCCACGGGAGAGACAATATTATTTAGAGATTAGAGAAAGGATACAATAAATACATGGAGGAGGATCACATCCACTCAATTCCCATCTCTTATTGCTGCAATGGTAGCAGGGCTCCTGCCCATGGCAGCAGCTCCTCTTTCTCTCTTCCTCTCTATTGCACTCACAACTCTCTCATTTTGCTCTCTAACTTGGTGCCTATTTATAGGCAGGGATGGTGGCTTCTCTTCTTTATTCCAGCAGCTGCACATGGGATGATGTATTTGTCAATGGTGGGTGCAACCACCATTGACAAATGGTAACCCTACCTTATATATAGGGTAGGTTGCACATTAAATGGCAAATCCTAACAGCAAGTCTGTTTGCTTGTTTTTGTCTTTACTTGCACAAGATTCTCTGTTTGGAAGTAGGATTTTCCTGTTAAGTTGTTCTTCGATAAATGAAAGAAAAATATTGTCTCTGTTGGGGTTTTTATAGAATTGAAATGACCATTGCGATTTTCTTATATGTTAATCTTAGATGGTTTTTGAATGCTTTATTAGATGTTTAATAATGCAAGAGCTAGATGATTTTCATGTACTTGTTTCCCTGTCTAACATTAAACTTAATTTGTTTATTGAAAATAATTTTCACCTTATAAAGTTGTATAAAATATTTTAGGGGCACTAATCTACTTACAATATCATGCAATAATTTTAACCACCACTATCTTGCAGTTAGAACCTCCACTGAAACTGCTATTACAATGGCTGCTACCATCCTTGTTGCTACTACTCCATCATCATATTGTTATCACCACCATCACCTTATCACTCCTCCACTACCACCACCATCCCCCCTCCATTCCCACTCCAACCTTTATCACCACTACAACTATTGCATCACCATAAAATATCGTCATCATTCTAATAACTTTGTATTTTTTATATTATTACTTGCCATAAAATTTTATCCATATAAAGTTATAAGAGCGTGATTGTGTTCAAAAAAGTGATTGTGGTCAGTCATCTTTAATTTTTTTTCTTAAACAGGGAAGGAACATGCAAGTCACAATTTATTGCTCTTTGATTTCGATACCGATCCTAGCTCAACAAGCAATGAATCTAGCTCTGTTGATAATGGGAAGAAAAGATGGAATGAAAGTATGGAATTGCCATTATTCAGTCATGAGAGCGTATTAGTTGCAACTGGATAATTCTCAGATAACCTTGGAGAGGGAGGATTCGGACCTGTTTATAAGATAAGTTTACGTTCAAATAAGAAATCCTGATTATCCTAAGAAAAATGTTAAAATAGTTTGAATAAACTCTCAGAAGGACTTTGGTTCATTTAATAGGGCAACATTCTATTCCAAAAAATATCCGATTTCGAGATGGCTCGAATTTTCAGAGGCAATGAAACTCAAGCAAACACCAACAGGATCGTTGGAACATAGTAAGTTTCTTAAATTCTGTTTTCCAGGACATGCTACTCTTAACATGATCTGCGCTGACCTTTTCAAATCTTAGTGGCTATATGTCCCCTGAATGTGCTATGGAGGATCTCTTCTGAATAAAATCTGATGTGTTTAGCTTCGGGTTGCTGGTACTGGAGATTGTGAGCGGCAAGAAGAATACTAGTTTCTACCACAGCGACACCCTCCATCTTCTTGGACATGTGGCGAGCTTTCATATACTCCCTTTTTCTTTTTCTTCCTGCTTGAATTTTATTTGATTGCTTTCCTAGTCTCCACACTAACGATGCTGAAAACTAGATAATGAAGAAGAATGAAGAACTGTTTTATTAATTTCACCTTAACACAGAAGTGTTTACATCAAGTATATATATACAAACGTGTGCCTAGAAAATAGGAGTTACAAGTGATTGAGTCCAACTCAATCAGTTCATCTATACCAGCTGGAATTGGAGCAGATTGACTTCAACAGGGGATCAACATCTTCTTATCTATAGCAGATC
>Ga0325410_1009418_pt1 | contig 10435 bp, 5 predicted proteins | sample PopdelMetagenome_16_FD_206182 | JGI IMG/M metagenome (GOLD analysis project Ga0325410, IMG submission 206182) | Populus deltoides microbial communities from Bellville, Georgia, United States - Xylem-PdIQD-R3 | ecosystem: Host-associated > Plants > Phyllosphere > Stem > Wood/Secondary xylem...
TTAGTTTTGAGTAATTTGGTTTAATCTAAGGCATGTTAAGTTCTTAATTATATTACCTTTTCAGGAAAAACCCTCGATTATTGGGACTGAGTAATTTTGTGTATCTTAATAATTGATGGAATTATGTTGTCAAAGAACCATCTCAACCCAAAAGCTTAAGCTGTTAGGTGAGGTCCCAAGATATGATTTATATTATTCTCTAACACACCCCCTCAAGTGAAAGCCCTTTGGGCTTGAAACTTGCACAGGCCCATATTACCTTGTGCTTGATTTTTATCAAATAATGGGGATGGTGAGATTCGAACTCGTGACCGCTTGGTCATCAAGGCTCTGATACCATGTCAAAGAACCATCTCAACCCAAAAGCTTAAGCTGTTAGGTGAGGTCCAAGATATGATTTATATTATTCTCTAACAGAAAGTTGTTAAATTTTAGACTTCATAACTAAAAGAAATTTGAGTTATCTGGACTGATGGGAGAGATAAGACTGTGTTTTAACGCTTGGCTGGATCATTTTCAGGAATTTTGTTTGAAAGTGATAAATGTTTGGTGGTTGGCTTTTTGTATGTTTTAAAAGCTTGGTAATTTTAATTTGATGTTCTTATAACTAGGACCCGGCTGAGAGGTCGAAAGCATCAGGGCAGTCGAAGTATAGTGGGAGTGCATTCAACACAACAGTAAGCCTTGCAAAAATTAAAACTATGTTATATGTTTTTCAATATTAAACCAACAAATTCTGTAACTCTTGCTTATGATATTGGTGATTTTGCAGGGTGTTCCTCCTGCTTCAAACTCGAGGCTTTCACCACTTCCTCCTGAACCTGCTGGTTTTTACAATTATGGTACAACGGTCGACATTCCTATTGATGCAGCTGCGGTAGGGATGGGATTCTTGTTGGTGAAAACCAGAGTCCATATTTTCCATTTGTATAATTAGTGTTATACTTGATTTTTCTTACTCTAATATGCTGTGAATCTAGGATTTAAGAAAGAAAGAGAAGGAACTTAAGGCTAGGGAGGCTGAGCTGAGAAGACGGGAGAAGGTATGTTCTGGTCGATTTTTTAAAAATACAAGCGCTTTTGTAATTTTTTTTCCTGCGTGTGCTGAACACAGTTGTTTAGAAGGAAGACATGTACTAATCCTTACAATTATAGTCTATCAGAGTGTTGTTGAAGGTCTTCAAGGGATGTGGAATTGTCTTTTGATAGTGTATTTGTGTTCCAGTTTTGGTTCATTAAGAGAGCTTTTTTTACACTGCCGTGAAAGCTCGTGTAGATTAGTGTTTTTTATTTCTTTAAAATCCAGCCGAGATTTTTGTACATCTTTCAGGTTGGATGCTGACTCATTCTGCCATCTTAGACACATTACGGATGGTTTCTTCTGTGGCTTTCTTCTCCCTTCATATCTTGCATTATATTAATCTCATTAATCTGCCTTTTTTCTGGTGCTAAACACGAGGTAAAGAGGTTAGAAGATGCAGCTGCAAGAAGTAATATACTCTTGATCAAGCATTATCACATCATCTGGACTTTCCTGTTTTCTGATGTTCCTTGTCTACCGGACTACTTTTTTCCCATGTGAAATATTCGACTTCTTAGTTGCATGTATTATTTGAACAACTGAACTAATTATTTTTTCCTTGTATGGCCAATTGGTTTTCCAGTTCTATCCTGCAGCTTACTTTTTTAGTTCTCTCTTTCCATGTGCAGCTGGAGTTGTCCTGGAAGAGAAAAACTGGCCACCATTTTTCCCAATTATCCATCATGATGTCGCAAACGAAATACCAGTTCATCTACAAAAAATTCAGTATGCTGCATTAACAACATTTTTAGGTATGCAAGCCTTCACCTGGATCTATGGACTGATGTTGTTAGCATTAAATTAAAAAATAAGTCCATTTTTTGTGAACATTTATAAGTTTGAAAGTCGACATTTTTTTCATTTTTTTTATAATAATAAATCCTTGTGAAGATTGGCATCTTGGCTAACAGGTCCTTGACAAAATAAATAGATTTGGTATTCTTTTTTATATTTCACTGCAATTATTTTGAAGTATCAGCTATATATTTAGGTTATTGAATGGGGTACTGGGCATGCACCTTGACCCTCTAAAGGTATCCCAACCAGGAAGATATATGTGTATTATATTTATATTGCTGGGGCTTTTGCTACTTCATGAATTACAAGTGTTCATTATATTTCTGCTCAATATGTTTTTTTTTAATAAAAAAAAGGTGGGACAAATTCTTAAACGTTAAGCATCCTCTAGTTTTTCTAAGCTCCTCGTCACTATGTTGTACAGTAAGGATGAAGAGTCCCAATTTTCATGTTTTACTGAAATTGGTACCAAAATATGCTTGTACTCTGCCTTTGTTTTCTGTAAACTGCATCATCACTGTGATAAATCTGAGCCATCTGAAAAAAGTGCATCGTTTTCTTCCCATCCTCTTCATCCCCACCACTCTCCTCTCAGCCACCTCTCTACTCCCCAAAGACTTATCATTTTCCATGCTCCCTTCTAATTACAGCACTCTCTAGTCCTGGGTCTAAACTGGGTTATGACTGAAGTACTTGCTTGTTTACCTTCCTTATGGACCCTATAACCAAGGCAAGTTTACAATCATATCCTATCCATGGTGACTTGACCTAGATTATTATAACTTAACACCATGTGTAAAATGAAATTCATTAGCAAGAAGGCAAATCTAATTGATTGAAGCATTCATATTGTATTGGTTCCGATGTGATTTTTTCTTTATTCTATTTTCACAATTACTTTGCTAGATGGCTCTGTGTAAGTGATGAACAATGATCTTGTGCAGGATTGACTTTTTGTCTTTTCTGGAATGTCATCGCTGTTACAACAGCATGGATTCAAGGGGAAGGTTAGTTAATAAACTTTTGCCACGTTAGTCCTGTGCATGCAAGGTTTTCAATTATCTATGCTGTCTTAAAATTCTCTACATCTTTTGTTGCAGGGGTGAACATCTGGTTTCTTTCTGTTAACTACTTCATATCAGGAGTTCCTGGAGCTTATTTTTTGTGGTATCGTCCACTCTATCGTGCATTTAGGTATTTATCTCCCTTGTTTACTTCAACTTTTGTGCTATTCTTAATAATATACTAGGCTGAAGAGTGAAACCTAAAATACAGCTAGTTCAGGACTGTGGTTTAGTGCCCATTTGTTTTTGGGGCGCAACTGCAAAAAAACATCTTTTTGATGCTTTTAATGAGGTTGAAACATTTCAACCTTATTGCCAAACCAACCCTGTTTGAGCTGAGCTGAGTACTGTGCTTGAACTTTTTACATTTTTTTCGAACCCTTGGAACCCAAAGCTGTTTTCTGATACAGCAAAAGGTGTTGTTTGAGGCTTGGAAACTAAGTGATAATGAAAGAAGTAGCAGATTATTGGCAAAGATATGTTTATCTTTTACTTTCTTAGTTAAGATTATTCTGATCCAGTAGTTTAACATTTAGGTGATTGAAACAAAATGTGAACAAAGAGTACTGGGAATCTAGATTTTCACCTCCATAATATAAGAAGTATACCTGATAGTTCATCTATAGTCATCAAAATGCAGAAATATTGTAGTTTGCTGTGCTGTTGAATATCAAACTCTTCATGCAGGACTGAGAGTGCTATGAGGTTCGGATGGTTTTTCTTGTTTTATGTGGTAAATTTTCATCTCCCTGATGGCTATTCATTTTATTTTTTTTATTCTGTCCAGCTCATCTCCTATGAAATTAAATACCTAATCTTTGTTCATCTTTTTTCTCCCAGCTTCACATTGGCTTCTGCATCTTTGCTGCTGTGGCTCCTCCTAAAATTTTCAAAGGAAAATCTCTCACGTATGTTTCTTCAAGTATTTTGAACTACTGTTTGTGTTTCAGACTAATGTTCTTGCGGATTTCAAAACATCACCATTCTTTATATTGCAAAATCCTTTAATGTTTCGTGACTGATGGTTTTTTGTTGTTGGACTTTGAATCAGTGGTATTATGGCTGCCGTAGATGTTGCGGGTAACTATACTATAGCCGGGGTGAGATGTCTGATATCAATTTGTAATGTTTCTTGCAATCTTGCCTGATTATCCAATTCTTCCATACCTTGTTTTTGAATAATTATGCGCTTGAACTAGGAAAGTAGGGCCTCCACTTCTCTCTTTTTTCCTAGATTTGTTCTGGCTACTTTGCTCCGTTAGTTATCCACTGCAATGTTGGATTCATTACTAGAATCAACATCGCATTACTTTCTGTAGGCTAGATGGTTAATTGTTTCTTGTGCTTATAGATCTTCTACTTCATCGGATTTGGTTGTTTCTGTCTTGAGTCACTGCTAAGCATCTGGGTTATTCAGGTACTTTTTTCCTTGTGTTGAATTGTTCATAGTATCATCTATTATGCACCATGCAGCTTTTAGAACTTTCTTGAAAGTATTTCTCACTTCTTGGTTTCCTTCTTGCTGCGCAGCAAGTATACATGTACTTCCGTGGAAGTGGCAAAGCTGCCCAGATGAAGCGTGAACTGCTGGAGGAGCATTGAGGGCAGCAGTTTGATTCTATGCTCTTGTAAGAAAGCATCACGGTGACCTTGTGTGTGGATTTAGGTTGTAAATGCCATTAGATGCATAGACTTGGGATACAACGTAAATATAGAAACACAGCTTGCTTGAGCCTGGCTTTGTTATACCAATTTCATTACACTGTTAAATGTCTTGCCGAGGGTATAGTTAATGGATTTTGCAGGCTTGCATTTTTCTTATCTTTTGTTGAAACATGGATGGGATTAAACATAGAGATGCATAATAATCATGGGAAAATCAGGTCGATATCCAGTTGGTGTTTGCAAAGAGGTCAACTTGGATCAATCTTTTGCAGGGCCTCAAAACTTTGAACATGTTTTAGAATTTAACCCTTGGGGATTGGATTGGGTGGTAATTTTGTTTGCTTCCCACGTTACCTTCTCGGGTTCAAATGTACAAAGGGAGGCCTTGAGAAAAATTGCTCTCATGTGGATAGCTTATACAAGACCTGATTGAAAGGAGACGGTTCGGGTGCCTGTTAGCAAACCAAGAAAACCATAAGTGTTTACTGAACATCTTAGAAAACAGGTTGGAGGGCTGTCAGGGAAAGGTTCTTTTCAACATTTTGCTTTACAAGCTCGCTGATACATGGCTGCAGTAGTTTACAAGACACTGACAGAATGATTTATTAAGAGCTTTATTGGTACAGAACAGCCAAGAGTTCTAATTTGACATAAAAGAAGCAGATCCCACGCAACAATTTCCTAAGCAGAATGCGTTCAATTCAGTCTTTCAAGGGGAAGGAATTGTTGCGATGTATAAAAAACAAAGCAAATACTTGATAACAAGTGGACTCTTCAAACTTAGCTGTTCTTCTAATTAATTATCTTTCGAGGCTTGGCTGTGTCGACAAAGAGTCCTCGCTCTTGGGTTTAGCTGACTTGATAGGACCCGGGATAACTCTTGGCTGAACTTGATATCTTCTCAAAGCCAGAACGATGGATGGGAAGATGGGATTTAAGAGCTCATTTCTTCAAAACATGTAAGCGTGATATAATATATTTTTATTTTTTACAAAATTTATTCTTAATTTAAATATATCAAAACATTCTAAAAACACTAAAAAAAAAAAAAAGTTAACAAACTGCATTTTGATTCCACGAAAACTTAATATTTAAAGACATTCTTGGCACTCCAATGTTTTCATAAAAAATTATAATATTACAAGACAACCAATATTGCATCGACTAAATTCATTCAAAAAAAAAAAAACAAAGAAAGAAAGTGTGTGTTTTTGCAAAAGTGTTTTTAATTAAAAATATATTAAAATTATTTTCTTAAGATTTTTTACATTAACAAATCAGAATCATAAAAAAAAAAATGTAAAAAACAAATAGAAAAACAGTTAAACCTGGTCTAATACATATCGAGCTAGTTTAATGATATGTTGTGTAAGAAAAACAAATCATGGGGCTGCAAAAATGCATGAGAAGAAGCAAAAAACTGAAGTTTTATAAACTCGAGCACCGCATATATTATGCTCCATGTTATTTCATATAGTAGTATATAGTATTCAACATTACACTGCATGATTAAATACTTTTATCACTAATAATAGTAGAAGAACTATTACCAGCTACTGGTTGCCACGCCATAATCCAATACCCCATCAACTCCATCTAGCAATAAGCAACACACTTCTTACAATCTAGGGTGCACCCACCACCACCACCGCCTCCTCCATAGCCCTTCCCTGACCGGCTGTAAGAGGTGAAACACTTGGCTGGGCAAGTCAGCTTCTTCTTATAACACGGGCCTCTCTCTTTGCACACCACACTGGGCCTCACAACACCACCTTTAGAGTACCCTCCTTTTGGACCCCCGTACCCAGCACCATACCCGCCACCAATATTTCCCCACCCTTTATCAAATCCCGGTATACCAAACCCGGGTCCGGGTCCAAAGAACCCGCCCATCCCACCACCATTTCCACCAGCTCTGTTGTTTTGGTTGGTGGGTTTGCCTTTTGTGGACTGGTCTGGGTCGGGTTCGGGTTGGGTGGCAACGGACAGTGAACACGCAACAAGCAAAAGAGCCAAGAGAAAGAAGCTAGCGAAGGATTTCATTTTCGCGCAAAAAGGATGAGTTGGTTTCTGAGGATGTGATAAAGAGAGAAGAAAGAGAAATGGGAAGGAATATTTAAAGGTAAAAAGAAGCATTTATTGGGAAAGGGTGGAGGGCAGTTGAGGAGGAGGGGGCCTCCATGAATAGGGTAGGTTGGCAGCACTTATGGCGCTTGCATTTGCAACTTTCGTGTGCGTGTCTTTGATTTCCACGGTGGTTTTTAAGGGCATTTCTTTGTATAAGAACTAGTGGATCATGCATGCTTGCAGCATAAAGATAATCTATGATAATGATTCGCCATGGCTAAAGTGGGCGAAATTTCTTCAACGTTTGCGGTCGTGGTGGACACTGGAGAGGGAGAAAGGCAGATTCCTCATGATACTTGCGGCGTGGTCCATGTAGTTTGACTGAAACCTTGGTTGATTTGACATCCATTAAGATGTTTTCAAAATTATAAAAAGTAAAAACTCTCTTAGACTTTAATTTAAAAATTCAAAATCCAAGTAATCTCGATATAAAAATAATGAACGCTTCAAGTTTCTGTGAATGAAGTGATTGTTTTTGTTGAACATATGGGCAAATCCCTCTTCAAAGTCTTTTTTAGCACCAACAAATATATTAACAACTATATCTTGTAATATAAAAAAAAAAGAAAGAGGCGAAGTAGACTTGGATGCAAATGAATCATATGATAAATTAATTTTGAAGCACATTTTGTTTTATAGTTGTTGAGATAAATCGCTAGAAATGGAAGTTTACGAATAAGGAAATGGGATTGGGCGCCCATGAATGTGTACTGTCAAGTACCTGGCGACATGCCGACAGAAATAAATAAATAGTTATGGCGATGGCCCTGGCCGGGTTTGGTTGCTTTGCCATGAACATGGAATGAATGCGGTGATCTTCCAATCTGCAAATTCACTAAAACGAATTGAAGTTCATAACCTAAACATCACAGTCACTGATCCCATAGATTATCCATACACCCTTCAATTTGGGGGTAGAAGTCAATGGTGTTCTGCCAGGTAATAAATAAGGTCAAATGATTTGCTACTCTGTTAGAGTTTTTTTTTTTAATTTTAAAAGTATTTTTTTAAAAAATTAATTTAATTTATTTTAAATTATTTAATAAGGTCAAATGATTATACAACGTGTCTCACCCTTGGAATTGAGGGTTGCATTAGACCCATTAATCTATATATAGATATTTAGCTTGTATTTGAATGTGCTGCCAAGTTGGGCACCTATGTTGTACCCACAGGACTGCAACAATTTTTTTTTTTTTTTTTAAAAAAAAAAACCATAACTTTAGGACCCATAGATTGCCTGTCCATTGAGTGTATTCGGACCAGGCAGCACTAGTAGGCAAGTGGTGAGACACGAGAGCCCGGAATATAACCGACCACGTATGTTAATCTTGACACCTTGATCGACTCCATACGGACATGCCTCCTTGTATTTAACACCTAACTATATTATTGCTCTTTGTTTTTTGAAAAAACATTTAAATGATTTCTATAAAAAATAAATTATTTTTTATATTTAATAATATTATTAAAAATAAACTTACTATGCTAATTTGATTTTAAAAAATCAAAATAAAATTGAAACACTTGTAGAAACCAAATAAATTTTTTTTACTCGAAAGTATTTTTCATCGATTAATTTTTTTAATGCTAAATAAACATGAAAAAAATTAAAAAATTAATTTTTATTTTTTCATTTCCATTGAATTAATTGTAAACCAAGAAATTAAAACAACCAATGTACATCCACAAAGCTTTCAAGGTCTAAGATTTGTTATGACTTAATTAAGTTTTGTTTATTTTTGTGTTTTAAAAGTATTTTTAAAAAAATTTAATTTTTTTATTTTTTTATTTTAAATTAATATTTTTTTGATATTTTCAAATTATTTTAATGTACTATATTAAAAATAATTTTTTTAAAAAAAATTATTTTAATATATTTTTAAGTAAAAATTATTTCAAAAACAACTCTAATTAATTTAAAAAGCAGTAAAAATACTTTTGACTTTTAGCTTGATTGCTATAGTTGTATTTAATAAAATCAGTGGGCTTATTTAAAAATCTCTTGTCACATCCATCACCCACAATTTGCCCCCTCCTAGTTGAGATTTCCAACGCTATTATCTATATTTATATTAATGGTAGGTGCAATTTGATGGGTTTTTTAAAATATTAAAAAAAAATTATTTTTTTTCCAAACCTACCATACTTTCCTCTGCCATGCAACAAGTTTTGAAGCCCGTCGTCTGCTTGAATAATTTCCATTATGGGTTGATGGATTATTTTTTAAAAAATTTTATGTAGGGTATTCAGGCTAGTTTACATGTAATTTAATTAATTTTTATGAATTTTAAAATTAACAACCAGGTAAATTTTCAGTGATTATCAATATTAACAACAACATGACTTAAACCTGAGATAATAAAAAAAATAAATTTTTTAGTACCAAACTTTTACTACTTGATCACTTACTAAATGATTAACTATTTATTTTTCTTTTCCCAGATGCTAAAAAAAATGAGAGTTAAATCTATTATTAATATTAAATGAAATAAAAAAATTAGAGATTGAATTGAAAAATAAAATAAATCTAGAAAAGAATTAAAAAAGTAATTAAAAGTATAAAGACCAAGTTTTATAAATAAAAAAATTAAAAAAAAATAAATTAAAAAAATTAAATTTTAATCTCTAATTTATATTTTATGTTGCCATGAATCCTTATATGCCTTTGAAAATATGGCCAACTCAAAGCCACTTTTAAAGATTAATAAGATCCATGCTTTCTGTAATGCTTCTCATAATTACATTACAAGAAAAAACACTTACACCTTTTCTTTTGACATGACGCATGCACTGTAGATTGAACAGTGCGCCAGTTAACCCATTGTCTCTTTTCGGTTCTTATCATAATTACAGTAGTATTTTTTATTTATAAATATATTAAAATAATATTTTTTATTTTAAAAAATATTTTTAAAATCAATACATCAAAATAATTTTAAAAAACACTGTTTCAGCTATGTTTTCAAATAAAACATCTTTTTTTTCTATTTTATCCGACCCTCAAAAATCTATTCAATTTTAGTTATTGATAATTTTTTTAATTTTATCTTCATGTGGATAACGTTTCAGATTTAATAATTTGTTTTATTTTATTAATTAAAAAAATTAAAACATCAAGGATTATATAAGGGATATTTCTTTTTAGTTTTTAGACAACATGTTGCCTGTTGCCTCAAAGTTAATAATACGCTAACTCCAGTTTCGAAACTAGGACCTCGTTATTTATCCCATGCGTTAACCACTGAGCTATGACTAAAAACATATATTAAGCTTTTTTACTTTTCATATGAACAGTCGAACCGACCCCTTTCAAATTTTAATTGTGTTGATAGTGATAATCCTGTAAACATTATAAAACGTACACTAAGAATAAGAGGTGGTTTAGCTCACATGGTATACCATGAATTTGTTCTTATATCATCCATCATCTTGGATTTGTGTCCAGAAAAGGGGTTGGAAGAAATTTCTCAAAATACACCAGCCCAGTATGTGGATTGTAAACTTAATTATATCTAAAAGAAAAAGGGATTTAATCTTGATATATAAAATTTACAAAAAAAAAAAAAAAACAACCTTGAATATTAAGAAAGGCATGTGTTTCTAAGAAAACATGTTAAACACTCCCCTGCATATTGTCGAACTCTACCCTTTTGTTTCCAGTAGCAAGTCACATGAGAGCTCACTACACATAACTCTT
>Ga0325410_1009419_pt1 | contig 10434 bp, 4 predicted proteins | sample PopdelMetagenome_16_FD_206182 | JGI IMG/M metagenome (GOLD analysis project Ga0325410, IMG submission 206182) | Populus deltoides microbial communities from Bellville, Georgia, United States - Xylem-PdIQD-R3 | ecosystem: Host-associated > Plants > Phyllosphere > Stem > Wood/Secondary xylem...
TATAAATCTATGCACATATTTGTTACACATGTGATATTATTTAATGGAATTAAATAGAAGGGTGAAAATCTTATTAAAACACATGTAGAAGGGTGGAACCTGTAAAACTTTCTGTACAGGGATAAAACTCATAAAAAAAAAAAAGAATACAGGGGCAAACATATCATTGATCTATTTTTTTTATTAGTTAAATGTAATAATGCATGGATGATTGACACTTCGTTGGCATAAATCTTAATAAAATTAGTTTTCAAGGGTAAAATTCATAAAAAAAAAAGAGTAGAAAATCAAAACATGACATTAACTCAAAAAAAAAAAAAAAAAACATTGGAGCTTATCTATGCTTTGAAGTGGAGAGCCCAAGTGTTTCCCTCCCTGAATGTGTAAAGGATCCCATGTTTTGTTGATGAGAGCCCTTCTGTGGACTCTGTTGTCATCCATTGTTTTCATTTAGGGCCCAGGTATAGGTTCAAGCCAACCAGTGACAATGGCTATTGTTACTGCCATAGCCATTTCTCTTGGCATCGCAGGACCACCTTACATTGAAAGAGACAATTGAAGGTAAAACACCAAAGGACGATTAAAGAATTAATAAGAAAATCTCCTGGCAAATTATCAGGACTTTAGAGAAACCAACAGCTAATTTCTTCCCCTTTTTAATGGGAAGAATTAGGTTAATGAGAAAACTACAGCATCTCTGAATTATTCACAAGTGCGTGCTTATTTTTTGGTCTTAACAATCAAGTATTTTCAATGGGCGAATCAGAATGATGCATTAACTCAAACTGCTGGGCAAACAGGGGAAAAAAATCACTGGGCGTAACTATATTTCTGTCTTAATTTCGATTAAAATTAAAAATTTTATTTTTTCGCAGATATTATCATCATTCCATGTGCTAATGTTCAAACAATTAGTATGGCCAGCAAGATGATGCCAACCCTGTCTTTTTTAAGTGGGGCAGTTACTTTCCATTCCTATTGAAGATTTCCTGAGCTGAAACTCCTTCTAGCACTCCAGAAAACAAGACCTGACATTAACAGGTCCCATAATAGTTGGAAAACCCTAAGCATTAAAATGAGAATTACTAATGAAAACGAACGCGGAGAAGGACCACTACAATTTGCGCTGCCCAGCCTGCTGATTCGCTATCATTTTACTGTTTGATTGCTGGATCTGATAAAAGTCCATCACTAAAAGCCAGATGGGGACCAAACCATGGTATGAACAGTAGGTCAATCACGCATGATGGGATTTACAGAAGAAGTGCCCGGAAAGTCTTTAGAAAGATTACTTCAGAGATATTTTTGAAATACGGGAGTTACAGATATTTTCATTTGAGACAAGCAGAGAGCATGAGCAACAAAGGGCCCAAGAATTAAGATGTTTCTTCAGATATCTCAAACCCGTTTCGAGTTTATCTTATCAGGTAACTCTCTTCACAAATCGACCCTGCAAGCAAAAATAGCACATGCTCATAATTCAAACTGAATGAAAAAAATATGGGTCTCTCTAAACATTCTTGAAGATATCCGTTTCAATTTTATTTTATTTTTTCTAATAAAAGAAGAAGAAGAAGAAGGGTACAAACCTTGAGTCTAGGCCTTTTATCTGCATTGAGCTTGCGAACTTGATATCTTATCTTCTTAGAGAACAATCTGGTCTGGCGCTTCTCTTTGTATCTAAGGACACTTGCTTCCCTTCTTGTCCTATCTTCTTCCATCACTGGCACCTCTCCCATCTGATCAGTATTTAAATTAATTCTTCAACATTAATTTCACAGCTAAATTAAACACAAGTCAAATTTTAAGAATGCTAATACGTTTATATAGTACTGGCTTGGGCACAAAAAAGGAAAAAAGAAGAAACTTAAATGCTCACAACAGAAAAATAAAAGGTCCACTCGAAAAATGCATCAGTCTACCCTTTCTCTTCCCTTAAATTAGAAGCCATTCACAAACAACAGTTTCTAAGCTTGAAATCATAGCGACTGAATATGCAGGTGATGAGAGATTTTCCATTTTCAAGATACAATTCAAAAGGAAGAGCGCAAAGAAAGAGGGAAAAGAATAATAAGTTTGTTGAGTACTAACATAATGGCCATTGCTTGCCGTGGAAAGAGAGTGATCATCGGCCAAAAGTGGCCCACGATCAGACCATGCTTCCAAGACCTCTTGATAGTTCAAGTTCAAGTTCAAAGACACTCCTTTCTCATCTCCATCTCCATCCCCAAACCCAATACTCTCTTCCTTTATAACCTTACCAATACTGTAATGGCTTTCTTCAAACTCAAAGAAACTGCTTCTGCTGTCACCAAACTTAAACATTTCTGATCCTTCTTCATCTTCAGCAGCTGGATACTCCTCCAAGTCCATAAAATCCCAACCAAGTTGGCCGTACATGTTATCACTTGACAACATCTCATCATGTTCAATTCCAAAAATCCCTTCCAGTTCATCCACAACATCAATCTCTCCATTGCCATAGGATTCTTCTTTGATGTTGGAGAGTTGAGGAACAACGGTATCTGGGACCTCTTGCGCCTCCTTCTTTGGGCTTTTTAAGAAAGAATTGTACTTCATCCTATCTCTCTTTCGTCTGAGTGTCTTTCTCTTTTTACTCGTGTACTACGTCTGCATAGCAGGTTTGAACACTATAAGATATCTGAGAAGAGGAGGCAATGTGGATATTCATGACCAGTTCTTTCTTTATAAGAACTTGTTCCGACGTGGAATCTTATCTCCTTTCTATTGGTTGGTTCACTTCCTTCTTTGTTTTGATTGGCCCATAGGCTCCAGCCCGGAGGAGTGTGGGGCCCATTATAACCTTTTCGCAGCCTGTGAGCTGGGACCCGGTGACATGTTGAAATGTTTTCTTTGCGTCAAGAAGCATGTGACTTATTGGTTGATTAATCAACTCAGGATCTCACCATTTCCTTCTCAAGAACCGTTGCAAACTTGCAGGTTGGGTAAATTAATGTACGTTGACGTGACTTGTGTATGAAAATTATAAAAACACTTTATATTAAAAGTTTTGTTTGACAAAATAACTTCAACTAATTTCCTTGAAAAACATGAAATAGATTAATTGATAAATTAGATGCATAAGCTTGATTTACTGTCCGTAAATTCGATATTTTTTCTTTCTCGTGAAGTAAAGTTCGAGTTCCAGAAATTCTAGATAAAGATTCAAGATTTTAAGACTTCTTAATAAGTTGGAAAAAAATAAAAAATAAATGTTATAACCTCTTATTAAAACAAATAATTTTTTTTATTTAAATTTAACTTATGATTTTGGGCATTAGTGACAAAAGTAAAATACAACTTAATTGCAAAACTTATATCAAGTGTAATCTTATCTTAGTTTTCCAATTGAAGGAGTCAATTCATTGGACAATCTCATCAGTTCTTAGCTAACTAATACTATTAATCATGGCCAGGATCTGCAATAATTTTATTTTTTTTATTAATATGAATGTCTGGATGAGCTTGCGTGTATCTTGATTAATCCCCTGAGTTTTAAAGTTAATAATCATGTAAATTTCTAGTAGCTCTAAAATTTGTAGGACTACCTTAAACTAATAATTTTTAGAAAACAAATCTAGAATCTAATTAATTAAGTTATATTCTTTTAAAATAAAATATGTAATAATTTAATTTAATTTAATTTAATTAGTTGCTGTGACTTTGTGACTTGATGGATGATTTTCTATTGGTCTTTTAATTTCAATATCTCACCCCACCACGTTCTCCCATTTCAAGAAGACGTTTCACTTTCAGCAAGTAAAAATGGCCAAGTTCAAATTAATGCAACATCAATAACACATTGCCAAAAACTAAAGCTTTTACATGTAAAACACTGTAGATATTTTTATTGTTCATCTTTTATTAATTCACTATGAGACGTAATAGTGATTTAAAAAAAATTAATTTAATTCTTAAACTTTTCTTTTATACAATTGAGCAATTTTAAACTCAAAATAGAATTAAATTGCATATATTTTTACGGTGAGGGTTGAATTTAAAGATAGAAAAATGAAATAATAAAAACAAGTAAAATAGATGGCAAGTTTATAATTTATTTGAAAAATTTATTTTAGTCCCTGTCTTTTTAAGCTACATGGTAATCGGTTCTTATAATTTTTTAAAAAAGATATTTTGGTATTGAACTTTATTTTCCTCTTTTTTAGTCTTTTTTGGGTAGAGAAGAGAGGGGTCACTGGATTCCAGCTCAGAGAGACAGAAAGTTGTCGTTGGGAAAGATTTTGACCACCAAAACGATCGATTTTTGTGTCAAAAGGTTCCATATAACAAGGATGATTAATATTAGATATTTTATTTTTACCTTAAAAACACCTAAAAAAACATATTTGAGTTTGAAAAGATTTTTATTTCGGGTTAATTTCGAGTTTTGAGCATTTTTCATGTCTTTTGAGGTCATATATTTATTTATCAAGGTTCCTAGAGTATTTTCTAAATGCTTTGAGGTAAAAAATGGGTTGTAAATTGGTTTTTTAGTAAAAAAAAAAACATGTTTTCCAGCCACACGATTCTCAAATTCTGAGATTTTAAAATGACGCGTCGTCTGTTTTTGTTCCAAGCAACTGGTTCATTCACCCCATTAAACTGAAAAAATAAATAAAATAATGGCTTGTGAGATTGGGCTAGGCAATAAGTTTGCCTTACTGGTTCAATAGTGCTTGGCCTCATTCCTTCTTTTTTTTATTTTTTATTTTTTATTTTTTTTATTAATGAATTTCTTAGATGTGTTTTTTAAAATAATTTTTAAATTTATTTTTAATTAATATCCCTTCTTTATGAATTTTTTTTTGTTTTTTAGCCTTTGTTGAATAGCAACTATTTTTAAATTATATTGAGTGTGTTTAATTTTTTCCATAGATTTGTATGATTCATCTATAGTTTTTTTTAATATTTATTTTATATAAATTAAATATTTATTTTTTATAATATTTTTAATATGTGCAACTTTTGATAATATTTTTTTCTTTTATTTTATTCAATAAGCTTTATGAGCGTGTCAATCTCTATTACAGATTGATTTTCATAAATAAATTCATTAAATACAACTAAGTAAATGACTCGTGTTGTGATATTAAATATCTTAATCTACATTGATCTCTTTATTTTTTCAATTATATTTTTATTTATTGTTAATTATTTTTTTATTTATTTACACAATGGTTCATGATTTATTTAATTCAATACATGCATATTATTGTCTTTTTACTTATTTCGGTCCTCATTTGGCGGCTTTCTTTTTTATATATATGTTTTCATGTTTGCTATTATTATCTTTTTTTTTAATATGATTCAAATATAGCTAATTTATTTAATTAGAGGGGACTATAACCTAAGTTATTAAATTAATTTTAAAAAATAAAACACGATGGTAATGCCTAAATATTTTAAAATGGACTCACAGCTAGCATAATTTGTGCACCAACCTAGTTATAAATAGCTAAAAGGAATCAATGTTTTATTGTGGACTGCATAGTGCAGTCCACAATAAAACACTGATTCCTTAGGCTTTTTTTTTATAAAAAAAGTTGTCTAAGTTTTTTTAGCTGTTTTTTAATGTTTTTTGGGATTTGTTTTTTGCTTTTTTCTTTGGTTTTTTTTAATTAATTTTTTTCGTTTAGTTTAGTTTGTTAATATTAAATTTCTTTCTATTTAGTTATTAAACTTTCACGACACATATCCCGAGTTTCAAGGGTTAACCTGGTTTCACGGGTGAACCAAGTTAATTCCGGGTTGACCCGTCAATTTTTTTTATTATTTTCATAAATATTTTTTTTAATTTAGTTTATTAATGTTAAATTTTTTTTATTTAGTTATCAGACTTCCATGACACAAATACTGGGTTTAACATGTTAACATGGTTTGATGAGTTAATCCAGATTTTTTTTTCTTTTTAATTAATTTTTTTTGTTTAGTTTAATTTGTTAATGTTCACTTTTTTTTATTTAGTTACCAGACATTCATGACACGGATCTCGGGTTAAACGGGTTAACTTGGTTTGACGAGTTAACCTGAATTTTATTTTTTTTTGCTTTTTTTTCTTTTTAATTATTTTTTTCGTTTAGTTTAGTTTGTTAATGTTAAATTTCTTTCTATTTAGTTTTTTTTCTTCTTAGAGGTTTTTTTTTTCTTTTATTTTTTATTTTTAATTAATTTTATTTAATTAATTTAGTTTATTAATATTAAATTTTTTTCTAAGTAGTTCCCAGCTGATGCCTTTAGTTTTTTTTTTATGCCTTTGACTGTGGACTGCACAGTGCAGTCCACAGTGAAAAGGCTAATGCCTTTTGTTTTTTTTTCTTTTTAATTAATTTTTTTCGTTTAATTTAACTTGTTAATATTAAAATTTTTTTCTATTTAGTTATCAAACTTTCATTACACGGATTCCGGGTTTGACAGGTTAACCTGGTTTGACGAGTCAGCTCAGTTAATTCTGGATTAACCCATTCATTTGTTTTTTTCTTTTTAATTATCAAACTTTCACAATGCGAATTCAATGTATGACGGGTTAACCTGATTTGAAGGGTTAACCCAATTAATTCATATTTTTTTTCTTTTTTTCATTAGTTTTTTTCTTCCTGTTGGTTTTTTTTTCTTTTTAACTAATCTATTTAATTATCACACTTTTATGACACGACCTTGCAGCCAGACCCACATTCAATGCTATTGGGTCTGGTATTGCAGTCCAGACACTTTTATGCTAAGGGTTAACCCAAGTTTAATGTTATTATTAATATTATAAACATTACTCTTGGGTCAGGTGTTGCAACCAAACCTGAGACTCTTGAGTATAACTTTGCAAAAAAACCTAACACTTTTAGATCTTGGCTATTTTTAAAATGCAAAAAATAATTGACCCGCGGCATCGCGCAGGGCATGTAACTAGTATAATATATTATCTCTGGAATTAACCTCATGTTAAGTTATATATATATATTTGGTAAGTTGTTTGACATGTTGTTGTTCTTATATTTAATCAAGCATTGAGCTTAGATGTATATGAGTCTGATAAGCTGTCAAAACTATAATTTTTTAGCTCAATCACGTACTAAGTCAAGATGTGTATGAGTTTGACAAGTTGATAAACCTATATCTATGAGTCTAGCAATCTATCAAACATACATATACTCTTTTTTAACTCTAGAAAAACTCTTTTTTAACTCCGGAAGAATCTTAAGCTCCATAATGGAACTGTGAGTTATAGATATTTTTATACTGACAAGTCTGAAATATTTTTATCATGACAAATCAAAGATATTTTATACCCTGACATGACAAAGATATTTTATCCTAATGAATCAAAGATATTTTTTACCCTGACAGAACATGGATTTCTTATCTTGATATGTAAGAGATTTTTTTAATTCTAACAAGACAATAATATCTTATCCTAATAAGTAAGAGACTTTTTACCTTGACAAGATAAATATATTTTACTAATATGCTAGGAGAGACCTTAAGAGCTATAAAGAAAAAAGAAGATAATTTTCAGTTAGGTTTAATTTTTTTTCTCTCTATTTTACAATGATAAATCTATCCTAAAAAGCTATTTTCTCATAAATATAATTGATATCTCTAAATCAACATTAATTTAATTGTTAGGGAGATCTCAAATAAAAAAAAATATTTTACAAATAACAAGTATGATGTACCAATCACTTTATAAAAAAAAATTAAAATTACTAAAATAAAAAATTAACAATATTATCACGGTTCGGTTCTCAGCTTCGCCTCCAAGTCCATAAAATAGAAATAGACTTCCTCAACCTCGCTAACAAACGTTTCAGAATTCAAGACTATTTGCCAGGAGTTTCTATTTCAGTGACGTACAACTTGCCTGTACTTGTTTTGCCTAGCTTCAGGATCATCAAGGCTTGCCTTATTAATTTGTCTATCTTAAGAACAACATGGTATATAAATATATTACGTAATCCACGTAGAGGGTCAATCATACACGAATACTTGATGCGACAATTTGATTATGAGGCTGTTATTATGAATAATTGAGTAGCTATTTGGAATCATAATATTTTTTTAATTTTAAAAAAATTATTTTTCATATCAATACATAAATATTAAAAAAATATTAATTTAAAATAAAAAATAATTTTTTAAATTTTTTTAAAAATACTTTTAAAACATTAAAAACATATATTTTTAATTAGATATTAATCGGGCTCTTGAACTCAAGATGCTCCTGACCTCTGACCTCGAGACACTATGAACCTGATCTTAACCCAACACCTTACAACCTTGTATGTGATCGATCCTTGAAGTTCTAAACAGTGACGAAGACAAGAGGCTAGGGGGCTGGGAAATAAAACTTGATATTATTCTCCTCATAAAACTAGGAAAAATTAAATTTAGATTTAGTCAGACACCTCAGATTCGATCTCTACCTTAACCCTGTGTGATCTAAATTTAGTCCTAACCCTATGCCATGTCTTAAGACCTAAGCATGCCAAATCACATCCAAGCCCTAACACCAAGCACTCTAGCACAGGTTTCACCTCATATCCCGGGTGCCTCAAACCGAAACCCGAGCATCATCTGGTATTGTTTAGTTTTGTGATTCAAAAATATTTTTGAAAAATTTAAATTTATTTTATTTTTTTATTTACTTCAAATTAATATGTTTTTTTATGTTTTTATATCATTTTGATACGCTGATATCAAAAATAATTTTTAAAAAATAAAAAAATATTATTTAGATATATTTCTGAGTAAAATACACTTTAAAAAATAACCGTAACTATATTTTCAAACAAACTCAAATCAATCATGGACTATAGCCGGGTGCCCTAGACAACAACACTAGTCCTGATCCAAACCTCAGGTGCCCTAACTTAAAAGATCCCATACCAAATCCTAATTGAAATCATTTTAATATAATTTCAATTAAAAAATATTTTTAAAAAAACTCTTCACCGCAACATCAAACACCTACATTATCTAAACTCTAAATTGATCTCGGACAACTAATAGATCTGTCCTCATCAATGACATTTCTGGATTAAAAGGAAGCCAGCTCAAATTGATATTCATTTTCGAGAGAGGGACAATCCCTTCTGCAACAATTTCCTTTTTCTTTTTTAGAAGAACTTTGCAAAAACTAACGAGGGACAAAGAAAGCAGACAGGCATGAAAGGCCAGACTAGTTTATACTATTTCTCCATTAACAACCATTCATAATAATTCCCATCAGACCATCGATCCAAACGCTATCAATCTCTATTACATCTCACTTCCAAAATGGCGTTTAATCACATGCTATCACTTAAAATTAGATGAAGAGCCACAAACTTGCTGGGACTCTTTGGTGCAACTTCAAGCATGCACTGGGGAGATTATTTCTGGCTGAACGGTGAGACTGAACATTGCTGTTGCCATGTTTTGCATACAATGGGTGAACTTTGCTCGTCTAGCACTGTTATACTCTGATTAACCGCTGAATACAGTCTAATACTTGAAGGCTTTGTGATAAAACTAATGATGAAGTCTATACTGGGATCTTGGTCCAATAATCCGTCTTAGCATGTTTGTCTCTCATCTAGTGTTTGCGTTTCTTCTAAACACACTAATAATGATATTTGGTTATCGATTGAAAATAATATACAAATGATAGACCTCACTGTTTATCTGAGCTATAATCTCGATTATGAAAAAAAACATTTTTTTTACTGGTTTTTGCAAGTTCAACCACAATTAAATTTTTTTTTTGTTGCAGACTGTGTAGAGTGAATTAATTCACTCTGCACATAAAATGAACAATAAAAAAATCTAATTTTTTTATTTTTAATTGTGTTTTATTTAAAAAATTAGTATTTAACATTATTCAATGACACTACATAAATTAGAAGAAGATCGCATGATGGCGTAGCATTTGCAGAATTTGATCGTAATCCAAATTTTGTTCCTGATGATATTTTACCTGATTTTATTGCACGCTCAAAAAATCATGGAAATTGTAATCCTTGTCGGATAAATTTCGTACGTGATGGAATTATAGATATTTTAATGAAACAATAAAAAATATTTTATATAGAGTATTATTTATTTCATGATGTAATAGCAGTAGTTAAATCTACAATATTTAAATTAAAACCATCAATATTAATTTATATCCTTTTTAGTTATTTTATAACCTCAATTTAAAATATATTCTTAACCAAACATATTAAATTATTTTTTGTTCAATCTCAATTTCAAACATAGTTTTAACCAAACATATATAAATATCAAACCAACCTCAACTAAAAATGCTTATGTTGGTTTATTTTCCCCAGAGAGCACGCAGACATGATTCAGCAATATTCCAACTAACCCCAATGGCCATAAACAGGATTATATCACTGCGAAGTGCAAATAATGGCAGATGATACGAAAAAACTTGTTCAA
>Ga0325410_1009420_pt1 | contig 10432 bp, 7 predicted proteins | sample PopdelMetagenome_16_FD_206182 | JGI IMG/M metagenome (GOLD analysis project Ga0325410, IMG submission 206182) | Populus deltoides microbial communities from Bellville, Georgia, United States - Xylem-PdIQD-R3 | ecosystem: Host-associated > Plants > Phyllosphere > Stem > Wood/Secondary xylem...
TCGTTCTATATATAATATTGCAGGATTTTTTAAGAGTTCTCTCATCACCAGCATCAAGAACAATAATAATATTAATAATAATAATAACCAGCCCCATAAATTCTTACATCTTAACTTTAAAAGAGAATAAAAAAAGATTCTCATATCTTATCATATCATCCAATAGGTTTTTTTTGTCATTTTCTATGTATGATGAAAACGCTTTTTGACAATAAAAATATTAAAATTTTAAAAAATTATCAAATATAAATTCATGCTAGGATTCTCAAATAACAAACTATATGAATTACACACACTACCATAAATTATCAAATACAAATAGAATTATCAACAAAAAAAATATCATCAATAAATAACGATGATGTTTACTGATAGAACATGATGTTATGAAAGATTTTTCATTGGTGAATATAAAGTGAATTACATGTGGAATTCTAGGGATTAAAAAAAATTATGCAGATATTCCCTCCTTAATCACATCAGCAAATTTAACTTGTCAATATTACTGATAAAATTACTATCAAGAAATTCATTAGTAATATTTAAGTTATAATTTGACACATGACTCCACTCTCCCTCCCCCATTCCTTCTTCTTTCTTTTTTTTGTCTTTATGCATGAAACAACACCCTTTTATCTTGTTATAAATTAAGCACTTATTATTATAAAATCACCACTCCAATACTTAGTCTGTCATTATCTCTATTATGGTGCACTTTTTCTCGAAGATTCTCTACATCAAATAAGAAAATATATCTTTTTTTTTTGCAATCTATTTTAAAAATAACAATATATATAAATACCAATGAGTACGGGTTATAGTTGAGGTAGGTACGAACCCAACCCATTGCAATTTCTATATACAGTGTCACCGTGTTGGGATTTGCTGGTTTGGATTTTCATGGCATGGGCTTTGGTCGGTCATGTGTAGACAGTTTGATAGGCTTTCTTCACTTGATCCAATGGGTTATTTTCTACCCATTCATATGAAATTGGGCTGAAATTTCCAGTGTGGACTCGAAAGAGTCCATGGACCAAACCAAGGCCCACATCAACTCAAATTATAGTTTTAGGTGCCTTAAAAACAATTAATTTTACATTTATATTTGCCTCTACTAGCACACAAAAAAGCGCCAACTTTTTTATTTTTTAATATAAATTTTTCAAGATGCGCAACATTAATTTCACTGCCACAACATTAATTTATTTAAAAGAACTCACTTATAAATTTATATTTAGAGATATTTGTTTTGTGGAAAATACTCTTTAAAAATATTTTTCTTTGTTTTTAGTGTGGAATAAACAAGTTAACAAAAAAAAATATTTCTTAATCAATTTCTAAATAGTGCCCATTTAGAAAAATAATATTTTAACATACAAAAAAAAATTTCCTTCACATCGTAAACTTATGATATTCACCCACATCACCATAGCCACATCACCATCTACCGCCACCTACTCCCATCACAAATGTCATTTTATTATTGGATAAACTCTTTCAATCGTTATCCCATCATAACTCTTCACCACCACTTTTAATTATCAAAGCCATCATCACAATTATGAACACAAATAATATTATATATTTTATTTTTTTTCCTTCTAATTTTAAATTTATTCTTTATATATCACTACTAGTTTAAGTATTATAAATTTTAAATGTATTAAAATTTATTTAATTATTAATTTTAAAATTTTAAAAAATCAGTAGAGATGTATTATAATTTTTATTCTCTTACTATTATTAAAAAATCATGAATAAGAAATAATTTATTTTATAGAAAAATATATTTTTCAAATATTTATAAGATGAAAAATAATTCATTTACTAGAAAAAAGAATTTCTTAATTTCTTGCAAAACAAACATCCATTTAGCCTTAACGGATTAGTTTGATAATCAAAGATATTCTAAGTTCATACAAGCTAATAATTATTAGATTATTCTAAAAATATCATGCAAACGTTGAGATAATCTGAAAAGAATATTCTAATAAGAATTGAGACATAAACTGATTCTAAAATATCTGTTATTGAAGAAGGAAAAGGAAGAAGCAATTGACCTTGTGAGAAGAAGTAATGGACGACGCGTGTATCCTAACACGGACGAGGGAGGTTCAATCTGTGAGAGAGAACTTTTCGATAAATGGAGGATGCTTCTTGGCTAAGAAAATCTGCACACAGTTTTATCTACTAGTCTTTTTCTAACTACAAGTCCACAGATGAAATCCTTACACCTCCTCCTTCTTGTCTACTCTTATATAAGAAGTTAATTCGGTTCTTCATTTTATGAACACTGCTTGCTTTTGTAACATTACCACAAATTAAATTAAAAACCAGAGTGTTTGCAACTGAAGGCTTAAGAGAAAATGACATTCCGTAGACACCCTCCTCCTCCACCACCAGATCCTTTTGCACCTCCTCCACCACCAGATCCTTTTGCACCGCCACCTCCTCCTCCACACCGACCCTTTGACAGCCCACCACGCCAGCGTTTTGCACCACCTCCCCCACCTCGGCCCTTTGACCCTCCACCACCAGATCCTTTTGCACCACCACCGCCTCCGCCAAGACCCTTTGGTCATCAACCACCCCATCATCACCACCATCCACCTCCACCTCCTGGACCTCCTGGACCCCCTGGTCCTCCCCCACCACCATTCTTTGATCCCTACAGGCCACCACCTCCTCCTTACTAGCAAGTACTAAAATTCTATACACTTCAGCCTGCATACGTATATTATATAACCTAGTAACCTTCCGTCCTCTTATCTTGCCTATGTGCAAGATAGATGTGTAAAGTATTGGATTTGGATGTGCAAGAGGTTGTCTGCCACACAAGGGAAAAGAACAGGAAGCCATCCATCTGCTATTCATGGATCAAGAAAGAGAGGTGTGTGTACACACACACACACACACACACACATATAGAATGGTTTTTCAAGGGTGTACTTGTTAGTAATATTATCTTCTTTTATCACAATGTACTTTTATGATTGATGTGCTTCTATGATCAATAAATCATTTGTATTTTGCTCTGTAGACTTTGAAATATATTACAATTTGTTCAATTCTCATGTTCTTAGTCACTAAAATTTATGCTTATAACCATGTTTTAAACAAAAAGGTAATAGAAAAATAAATATAACCCAAAACCTTATTTTCTTCTACAAATTCGACAATATGTACTTCAATAGAGTAAATCAAAGCTCAACTGAGGATACCCTCACCGCCTTGAGATGTGAATGAGTGAAAATGGAATGCTTCAAAGGCGTTCTTTTACCGATGTTACTAAGCTCAATCTAGGAAAAAAAAATTATGAAAACAATTTTGTTACATCCGCAACGATTCCGACATTGTGACACTGGAATTCCCGGCTCTGTTAAAAGCAGAGTACAAACCTTTAAGCTACAAACCCTTCTCGCTCCCGGGAAAATAAATATCGACAGCAGAAAGTTTCTAGCAACACATGTAGTTACTTACCAGGTCAAACTTGTTGCCAAGTAGTCGAATTCGATATGCTATGTAAGCCCTTCTATATGTGGCAAGAACGTTATTTTGTGCTTCAATAGAGTTGAATTATCTCCAGTTCTAGTATGGAAAGACATGTAGATAATGAATCGGAAAAAAAAGATGATTACAAGAATAGCACTGATTTCTCAAACTCATCATCAAGCACATTGGTTCTGTCAGGTTTTTTATTTTGATCAAGGCAATTCGTCATTAGTCGAACATGTCCCCTCAAAGATCCTCTTCCTTGCCTCTGATGCCTGCAATGTCCATGTGCAGAAACAAATTTAGTCATAATGCTTGAACAACTCTATTATTTAGTCGCGGTGGGAGCGACCAACTTCCATTTGTTTGCAGCAAAGATAACGCAAGCTTCAGAAGACAGCATTATTATACGAAAACAGATTTCCAGGATGAGGCAATCGAAGCTGAAATAGGAAGATATGAAGAAGAGGTATTGATGCAAGAACCTGCTTTTTCCAATTGATCAATGCAGTTATGACAACATATGATGTTGCCTGCACAGTAGTCCCAGTTAATATTCCAATCCAAAGGCCTTTCGCTCTGAGATGCGCAACAAAACACAGTAGAACAGCTATTGGAGCTGCAACTAAATCATATGCCCCCAGGTTGACAAAGGCACCTATGTGTTGCCACCCGCATCCTCTAACAATCCCTGCCTCCAACAAGGTACTAGCATTAAGGCTAACCAAAATAGAAGGTAAGGGTATTTTCCTTTTCCTTTCATCTTGAAAACATAACATGTGAATACATATCATTGCGTGGATTGAAACAATGACATGATCTAGTCCAAATTTACTTATATGATGCTCTCCATATGTAGTAATGGTTAAATTTGAAATGGTGGAAACTGACCAGAAAGTACTATTTGAAAGCTGTCCATGATAATTGAGAGACAAATCAGGGGAGCCACTTCAGCAACATAGTCCACAACTCCCTTGTCATTGCTAAAAGCATATCCAAAAATGTGACGGCAGAAGAAGAGAGCTGTGCTCACTATAACTGCCTCGGTAGTTGAAAGGATCAGTGATACGTAGACAACCCCTCGAGCTGTCTCTGGATTTCCTGCTCCTAATTCATTCGAAACCCGAGTGCTGCAGAAAAGATGATGAATTATAGGAATGCCAGTGGATAATACACAGATTTTTTCTTATCCGTGCACATGCCTATGTGCTTAAGAAGATAAGGTATAAATCGAACCTTCCAGCTGCAGAAATTCCATATTGTACATAGTAGTGCAAGGACACGGTTGTCAGGCTGATCATAAAGATTGAAAATCATCAGAAGAATTCCCTGTTGAACATCCTAATTTACCGATATAAAGTTTTGGTCAAGAAGAATACCAAACAGAAAGAACAGATGTTTCCAGCTTGGAATCAGGAAGAAGCCCGGCCAGCAACAAAAGTAGCTCAAACGTCCACCACTCAAGGCTGAGCAAGGGAAAGAACATACATAGCTTGATGAATTAATTAAGAATTCAAAGAAGACAACAGAAACACCAAGTTCTTGTTAATGAGAAATTACCAAACCATTGCAGCAGAAGGGAAGGCAATGTGCAGAAACTCCTTTATGCTTGAGAAAATATCATCCAAGTAAAGACCCCGGGTTTTCTCACAAGACGAAGAGAACGCCATGTAAAGTGCAAGGAAGAACACATTTAACCAATAAGACAAACCAATGGCTAATGCTGCTCCGATGTACCCTAATTCCCATTTATAAACTAGAGCCCAACAAAGAGGGATATGGATACATACAGTTGCACAGTTGCTTAAAAGCATTGGGAGAACCATGCTTTGACACTGGAAGTAGCGAAGCAAAGGAATAAGAATCGCATTGGCAAATAACGCAGGAACTAGACAAATCGCATATTTGCCGGCTACAATTGAGATATCAGAGTCTATTCCTATTGCTATCAGTATCCTGTCCATGAATATCCAAAGAGCAGATACGGGAAGACAAATTGGAATGAGTGATATCATTGCGCCATAAGTGTAGCTTCCGAACTTTTTATATTGCCCTGCTCCATAAGCTTGACCACAGAGAGTTTCCAGACCCCCAGCTAATCCAATCTGCTTTTACCGTCAATTAATTGTAAAATAGGAAAGTTTGAATAATAATTCAGAAACTTAAGAATAGTGGCCATAATGCAGGGGGGTTAGTTCTTTATGGAATGATTAAGGATGATTTAGTGCACATAATGAAAGAGAGACGAGAAGGCTTTACCACGAGGCTGAAGCCAGTGACATTGGTGAAAGAAGTGGCAATCGAGACCCCAGAGAGAGACAGTGCACTAAGGTGCCCTGCCATCATCATTGATACAACCTGCAATAGGTACAGTGTCATCGCCACCAACATCAGCGGAGCTGCCAAGGAGATCATCTTCTTTAGCTCTTCCACGAAGGCACCCCATGTGAGTAAAGCCGCCCTCTCCTCAGTCTTGTGCAGCAGCGCCTGGTCCATCCTCTTCCCTTTATGTTTCCCCAAACGACCCTGTACGAGTACTAATTGAAATGTCTCTCTACATGGCTTCTACTCCTTATTTAATTATTTCTTCTTTGTTTTTTCTTTCTGACGGATCTCTTCGTCATTTAGCATTGCTTCGGCGTGGAAAGAAGATTGGCTGCGGTTCAACCTCGTCCATAACTTGGTTAATAAACAAATAATGTGGAGTTTTCATAAAATTATGGTCACCACCCTAGAAACATGGATAACATTTTTTTTTACACCAAGACTTGACCAGGTCCTAAATACCTAATCCAAGCCGATGATCTACTGGATTTAGAATATCTCTGGCAAAATGTTGGTTTTCGTCTTAATAAAACCATGTTCTTATTGACAATAAATCAAAATAGCAGTTTTTTACATGATCAACCCTAAATGTCTCATTGAAGTTGCTGAACTACTTGGTTTGAAAATTTCTTTAAATAATGTTGGATTTATTTGAAAACAAATTTGAGTTTTTAAATACAGAATTAATCTGATGTGATTTCATCGATTTGATTATAATCCGGACAATTGATACGAATATAATTTAATTAAAAAATTAAAATGATATATATATATTTTTTAAATATTAAAATAATAATATATTAAATCAATTTAAATTAACCTTTTACATCCATTAACTAAATCATGGGACTTTTATAAATCTGTGTCATCTCACCTAAATTTAACTCAAATTTAATCAGGCGAACTTCTAAAAAATGTAAAAAGCAAAGGCCTTGGGCCTTGGTAAAACTCTCTATTGGATTGGAGTCACATTAAGAACTTGAAATGAAGAGGATTTAGTTTCCAATGGCAACGTTTTTTTCTCTAATTTCGATTAAAATTGTTTGAAAAGTTATTGGGTTACCATGCTTTCAAAACATTATAAAACTGAAATTTCTCAGAATTAAAAAATAAAAAATAAAAAGATGCGCAGTGAGCATATTATAAATTTTGATTTTACATAAATATATTACAGAATTTCTAAATGTATATGTAAATGTCCTAATTTGGCACTTGATTTTCTCATTCGTCAGAATCTCCACAGAAAACCTCGTCTCCCTGACTGAGTTTCATTTTGTTTTTTTGGTTAAAATTTGATTTTTTTTGAAAAATTAATTTGTAGTATTTTTAAATTGTTTTGATGTGATAATGTTAAAAATAAATTTTAAAAAATAAAATAAAATTATTTTGATATATTTTAAAATAAAAAATACTTTAAAAAATAACCACTACCATACTCTCAAACACCTTCCTAATTTTCTCTTTTCATTTTAATTTCCTTCCTGCGGCTATAATGGAACCTTGTTCTTCAATTTGTTTTATGATCTATGAGCACTAGATAACAAAACTAATTGAGCATGAAAAGGGAAGACAGGATATATTCCTCTTTGGCAAATTGAAAAGGCAGACAGGTTTTTTCATATTTTATTTTCTGTTGATTGTCTTCGAAATTCAAGCCAGTCCATTATCAGCTAAAAGTGGCCTCCCAAGAATCCTCTCCTTCGCCTCGGTTGCCTGCGGTGTTCATATGCACGCAGAAGTAAAAATTAGTGACAATGCTTAAAGATCTTCATTTGGTACAATAGCCAGTTTCGATTAATTAAAGAGAAATCCAGAACCAGAGTTATTATTTTTTTTTTATCGAAATCAACAAATACAGGACAACGTAATGCAAACAGAAATTAGAGAATGGAAAAAATCTTATAAGAGGGGAAAGGGCATCATAAGAACCTGTTTTTGCCAATTTGTCAAAGCAGTTATGGAAGCAAAACACAAGGCTTGAACAGTCTTTCCTATTAACAGTCCCATCCAAAGTCCTCTGCTTCCGAGATGCAGCACAAAACAAAGAACAACAGCTAGTGGAGTTGCGACGAGATAATATGCTCCAAGGTTGACAAATGCTCCTATGTGCTGCCACCCACATCCCCTGGCAATCGCTGTTTCCAAAATGTGTGCAAAATTGACAAGTATCAACCACAACTATCAGAAACTAAATGTCAGTGGCTCTACTGCTTTCCTTTTTCTTTGTTTTCTTCTATGTTATACGGCGTTAGCACTGAAAAGTGTTGTTCAGTCCAAATTACTTGCATGGACTTCTGTAAGTGAGGAAATAGTTCACTTTGAAATGATGGGAAACTGACCAGAAAGTACGGCCTGTAAGCCTTCCATGATAATTGAGAGACACATCAGCGGAGCAAGTTCAGCTACACAATCCACAACTCTCTTTTCGCTGCTGAAAGCATATCCAAAAATGTGACGGCAGAAGAAGAGAATCAGGCTCACTGTAACGACCTCCACGAGAGACATGATCAATACTACCTGGACAGCAACTTGGGCTGCCTGAGGATTTCCAGCTCCTAACTCGTTTGAAACCCGAGTGCTGCCAGTGAGATGTATTGTTGTAATGCATGTAGATTATTTACTTAAATTTACAAGCCTTAATTAGGAGACAAGTTGAAAATCAAACCTTCCAGCGGCACCAATTCCATATTGTACATAGAAGTGCAATGTTGTGGTTGCGAGGCTGATAACGTAAGATAAAATTTTAATCAGACACCTTTTAAGAAAAAAATACTGATAAAATATCAGCAAGAGAACTTACCAAATAGAAAGAACTGAAGTTTGAAGCTTTGGATCCGGGAGAAGCCCAGCAAGTAATATAACTAGCTCATAGGTCCACCATTCAAGACTATGATCGTTGACATGAAATTAACACGTACAAAACTAAATAAGAATTCGGAGCAGAAAAGCCAAGAGCTGATCAGAAATAGAATGTAGAATTTACCAGATCATTACAGCAGAAGGGAAAGCGAAGCGAAAGAACTTGTTAATGCTCGAGAAAATATCATCCCAGTAGAGTCTCCTAGTTTTCTCACAGGATGAAGAGAACACCATGTAAAGTACAAGCAAGATAACATTTAACCAATAAGACACTCCAATGGCCAATGCTCCTCCAATGTTTCCTAGTTCCCATTTATATACTAGAGCCCAACAGACAGGGATATGGAAACATAGAGCTGCAGAGGTGCTTACAAGTATTGGGTAAATCAAGCTCTGACTCTGGAAGTAGCGAAGTAGTGGTTGAAGAATAGCGAAGGCAAATAATGCAGGAATGAGCCAGATCGCATACTTGCAGGCTACAGTTGAGATTTCAGAGTCTATGCCTACTGCTATTAATAACCTGTCCATGAATGTCCAAAGAACAGACACAGGGATACTTATTACAATGAGAGATACGATTGCACAGTAAGTATAGCTTCCGAACTTCTTGTATTGCTCTGCTCCATAAGTTTGGCCACAAAGAGTTTCTAATCCTCCGGAGAATCCAGCCTGCTTGGTATTTGAAGGAAAATATTACCAAACAGAACTCGTTGAAATGAAACAAGACATCTTTAGTAAAAGGATTTTTTAGCCTTTTTCGCACCTTGTAAATGATATTTTTATCCATGAGTCTATTTCTGGCCTAGATCATTTTCGATGCAAAACTTCGATATTTATCAACTGATAGAGAGCTCGTAGTTCAAGGTTCTCTATGTTTCTGGCCTAGATCAACGTTAACTATATTTCTCTCCCATCAAGAAATGTGAGGTCTCTGGGTTTTACATAATAAAAAACAACTGGTTCTCTACATACATATCGAAAAGAGAGGCAGGATTCTCTATATATAATATAAATCAGATAAAGAAAAGTTGCAGAATATATAATGAGTAGAAGTAGAGGAGGGATGGCTTGAATTTACCAGGAGACTGAAGCCAGTGACATTGGTGAAAGAGGTAGCCATTGAAACCCCGGACAGCGACAATTCACTCAGGTGCCCTGCCATTATCATTGATACAACCTGGAGTAGGTATAGTGTCACAGACACCACCATCATTGGAGCTGCAAGACAGCTCACCCTTCTTAGCTCTTCCACTAAAGCATCCCATGTTAGTGCCCATCTCTTCTCCTCGGTGGTACTCTTGGGAAGCAACGTCTGATCCATACTTTTTCTCTCTATGCTTCCCTGTGCTGAAACTTGAAAGGAGAACTAATTGAAATGATGGATTCTGTATGAATAACAGACAAGAAAACATAGGAAAACAGAGATGGGGGAGACGCGATCGAGAACTCAAGATTCTATCTATTTTTTTTTAACAAAGCTGAAATAGAATCCAGATTTTCTAATTAGGTTGAATTCTTTTAATTTTTAATTGAATTCTTTTTATTTAAAACAAATCTAAAATAGTACTATTCATTTTCGGTCGATAAATTATAGTTCAATTGAAATTAGTGTCCATTCTCAAGAAAGGTTTCGATTTCGAACCTTCTTTTTATAGCAAATTTTGTTAATTACACAGTAATAAAAGAATTTAACAATTAATGATGCTGCCAAATTTTACACAAGCAAATAGAATCTTTTATATATAAAAAAAAGATA
>Ga0325410_1009422_pt1 | contig 10430 bp, 6 predicted proteins | sample PopdelMetagenome_16_FD_206182 | JGI IMG/M metagenome (GOLD analysis project Ga0325410, IMG submission 206182) | Populus deltoides microbial communities from Bellville, Georgia, United States - Xylem-PdIQD-R3 | ecosystem: Host-associated > Plants > Phyllosphere > Stem > Wood/Secondary xylem...
TTCAAGCTCGATTATTTTCTACATGGACATGATTTGTTTTTTGGGAAAAGGGACATGGAATTTTAGGGCAATAATTTGTGTTTGAGTGGAGTGTGGACAAACCCTAAAAAGCATGATGTATCCTTTAGTTTGAACTTGTTCTTGGGCTTGGGTTTGGACTTGGTACTCAACATTCATCCTGGATTTTTCTGATAATATGAGCTGAATCGATCAAGCTTAAGAAGCTAAGAACATCAACCTTGCAATCCAGATGATAAAAATGATTAATTTTTTTCTTTCACGAGAAAGTTTAACTCAACAAGAGCAACCAATTAAGACGTTTATATGTGAACTTTTGGACTCAATAGTGAGAAGCTTGAAGGAGTTTTCAAGCTCAAGTTCTCCAAGAAAATGAATACTTTGACATTGATGGAGCTAAAGTGGTCAAATTATATTTGATAATGCTTGGAGAAAAAATTCGATTTGCTTGCTTTAGGCTCTCTTAATATCACTCTTTTCTTTATGGTCAAGCAATGGGTGGAACATAGGTCTTAATTTTTTTTCCCCTCCCTTTCATAAAAGAACCATGCATTTAGCACTTGGTTTTAGATCAGACATTAGGCAGTTTGGGGCCATTTCATATAATCACTCCTTAGACCCAAAAAACTGACCAAAGCCAGCACAAAAAAGAAGAAAAGAAAAGGGAGTTTAATGTATGAAAAGGCCTGCGAGGAACTTCAAAATTTTATGGACCTGTTTCGCTGTTTATGCCATGAGCTATCGAGTATAGACTAATGGTCCCAGCCCACATTCATGGTGATGCAATGTCTATTGTTTATAATTAACATTAACCCAAAGAAAAAAACTAAAACTAAGAGATTTGTGGTGTTTTTATATGTCGCGACTAATGTCAATCTTGGATTTGTATTAAAGAAGGGAGTTTAATGAAGATAATTTGAGCCTTAAGTCATGCTAGAAAAACTAGATTGAAGTTTAAAATGTGTGCTTTGATTTGGTTTAATTCTAAGTTTCTAAACTGTGTTTTTAAAATTGAAAATTAAGTTATACAAGTTTTTAGGATATGTTTTTTGTATTTTTAAATGAAAATAAATTGAAAATTAAGTTTTAAAAATAAAAATAAAAAACTCGAATCTTGATTTTTCAATCAATGATAAAAAAAAATTTGTGGGGGACTACACATTAAATATCTAAACAAATAAAGTTACTATAATTTCTTCCACTAATCCACTTTATTAAAAAGTTTAACAAAAAAAAAAAAGAATAACAACATGTTAATAAAAGTAACTAATTGATAAGCATTTTGGCATATTTTGACGAAAAGCAACAAAGCAAGCTACAAGTCAAGAGGCAAAGCAATTAATTAATTGCAATTCCAAATTTTATAATTTATAAAATTCAATTTTATAAATATCACACATTATATTAGCGTTATTCTTTCAGATAGCTACGATTCTTGCATAAATTCTAATCATGGCTTCCATCATTAAGTATACCTACGGCAACTTGCAAATAAAAGTCTATCCAACTTGCCGAGGATGACATGTTTTTTTACTTTTTTCCTCGTCACATGGTATCCAAAGGGGTTTTGTTAGTTTATGAACAATTAGAAAATTACAAAACCTGTTGGAGACATGTTTTTGCAAGAAATTAAAGAGAATACCAACACACCCAGAAGTAGTTTCAAGAACATAATTTGATATCCGTTTAATTTTAAAATTTATAGGATTAATAAAGATACACACAAATAAACGGGTGTAAATATTCATATTAATAATAAAAAAACCCCAGCTAACCTACCGAAGATACAAACCTCAGTTATAATTATCTACTGGTAGACTTTTCCTTGAGAGCATGGGAAACTGAACCTGTGAGCTTGTTCCCGCCACTCAAATATTTGCAAATAGAAAAAAACAATGTCACTGTTTACTATGATAATCTTTGGAAGAACTTCTTATGGTAGATACCAGAGCATGTGAATTTCAGTTATAATAAGATTTGGCGACGGTGGGAAAGAATACATTACCCGTAAACGATGAACTTTTGATGCAGTAATGTCGAAATGAAATGAAGAGCAGAGGGAGCGATAGTGGGGGATTGGACTGAGTTTTTCAAAAAAAATTTATAGATGCAAACGACTCAAGAACAAAAGGAAGAAGAAATGAAGAACAGGGGAAGAAGAAGGGGAGGTCGGGGTTTCTAAACAAAACAACTTCGTTTTGTTAATGAAAAAAAATTATAGATGTCAGGTTTTACTCGAGTTATACGAGGTCACCGGGCTAATTGCAGCTTTAGTTCTAACTTATATAAAGTCTAGTTAAAATCTCGGGTTGACCTGTTTCAAATCAACAGATTTTACAGCAATGTCTGTTGATAAAAGGGTTGAATCTCTTTTATTTCAGAATTGGATTAAATCTGTCGATAATCTAGAGAAGTTAAATTGAAGGTGCAGCTTGATTAGGGTAAGAGTGATTTGGGTTCGGCTCAGCAGAAAAAATATAGAAAAGAAGATGTAAACCTAAAGCAAGAAAATGCTTGGGCTGGCATGGCTTGCCCCAAGCTCCAGCCATGACCTAGTGACTGGCCTTCTACGACAGGTGCCTTGACATTTTTCTCTGCTTCAAAACCCTAAAACTGGACCCAGTCAGTCTTTTTGCTTAGAGCTTCCAGCCCAATTCCGAGACTGCTTCTGTATCTGTTATTGTTATGTCTCTATGGTTAAAGGAATTTATTTTAGTAGACTTTGATTAAAAGCAAGAGTGGTTATTATCTCTTTTTTTTATTATTATTATTGGGTACACGGGATGGAAAAAATCAGAAACTAATAATTCAATGTTTTTTTTAATGTTTAGAGATATTGGATCATAATCTTGGATTTTATTTGACATGATTTATGGAAAGTGAGTGTTTATTTTAAATCATAATTCAAAAGTTTTTCTATGGATAAATCATGATCAAAAACTGTATGTAAGAAATCGTAATTCGTTTTTTTATATATAAATAAATATAGAATAAGTTAGAACTAATAAGTTAAAACTAAAATATGTTATTTTACATTAATACTTTATTTTTTTTATCATTATTTTTTATTTAATGTATAAGTTATTTATAATTATATATATAACTTGAGTAAAAAGTTAAAAAAAAATACAACTTAAATCAATTCATAGAATTCATATTAAGTAAAACATTATTATAGAATCAAAGGGTGATTCCTATAAACCTAATAACATGGCATTCTTTAAGGGTTTTTTTTTTTTTCTATTTCTATCATTTTCTCTCACAAAAACACCACCAGGATTTCAACATTTTATGATACAAAAGGTCTTAATATTACTGATATAATCTAATTTTTGATCTTCCTGTTTTCGTATATATTTTTTGAACAAATTTAGAAAAATAAAAAAAAAATATCTTTTCAATAAATTTAGCTATTTTAATCATTTCTTAATTTTCTTAATTTTTTATTTAATTTTTGTGTCAAAAAATCATGAAAACCATAAAAAATACGAAAACACATAAAGAAAAAATAAAAAAATATAGCTGAGGTTGAAAATTGAATTGATATTTGAGCATCACATGCAAAAATAAGAAATTTTTAGGTCATAATTAATGATTGAATTAAAGAGAAATTGAAGAAATGAACTTAATTGGTTTAATTTGTCTAAAATCAAAAGAATTTGAAGTTTAAAGATGAATTTGAATTAAATAGCCAAGTTAAAAAATCAATTAAGGCTTCAATGAGGAAAACAAATTAAAATTAAGAGTCAATTGGCTTAAAATAGAGAATTGAAGAACACTGAAATGGAAGCCTTGAAGAGATCAGAGGGCCTAAGGTGTCTCAATCATGGGCGAAATTGAAATAAATTAAGGAAAGAAGATGAAAATTGACAAAAAAAATTGAAAGATCAGGGACCAAGGAGCAAAAGGTGTTGAAGTGGGAGGACCGTGTTAAAGTTTGACCTAATTGAGTTACAAGAAACCCTAATATGGTTGAAAATGGCTTCATTTCATATATAGTGAAATGGTGCGTTTTGAGAAAATAAGAGAAGAATAGATTGTTAGAGATACGAAAAAAACGACGTTGTTTTATACATGCTTTTGCAGATTTCTTGGCATAAAGAAAGGAAGAAACGATTGTGTCTCATGCAACTTTAGGGCTTAATCTTGGTCCTGGTTAAGTCTCTTGGTGTCGTAGAAATGAAAGAAATGTGTTTTCTAACATGTCAACTACAATCACGACGTAAGAAATCAGGGTTTAACTCTCATAACCAGTTACAGATTTCGTGTCAAATATGCTCACTCATCAACCTTCCTACACGACCAACAACACAACCTTTCCATTTTTAAGGCAGGGTTCAGTTTTCAAACTTTGATTTTTTCTTCACGAATCAAGTAAAGAGATATTGATGGCCAGTAATTAAGTTGATTTCTAGGAATCAACCCTTGTAAAATCAGCGATTTGTTTCCTTTCCTAAAGAGTATTATTTGCCTATAAAAAGAGCAACAACAGAGAGCAACAGAGAGCAACATGTAAGAAAGGAGGAGAGCGTGAAACACCAATGATAGAGAAACAGGGGAAGAAACAAGAAGGCATTCATAAAGAAGCAAGGAAGAGGCAGAGTGATCTTGACAACAGAGAGCAACAGAGACAATTACATAATTTGTTCCCTTCAAACCCCGATCATTGTAAGAGATTTAGCTCTGCAAAATATCTTTTCAATTGCTTTCTTAAACATTTTATTTCATTTAATTTTTATATCTAATTTAATCCTTATTTTTTTTATTATCTTTTTAACTATTTTTATTTGTTTTTTAAAATTAATTGCTTAGCATTTTATTTCATTTATTTTTTTATCTAATTTGGTCCTCATTCTTTTTGTTTCAATTTTTTATTTGTTTATCTTTTTCTTGATTTTTTTATTTTTCAATCTAGACCTTATTATTTTCTTTCATTTAGTTTTTATATCAGATTTACTTCTCATTGTTTTGTTTTTTAATTTTAGATGATCAAGAATATTTCTTTGTGAGTTTTTTATGTTTTGATAATCCTAGTCTCATAACTCGTGTTACGGGTTTTGAAGATTAGCTAATTTAATTTTGATATTTTTTAGGTATTTTTTTTTAATTTTATCATTCGACGTTAGGTTATTGTGCCTTGAGTTTCGTGATTTTTTTTTCTTTTATTTAAGGAATTATCTCGATTTTATATGTTAGGTCGTAGGTTAGTCGAGTTAACCCAGATTGACTCAGATTTTGTTTTGTTTTTTTTAATTATTTTTTTTATTTATCCTTTCATTATTTAATTTACTCGATAGTTGATCTTATTTGCTTCATTCAATTTTATCTATGTGCGAGGCTATTTCAATCTCACAACTAGACTGTGAATTTAGCATGCTGACTTGAGTTAGGTTTTATATATATATATATTTAAAAAAAATAATTTTTTTTGTGGTAATTGAGCTTCAGAATTCTTTTATTTTTTTTATAAGGTTATTTTATTCTCAATCAATTTTTATTTTGTAACATTTTAATAATATCTCAATAATATCATTTCATAATATAAACAAACATTTATTTTTTATATATAATAGCCATTTTTTAGATTTTTTTATCATTATTTTTTGTAAATTTTATTATTAAATTAATCAACTTCATTAAACACGGATTCTTTTTTCTTTTTTTTTTCTCCTCTGAAAATGCGATCATTGCATGAGTTTTTTTTTTTTTAAAAAAAAAATTGATTCGGCCATGATAAGCGCAGAACACCTTATCACTGCACGAGAGATTAGAATTTAGAAAGCCCCTCTCTCTTCTTATCGCAATAACAATCTCAAATTCCAATGGTACTGTGTTAACAAAAAGGGTAACCTAACAAAAAGCTTTTTTTTTTTTAATAAGGAACCTAAGAAAATCCAAAAAGCCATGAACAAGAATCTGCTGTTAGTTGTAACGACAACAACGTTAGTGGCCATCGTCTCAATTCTCCTAACAAGTCCAACTAATCTCCTTGGACCACCTACCATCCCAACATCTCATGACCATCTTCACTCTGCAAAGATCCTTCATGTCAGTGGAGCTGTAGGGCCAGAGAGCTTGGTTTTTGATCCGAATGGGGAAGGACCCTATACTGGTGTTGCTGACGGTAGAGTTCTCAAGTGGATTGCAGGAGATGATGGCAGTGGAAGCTGGACTGATTTTGCCACCACCAGTTCTAATCGGTAACAGCCCATGAAGCAAAGTTTGTGTCTTTTATTGTTTATTGGATTATTTTTACTTAGGTTATCAAAACTAGTGTTTGTTTTGATTGTTTGGTGTTAAATTGCGCTCCTTAATCATTGTTGGCCAGCAAAGGTCTTCCTCTTTGAACAGCGGAGGAATGGAAAAGAGAGTATTTTTAGTGAAAAAATTTGACTCTGTGCATGATTGCTTTTGCAAATTTATATTTTCATGAAGGGTTGAAGTCGTTTTAGATCAAATTTGGAAATTTTCTTGTTCTAGAGTTGTTGCGTAGATTGTGCTGATAGGGCTTGCAGTAAGCACCTTTTTCTTGTTATTACATCGCATCTTGTCAAATACTGTTAATTGGATATCTGAGCTTCCGTTGCAGTTGACTCTGATTGTATTTCTTTTCATGTAACTTTTATCAAAAAATTAAAGATTCAGCTTTTCACAAGTAGAGAGCGAATTTGAACGCATAAGCAAAAAGAAATCACATGAATGAATAGTTTTTGAATGGAACGAAATTGTTCCACGGGTAGGATTGCTTAAGGGGCTGTATTTGATTCTAGAAAACAGTAGTTGATGCCGATAATTGTTGGTTTAGATTTCAGTTTGTTCAACCATCTAAGTGCACAGAGCTCGTTACTTCCTTCTGCCTTTCCCTTGTCAAGGAAGTGAATTGGTGGTAGCTTTGTCTAGTTAACTGGCTGCTTGAAATGTAGTTGCTGGATTTGTTGACTACTTTAAATGGTTTGATACAGTGGTGGTATTCAATTGTGTGGAAAGTGTAAACTCCCTCTGTTTCATAGACCGAGAGGGCTCACCATCAGGAATACACACTGGATTTTTTATTTATTTTTTTCTACCATACATTATAAAGTTTCACATTTTTTTGACTCACCGCAACTCTCAATTTGCAAGGAACAAGTGTGTTCGCCCATTTGCTCCTGAAATGGAACATGTCTGTGGAAGGCCATTAGGACTAAGATTTGATAAGAAAACTGGAAATCTCTACATCGCTGATGCTTACCTGGGTCTTCAAGTTGTTGGTCCAACTGGAGGTTTAGCCACGCCAGTTGTCACTGAATTAGAAGGCCAACCCATGCGCTTCACCAATGATTTGGACATTGATGAGCAGGAAGATGTGATTTACTTCACAGATACGAGCATGGTCTTCCAAAGAAGGTGATTTAAGCATAGAAGAACATGCATTTGCTTTTATTCTCAAGGCATGAATGTTGTGATATTTAATGGTTTTCTCCTGAGTGCAGGGTGGGGGTGAATTTATCAGGATATTTGGCTTAAACCTTGAATTCTATTTGTAGACTTGAGAAACCTGTGCCATTAAGAACCAATTAAAAGAAAACTCAGTGAGAATAATACATGTTGAAATGCAAATATTTTAAAATTGAAGCCTTAAATGGCTTATGAGTTTGAGCATTTTAGATGTCAAACTTGTTGCATAGCTATGGAAGTTTAAGACTATTGTAGAGAAACTAAGCGGATTTTCATAGTTAACAGTGTCTAAGTTTCCGTTAAAGATATCTTAAAGGAGGAGATACCACTTGCTATTTAAAAAGGTCAAAAGAATGCCAGATTGAAGGGTAGCAGGAGACCAGGTCATTTATTTCCTCTATGCCTTTATTTGCAGAGACGTGTGGTTGCATTCAGATTAACCTTTTGATTTTAATTACCCTTAATTGCATTTAGAAGTTTTTTGGTGGGATAGAAGCATATCAAATTTCATTCTTCTATTTGTATCCTGAGTTTTTTTCTCTCCAAAAACATGCGCTGTCTGTTCATTCATTCTTTTTATTTGTTTATATATTTTTTATTGGCAGACAATTTATGTTATCAGTCTTGACCAAAGACAAGACGGGCAGGTTACTGAAATATGATAAATCAAGCAAAGAAGTAACAGTCTTAGCACGCGGCCTGGCTTTTGCCAATGGTGTTGCATTGAGCAAGGACTCTACCTTTCTGCTAGTAGCTGAAACCACAACTTGTCGGATTTTAAGGTTTTGGCTTCATGGCCCTAATGCTGGAAAGTCTGATGTGTTCACAGAGCTTCCGGGATTCCCAGACAATATCAGAAGAAATTCAAAAGGGGAGTTCTGGGTGGCTTTGCATTCAAAAAAGGGACTTTTTGCGAAGGTGGTGCTTTCAAATTCATGGATTGGGAAAACTTTGTTAAAATTTCCACTCAGCTTCAAGCAACTGCACTCACTGTTAGTAGGAGGAAAGGCACATGCAACTGCGATAAAGTTGAGCGAGGAAGGGAAAATTCTGGATGTCTTAGAAGACTGCGATGGACAAACATTAAGGTTTATTAGTGAAGTAGAGGAGAAGGATGGTAAGCTCTGGATTGGTTCAGTACTAATGCCTTTTCTTGGCACTTACAACTTGTAATCGAAATGTTTCGGCAGAAAGCTCTTGTGTAAGAATTTTGCCCCAACTTTCCTTTTCATTTCCTTGTGGTTAGAAAACAACTAGAGTAATAAAGAAAGAAAACGGTGAACAAGCAGGCTGTCTGTCATTTTTCTCGTTTAGCCCGAACTTCAATGGTGCTGATATGAAGGAGATTGAGGAGATGGGGATTTTCTGATTCTCCGAATTATATTTTAAGAAAATAAAAAAATTCCGAGTTTTCTGAAATAATTAGAGTATCTTTTTGGTTCATTGCAATTTATTTCTTTTCCAGCCTAGTAACAAGTTACTTGTATATTTATGATTTTTTTTTATTTAGAATAATTTGGATTTTCCGAAATTCTTGAACCCTTACCAATTTTCTCCAAAATAATTTCGGAGAAGTACCTGAATTTTCCATTTTCAAAAAATTTTAACCAAATTAGCTCAGAAAACTTAAGTAATTCAATTTTTTTTTTTTAACTTTAGTTCACCCTTCAGAACAGGATGTATCAGTTTTTTTGTATTTAAAAGATGTTATTGAAAAAATTTTAATTTTTTATATTTTTTTAAATAATGTTTTGATGATTTTTAATTGTTTTGATGCATTAATATCAAAAATTAATTTTAAAAAAATAATATTTTAATATATTTTCAAATAAAAACACATGAACTATATTTCTGGTTCAATTCTAAAATTTAATGCAATAATGGCCGTCCACATTTTCTAATATTGAGATGACATTAATCAATTATAAAAGTATATTTATTTTTATATTTTAATTTTTTAAAAAAAATAATTAAATATTTTATTTTTACTTCAAAATAATTTTTTAAAAACAAGTTTGTTATCATAAAAATAATAAATAAAATGATTCAAAACTATGAAATGACAGGAGATTAATCAAATCAAATCATGTCACAAATATATTTTTTATAATTTTATAATTTTTTATTTTTAAAAAAATATATGAAAAATGGGCAAAACATGAGTTATGGTGTAAATATTAGAGAAATGTTGTGTTAATGCCTGTATGGGAGTGTGATCGTGGTTGTTTTTCAAAGTGTTTTTTGTGCTGAAATGCATTAAAATAATATTTTTTTAAACAAATTTTTTTTTTTAAATCTAGGCACCTAAATGATCCAAAACATACAAAAAAATTATTAATAAAACTAAAAAGCTAGAGCATGTTTTTGCATTTTAACTAGAAATTAATATTAATAATAATTTTAAAAAAATAAAAATAATAATATTTTAATATATTTTTAAATAAAAAATATTTTAAAAAATAACTTTACCTCAACTCCTAAATATCATCTTGGTGTTGGTGTTGACTGGAAGCTAGATCATAAATGATACCGAAGCAGACTTCATTAAAAATCAACTTCGGAATAAATAAATAAATAAAAGGTCTGTGTTGACTTCGCAAGCATCATCCCCAGACTGTAGGGATCCAAATCAATTTTTTGAATTCAACCTACCACACTTTTATTTTGAGATAAAAAAAAAAAAACTATCAACTTTTAAAGTTTTACTGCCCATTTAACCTTGTGAGTTTTCTTGAATTGCTTAAATGTATCTTTTCCGTCCTGGTTTTTATTAGAATTAGAATTTTTTTTATTTGAAATTAATTTTTTTATTATTATTTTAATATGTTAATTTTAAAAAATTAAAAAAATTATTTTAATATATTTCAAAATAAAGTATATATCTTTTTAAAACCTTTCCTTTGAGCTGTGACCTCTGATTTCATATAACTTGACATGAAATTCTAAAGAAATTGACAAGACAATATTCACGTTGT
>Ga0325410_1009428_pt1 | contig 10425 bp, 9 predicted proteins | sample PopdelMetagenome_16_FD_206182 | JGI IMG/M metagenome (GOLD analysis project Ga0325410, IMG submission 206182) | Populus deltoides microbial communities from Bellville, Georgia, United States - Xylem-PdIQD-R3 | ecosystem: Host-associated > Plants > Phyllosphere > Stem > Wood/Secondary xylem...
CATGCCCAGAAACTGATTTGTTTCTTCCAACGCAGCTTTAAAATTAAATACGATTCAGAGAATTTTATATTTGTAAATGAAGTTGTTGCGTTTTGTACCATTTTTAATTTCTTTTTTCTTAATAGCAATGCATAAGAACAAATTAAATATTTCTTGTCCTTGTAAAAGATAGACCTTGACATATTTGTATATTTTTCCTCTACTTTTTTATTGAAAATAAATCTTTGCCTCCCATGTCAGTGATCCTCCATTAGCACCTCTATAAGAAACCAATGATAGATTTCCGACTGGAGTCTAAGGCTTAAAGAAGGAGTTCTTCCACGTATCCTTTACAAGATCGGATAAAAAAAATAATAATATAAAAATAAATATGTGGATATAATCAAAGTGTTTTTTGATATTAAAAAAAAATAATTGTGAATCAAAAATATAATGAGTGTATTTAATAAAATAAATTGAAAATTATATACACTAATAAATGCTAAAAACAATTGATGAGTAGGATCCCAGATTATTTTTTAACACAATAGAAAAATGTGCTAGTATTGCAAATCAGTTTTATTGTATTATAATTTTTTTTATTTGAAAATATAATGATGTTTACATTTAATGAAACAAATGTAAACAAATATTAACCTATAAACTTGAAAAAAGTTTTTAATGCTAATTAAATATTAAAATGAAAATTTAATATTTTCCATAAAAGAATATGGAAAAAACTTAACCCGATATTCTATATTGCACATGCTTATTTTTATTATTATATAATAAAATAAAAAATAATTTTAAAAAACAAAATTATTAGACGCATTCGATTCCATAACTAGAGTCATGTGTTTGGTAAATAAACTCAAATTGGGTCGGGTTGATTCAAAATATAATTGTATTAATATTTAATAAATAATAGTAAAATGCCATCACCTTAAATATTTTTTAAGTCAAATCAGATTTTTGTTATGTCAACTAGGTCATGTTAGATCCCTCTTAATTGATTAGGTCATATAAAATCAACTTCAATTTTGTTTAATGTACACCCAAGAAGAAAATGACCCAACCCAATAAGTCTTCTGTTTTAATTGAGATTAATTAAATTAAATTAAATTAAATATATTAGAAATTTTATTCATTAGTGAAATATATTTGGGATTTATTTTATCAAATGTTGTTTAGTGTTTACTTTGTTTTTGAATAAGGTTATTGTATTTTCTTTTTAATATAAGCAATTGCTTTTTTTATACAATCAACCATGTGTTTTTTTTGTTTTTTCTCAATTTTTTTTCTATCATCTTCTTGCACATCAATTTTCATTTTTATTTTTATTTAATTAAATAAAATATACAGTCTAAAAATAAAGTTATTAGACAATTGAATCCATGTCGTTGCTAAACTTAGATCAATCTAAAACATTATCGGTTCAATATTAAAAAAAAAATTAAACAATGTTGTCTTTAGGTTTTTTTATTACTTCGTTGAAAAACAAAAGAGAAAAACTGCTTGAATGGTTATATAGCTCATATTTATTGATAAAGAAAAAGATCTATTTATAGGTTTTACATCACAACATTCCTTTTTAGCATTAACCACTACCCCTATAGAATAGGACAACAAGGACCACTTACTTAGCCATAAACGCACGATTTGTTTAACCGAATAAATCCTTAAAGACTAGGACAATATAGAGCTATTATAAATAAATAATAGTAAATCTTAACACCCTCCCGTAAACTGAAATATGCAGAAATCAGTTTATAAATAAATAGACTTCAACAATTTTGTTATGCCCTTCCTTGAACCACATTCTTTAAAGAGCATACTTCGAGCATTCTTCGAAGCATCACAAACACAACTTGCTTAAGTGATTTAGTCATAATATCAGCCACCTGATTTTCACTTTCCTTTCATGCAAAATTGGATTTTTTTTGAAATCTTGATTGCTGAAACGTTATCACAATGGATTGTTATTGGACCTTGTTGATGACTGTGAAGTGTTTCAATCAATCTCTTCAACCAGATAGCTTGGCATGAAGATGAAGCAGCTGCAACAAATTCTGCTTATGTAGTTGACAAAGTCACAATCTGTTGTTTCTTTGATGACTATGATACAACTCATGAGCTCATCATAAAAACAAAACAAGAAGTACTTTTTCGATCTTCAATGTCTCCAGCATAGTCACTACCTGAAAAACCAATCAAATTTGATTCTCCACCAGTTTTATAAAAGATTCCAAAGTCTGCAGTACCTTTCAAATAGCAAAAAATTTCTTTTTGCTGACAAAAGATGAAATTCAGTTGGATTCTCCATGTATCGACTGATTAAACTTATAGCATGCATAATATCAGGTCTTATTGATGTTAAATACATAAGACTTCCAACAATTTTCTTATAAAGAGTAGAATTCGTCTTTTCTCCTATTCCAAATCTTGTGAGTTTCAAACCAGGTTCAGATGGAGCCAAAACTGGATTGCAATCCTTCACGTGGAATCTGTCTAAAATTTCCAAGACATATTTCTTTTGTGAAATAAAGATACTAGCAGAAGATTGCACTCCTTCAATGCCAAGAATATAGTGCATTAACCCCAATTCTAATATGTTAAATTCATTCATTATAGATTTCTTAAAATCAGCAAGCGTGACTCCATCATTACTAACATAAATAAGGTCATCAACATATAAACACACAATAAGTATCTTTCCATTTGCTCCAGCTTTAATATTAAGTGTATGTTTATAAGGACATTTAAGAAAACCTTCTTTAGCAAAGTATTCATCTGTACAACTATACCAAGCTTTAGGTGATTATTTTAGTCCGTATAATGCTTTTTTTAGCTTGTATACCTGGTTTTCGTGACCTTGCTTCATATAACCTGGAGATTGATCTATGTATACCTCTTTTTTTAATTCCCCATGCAAAAATGTTGACTTTAAATCAAGCTGATATACGGGCCATGAGTTTTGGGCAGTAATAGATAACACCAACCGAATAGTGTCAAGCCTTGCTACCGGAGTGACACTTTTTTGTAGTCGATGCCAAATTATTGTTTACACCCTTTTGCAACAAGTCAAGCCTTGTATTTATTGAATTCTCCATTCTTCTTTAATTTTATCTTGTAAACCTACTTGACACCAATAGTCTTATGTCATTTTGGAATATTAGTCAACTCCTAAGTGTTGTTCCTTTCAATAGCGGCAATTTCTTCATCCATCACCTTCCACCATTTTGAGTTTTTGACAGCATCTTCAAAAACTATAGGATCACAATATGAAAAGGGAGCAAAATGAGTAATTAAATCGTCAATTTCAGTTACCTCATAGTCTTTCATCCATGTGGGCCTCTTTCGAATACGATAAAGAGTTTGAACTATTGCATCAGTAGTTTCTGCTACTGTTGGTAGAATTTCAATAGCTATTGGAGTGAGTTCTGATGAATTTTCAAGCATGAAGACTGCTATATTTGGCTCATTTTCAGAGTCATTGTCAAAAACAGCTTGTGTAGGACTGCCTATTCCAATTCCAAGTGTTTTCCTCATCAAAGACAACATCTCGACTGATCACAATCTTTTTTATGAGTGGATTGAACAATTTATAAGCCTTGAAACATTCATTTATGCCAAGAAAGACACATTTTCACCCTTATCATCAAGCTTCTTTCTTTTCTCATCCGGAACATGTGCATAAGCTATGCAACCAAAAATTCTAAAGTGATCTACAACTGGTTTTCACCCATTTCAAGCTTCCTCGAGTGTCCTGTTCTGAACAAAAAAGATAGGACTTCTGTTTAACACATGGATGCTCTAATTTACTGCCTCTGGCTAAATTTTTTTTGGAATGTTCCCTCTTGCTAACAAGCTTCTCACCATATTAAGGATAGTTCTATTTTTTCTCTCCGATACACCATTTATGGTGTATAAACAGCTGTAAGTTCCCTTCGAATGCCATGATCTGCACAAATAACTTCAAATTAGGTTGAGCAATATTCTCCACCACGATCTGTTCAAAGGGTTTTAACAGTCTTTCCTGTTTCATTCTTCACGTGAGCCTTAAAAGCTTTTAAATACATAAAGAGCCTTCGATTTTTGCTGTAAAAAATAAACCTAATTTTTTCGAGTAAAATCATCAATGAAGGTAATTAAATATATTTTACCTCCATTAGAAGATGGATTTATCGGTCCATAAATGTTAGAATGTACCAGCTCTAGGACATGTTTTGCTCTCCATGACTTTCCTTGAGAGAATTGAGAACGATGTTGTTTGCTAACAATGCATTCTTCATAAATTTAGGAAGGAATGTGAATTTTAGGGAGGCCTGTCGCCATATCTTTCTGTTGAAGAGTCTTTAATCCGTTAAAATTCAAATGGTCATAACGAAAATGCCAAAGCCATGAAGGGTCTTTTATTTCAGCCATTAAACAAGGTTGAGATGTTATTATCTTCAATGGAAATAACTTATTTGAACTTGTCTGAACAACAATAATTGCTCCTATTGAAGGATCATATATCTCACAAGCACCATTTTAAATAGTTATCACGTAACCCTTTTCTTGCAATTGACCAGCACACAATAAATTACTTTTCAAGTCAGGAACATAAAGAACATCATAAATTATTTCTACAAAACCATTATTGGTTCTTATCTCGATATCACCTTTTCCCATTGCATTCACAGTGGATCAATCATCAAAACTTACTACGTAATGAAAATCTTCATCTAAATAAGAAAAAGAAGACTTACATCCACACATGTGATTACTGCAGCCTGTATCCGCATACCAAACATCAGATTCTAGTTTCTGATTAGCTTCAGCAACCATCAACAAAGTTTCCACTTCCTTCTTTTCAGCAAAATTGGATTGCTCTCCCTTTTCTTTGTCATTAGGCAACCTAGCGTAACATTCAGAACGATAATGTCTAAATTTATGACATCTAAAACACTCTACCTTGGATTTGTCAAAGTGTTGAACCCATCTTCTGCCTCTACTTGATATTGATCATTATAAACCTTAAAAAATTGTCTACTACCATCTTTATTGCCTCTACCTCCCCTTTCTCTGCTTTTACCTCTACCCCTTCCTCAAGAATTTGAGAACTGCGTAAAGGTAAAAGCCTTAAGAGCTTGCTCATCTGTATTTGAACTTTGATTCATCTTTTATTCATAGACTAACAAGGAGCTCTGCAATTCATCAAGAGAAAGCGTATCTATGTCTTTTGATTCTTCAATTGAACAAACAACATAATCATATTTTGGTGTCAAAGAACACCGTATCTTCTCAACAATGACACCATCATCCATCTTCTCACCATGAAATCGTATTTTGTTTCTTATCTCCATAGTCCTAGCACAGTAGTTGGTGACAGATTCTCCAACCTTCATTTATAGGGTCTTAAAATCTTGTCTCAAGGCTTTAAGTTGTGCACGCTTTACTCAAGTAGAGCTTAGATTTTTTTTTTCATAGAGTCCCATATATCCTTGGAAGTTTCTTTGCTAAGAATTGTTTCCAAGATGGGACGATCAATTGCCTGAAAAAAATAATTTTTTGCCTTCAAATCTTTGAGCTTTCTCCCTTCTAACTCTATTTTCTGGGCATCTGTCAAAGTTGTAGTTGTTGCTGGTTCTTCAATTCCAGATTCAATAATAGGCCAATATTTTTTTGACCGAAGGAAGTTCTCTATTAGCATACTCCAATGGTCATAGTGACCATCAAAACGTGGGATCGCTGCTTGCACAAAATTTGAATTTGATGCCATCGTTACCTGCAAAAGATGAAGAGGAGAAAAAGCTACTACTATTTTTTACTATTTTGGAGACTCACTGTTTAGAAACTTTTTCTCTTTTGTTTTTATCTTATTAACCAAGCTCTGATACCATTGTTACTTCGTTAAAAAACAAAAGAGAAAAACTGCTTGAATGGTGAAAAGGCTCATATTTATTGATAAAGAAAAAATTATATTTATAGGCTTTACATCACAACATTCCTTCTTAGCATTAACCACTACTCCTATAGAATAAGACAATAAGGACCACTTACTTAGCCATAAAAGCACGATTTGTTTAACTGAATAAATCCCTAAAGACTAGGATAATATAGAGGTATTTTAAATAAATAATAGTAAATCTTAACATTTTTAGGGTCAAGCCAGATTTTCAATGAATTGAGTGAGTAATATTTGGATATGACCAATCAACCCAGCCATATAAGGTCACCCCATGCTAGGTTTAATTTGAAAAAAAAATGTTTTTCAACATTAAGTTATGAAATTTAAACCTTTAATAGAAACCACACTTAGCACTTTAACCATGTATATTTGGTAACGTGGTGTGAAATGTTTTTCAATTAAAAATATATTATAATATTTTTTTTGTTTTGACATCAACACATCAAAATTATTAAAAAAATATTGACAAAAAATAATTTAAAAAGCAAATCAAACCTTGAAAAGAAACACTCCCTAAATGTTTATATATTCTTATAAGAGTACGTGAGCATTTTATAATGCAAGTTATGACTATCATATACGAATATAAGAATAAAGTATCAAAATTTCAGTAAAAAGAATACATCAAATAAGGATCAATACTCAAACTCTAAAACCAATTATATTTATTACAAAAAAAAAAATCAATGGCATTAGTAAAACCTGTGATCCGGTACACATTTTACTATTTAGTAAAACAGTGAAATGATATTTTTTGCTATTCTAAAAAAAATTAAAAAGGCTTGCAATTAGGGTAAAATTATTTTTTCAATGGGTTCCATTGAGCATTACAAGATTAATTGGAAATAAATTGTTCTGCACGTTACAGTTAAATGACTTTGATGCCTTTCAATGATTTTGGTCAATCTTGTTTTGTCTTTCAATATTATTTACTTAGTAAAATTACATTAATATCCTTAAAAGAAAAAAAATATTAAACTTTCACATGAATGCTTCTTTATCTTTTTATTTTTTAAGAATAGTTAAATGATACTAGGGTGATCATTTTCGGTTCGGTTCAGTTTTTATCAAAAAAAATAACCAGACTGGAATTTTTTTTAAAATAAACCTAAACCGGGTCAAACCGACGGGGTTTCGGTTTGGTTTTTTAGGGCAAAAACCGGTTCAAACCGGTTTTTCTCGGTTTTCTCAGTTTTGGCTCGATTTTCTCGGTTTTTCCGGTTTTTTCGGTTTGGCTCGGTTTTGGCTTGGTTTTTTTCTAGTTTTTTTCGGTTTCGATTCGGTTCAGTTTTTTCAGTTTTTTGCTTATAAAACCGAACAGAACGGTTTTTTCAAAATTTTAATCGGTTTTTTTTATTTGGTTTTTTAGGTTATTTTTTTCTGATTTTCTCGGTTTATTCAGTTTTTCAGTTTTTTTGCTCACCCCTAAATAATACAATTGCCCTTAAAAAAATAAGCATAGTTCCAAGGACATTTTAGTATTTTTCTTGTGTTCTTTTTTGTTATGTTGTTTTTTAGATCCTTTATTAATTTTTTTTTCAATTTATTATTCATTATTGGGTTATTGTGCTTTGAGCTTGGTTATTTGCTCTTCTTTTCCTTTGTGACTTTTATCCTGATTTTATATCCCAAGTAATGATGTAGTTGAGTTAACCCTTGTTAACTTAGATTTTTTTCTTGATGTTTTTTTTCATGAAATTAATATTTGTTTTTTTTTTCAATTTCATCATTTGACATTAAATTATTAACCATTGAACTTTGTGATTATTTTTTTCCTCCGAGATCATTCTAAGTACAAGTTACTCAAGTTAAGTTGGTTCAACTCGAGTATTTTTTGGTGTTTTTTTAATCTATTTTTTTTATCCTGATCTCATATCATGGGTTGCAAGTTGGTCAAGTTGGCTTGTATTGATTCAGGTTTTTTTTCAATGTTATTTTTTTTTAAATTGATTTTTTTTCTCAATTTTATTATTTAACATTAGGTTATTGAGACTTAAGATTTATTTATGATATTTTTTTTTATAAAATTATTATAATCTCATATTCCAGATTATGTATTATTCAAGTTAATCATGTTGACTTGTGTTACCATAAATATTTATTTTACATTAAAAAAAATTTGACCGAACTTGTTACATGACATGGCATGGGTTACCTGTCTAAATATATTACATAAACTGAATTAACCTAATGAATAATGTAAATTCTGACTAAATATGAAAATAGAATTACACGTTTATACTTAAAAGAGATTGATATTGAAAATCCTAAAATCTCAATAGCATTTAAAAACATATCACGGAATTAGTATCAAATTTGATGAGAGCCATTATTAAACAACAATAACAAATATATATATATATATATATATATATATATATATATATATATATATATATATATATATATATATATATTTAAAGCCCTCGGATAAAATAAAAAAGAAAGAAGAAAACCTTCTCGGATAAGATACCAACGTTCTGCTGCCTCGGAACTCTTAAAAAAAAAAATAAATCCAAAAGTCGACCGACAATCACGAATATTTCTTGATGACTGGCGCAAGCACCATGTAAGGCTATACCCTTCCGCACTCACGCACATGTCGGTATAAAGCTGGCTAAAATTAATCACATGGAACCAAGTTTATCAAAAGTTCTATACTCTATCAATCATAACAAGCCACGTCATCAAACAATTCAAGTCACCGAAACTTGACAAGTACCTGTTTTAAAAAAATAATTGAAAAAAAATGAGTGAAGAGGTTCAATATTATGAATTTGCATAAAAAGAAGAAGAAGAAAATAAAGCCATGGTAAGGTTGCATCAAATTCCCATTTTAGTTTTATGAGGAAAAAGCTCACATTTTAGTTATTTCCTTATATTTCAATAGAAAGAAACTCATCCTCATGGTTTGTATTAAGCAAAACTTAGCAAAATGACTTGATAGGTTTATGCAATTTCAATTGGTATACATAGTTTTGTTTTTGGGCTTTTAGCCCTTTTTTTTCGCCAAAAAAAAATTAAACACGACCTAAATTTCAAATTAAACTGGATGAAAATTAACTTTATACGATCCGTTTAACCTAACAGGTCCAAACACGACTTGATCAGTCTTGTCAAAACCTAATTGAATTTTAAAAAAATTATAAACAATATTTTTTTAAAATTTTTTTAAGAATATTGAGAAAATCATGTTTTGGATCAACCCGAATCAACTCGAGTTATCCCACCAAACATGTAACCATGTCATGAACCTGGTTGAATTTAATAACTTTATTTTTTGAAATATAATTTTTATTTAATAAGATATTAATAAAAAAAACATGCATAGAAAAGCCATCGAATGAAATTTAAGAAAAAAAACTATCATAAAAAGTTGCACAAAAAAACTGTTAGCTAAAATTAAAAAAAAAATGTTATAACCTTATTAAAAAAATAAACGATATTCAATAAAATAATATCTCAAATATATACTAAAGATAAAAAGGCAAGGCATCTAGGCTTGGATGGCCAGCTCTTCTAGCCAATTAAAAAAAGGCTAGACATGTGGGTCTATAAGGTTATATTAACACCTGACCATCTTTTTTTTTAAAATATGTGTATAACGTGTCGACCACTCAAATTTTTTTATAAAAAAAGTATACAACATGTCGTTCACTGGTTATATTTTCAGCCACCTTGAGCGGCTAGAAAGTTTGGTCTTAACTTTTGAAAAAAAATCTTAGTTTTAACTTTTTTTTACTTAAAAATATAAAAAAAAAAAACTTCATAAACCTCAATAAATTCATATATAATCTCAAAGTAACATTTAATTAATAAAAAAATCATCTCGAATTAAAAAAAAAAAGCTTCAATTTACTTTCTATAGTAAGATGAGGGATAAAATACTTGTAAATGAATATTTTCTCTTTAAATGAAACCTTTAAGATCAAGATTGATTTTTTTGGTTGCTAAAAAGTTGACAATCAATAACTTTATTTCTCAAATAATTTTCTTGTAATTCTCTCTCCTTATATAATTGGGAGGCTAAAATGTAAAACAAATAAAAAGAGGTTCAAACCTAGAAAAACAAGGATGATGAATGAAAAACAAAAAATCCTTAAGGATTAAAATTTATAATTTATGCCTCATGAACAATGAAAAAACTATTTTTTTGTTTTAATATCAAATTTGACCCTTATTGTTTTAATTTGTTCTAAGCAAGAGAATTAAATTCTACTTTATTAAATAATTAATTAATTTAATATCAAGATATTTTTTATATATCATAAAAACCCTATAATAAACTAACCAAAATAAATTATCATACTAAATTCTTAGTCAACCCAGTATAAAAGAAATAATTTAATAATTCCTGGTCAACGCAATATAAAAGAAATAATTTAATAAGTAGAGTAGAAAATGCTTCAATTCTGGGTATACAGTGCTTCTTCATCTCTTCGTAATTGTAACGTAAAGTAATTATAATATAATTTGTAACGTAACATAATTGT
>Ga0325410_1009431_pt1 | contig 10423 bp, 9 predicted proteins | sample PopdelMetagenome_16_FD_206182 | JGI IMG/M metagenome (GOLD analysis project Ga0325410, IMG submission 206182) | Populus deltoides microbial communities from Bellville, Georgia, United States - Xylem-PdIQD-R3 | ecosystem: Host-associated > Plants > Phyllosphere > Stem > Wood/Secondary xylem...
ATGGCCCAAGAAGTACCTTACTATAATATAAACATAAAAGCCCAACGAATCCCAAAATGGCCCGTACTTAATGAGCCAAGGTTTAAAACACCAAAGCCCAAATACAAACACACTAAAACCCTGCAGGCCGAATAAACACACCACAGATTCTTTGAAACCCTAGTTTCCATGCCACCATACACTTAACAACATCCCCTATATATACACAACGAAACTCTCACAGCTTCTCATCGTTTTTCCCTCTCCGCCAGACCACCTCGCGCAGATCTCAAATCCCATCGAGGGTTTATTCCTTTTCCCCTCCTTTTTTCGTTGTACATGTTTTCTGCTGGTTTTAATCGTGTTTTAGTACAAAAAAGTCTTGATGTTTTGGTTTCTGATGTTTTCTTACGGAAAAGAAAGAGTGCAGTGATGAAGCAAATTGTTTGTGGACTAGAGTTTCTGATCTGGGTTCTTCTCCCAGAACTTGATTACTAACCCTTGGCTGTCTGAGCACCTTTCTTGTTTGTTTATTCCTCTCTCCATCTCTCTTGTGTAATAGTTTAGGTGTTCTTGAGGAAAGTCTTTTTGGTCACTTGGGCAAATGATGATAACATAAATATCTTAGCGGATTTCAGTGAGATTTTCGAGTCAATGATCTGATTGTTACACACACTGAAGCCCTTTTGATTAAATCCTATTTTTTGATCAATTTTTTTTTTAATTTTGTTTTTCTAGCTTAATGCCTTTGTTTCACAAGGGATGTGGTTGCTGTGATGAGGTTAAGCACTGAACGTGTTGAAGAGCAGTGGACAAGTACTTGATACTTGCCGTGAGCTCTCATTTACAAACGACTTCTCCTTCCACTGAGCCTCTCTAATCCCATTGTATAATCTTTCGTTTAGTTGTGTTGAATGATATGAAATTTTGCACCCATTACCAATTCTGGGGGATTTATCAGTTCCTCTTGGCATAATGGCTTGGGTGCTAGAACCATATTTTGTGGCTTATCCTGATTAGTGACTGATATCCGTGTCATCTAATCCTGGAAACACCACATACATTTTCCTGCACAGTAATGGCATGTAAAGCCCTCTCAGCTCGCAAGCTCTTGCCTATAATCAAAAGGATGGTGGAGACTGGACTTTTGGATTGATTAAACTTGACCTTTGAAGTTTTCCAGGGTTAAAAAGTCTAATTTGAAGAAAATTAACATTAATCTAATCAAATTTATGAACTCAAAATGAAAACAAAATTATCAATGATGATGAAATTTTTAATAGCATTACAAGATTAATATTATTATGAAAGATATTAAATTTTAATATCACTAGAAACTTGCTAACAAGATGAATTTTAAATCAATTTGAAAGAAAACCAGCTATTGATTTGTGGGGAGAAAAAAACCCAAATAATTATGGGCAATCATGATTGTTCTCTAAAGAGTTTTCCGCCAAGGAGATGGTGATCGATTTCATCATTGTCAAAGAAACAAAACTTGGCTTGGCACCCAAGGCTAGGATTAAATTCCAAGTCCCATGCGTGGACACTCTATTGTTTTTCTTCAAAGAAATTCGGAGCACTGAACTGATATTAGTTAGACAACATTGGCATCCCATTGTCTTCAGAAGATAAAGATGACTTGCTTGAGATCGTATGTTTCCATGCCACTAAAATGCATTGTCGCCTCGGAGACAGACGATGAGAGCAGAGTGATCATCAAGTTTAAACTGACGACTGGAGTTCATTTACATGATGACAAAGCAACCTCTTGCGATTCATTTGAAGAACCTTTTTGATCAGGTGTTACAAGCTTGCAAACCACCATTTCCATGCTTAAAGAGAAGTAAAATTGACAACAATCTGGGTTCCATGGAAGATTTGTTCTGTGCATTTTGTTTGACACCTTCTCATCGGATCTGAAGCTGCTTGCACAACATGCTCTCACGTGTAGGATTGTTTGCCCTCTGAGCAGTTGTTGTTTGCCTGTAGGATTGTTTGGCTATTGAGTTGACTGGCCACCTGTGCTGCTTGTTTATAATATAATTTCTTTTGTAGGATGAACTCCCATAAAAGAACTGTATAAAATCAACTGTCAATTAGTTACAAGTACGTATACATGAACCCTAGCAGGACTATTCATTCGTTATGTCCTTATTTGTTGTGACAAGTCAAACAAACTTCGAAAGAATATTGTGAATTGTGAGTATGAAACTGTGCATCCTCATCGTAAATGACCCACTGATGCAAATCGAAACTGGTTATAACTATTTCTTGCGTGAAAGGTAAAAGCCTGAAACAATAGCCACACCAGCAACTGCAACACCTAGAGATGCAAGAACCTTCCGAGCTGAAACAGCTGGTTTCTGTGAAGGAATTTCCATAAGATCCTTCAACTGCAACAATGGGAAGGTAGAACTGGTGAGTCTTAAACAGTTAGAAAATCTAAGTGATTGGCACACAAGGACAATGCTAATCTGGTAAATTTTAAGGTTTCATTAATAAAATTAACTGTATTATGTGTCACCGACTTTTGTCACTAATTGAATTATTAATGGACTAGCTAACAAGTTTGGAATTCTGTAATCAAATAGCACACAACTCAAAAAATATTCTCAACCAACCTCAAAAGGATGCCCCCAATGTTTCTTAATCCCTTGCAAATGCCCCTTTCCAACTACTGCAACGACTGAAGTGTGTTCTTTAGCAATTCTTAGCAGCGTTGACGACATGTACCTGAAAGTTGAAATGGATATTAAAATTTCATTAAAAAACAGAAAAGTTCTTCATAAGGAGCTCGTACCCCTAAACTATCACAGTTGTTCACAGAGAAGCAGTTCCTGATTAACTTCCTGTACATAAAAAGATGAAAGGAACATGAGTTCCGGGTGGATTTTTCCAAAAAAGTTTTCACAGAACAAGAGCATGTAGGTCAGACATCAAACTATAAACATGCTCCTCCAAAGTGAAATAGGCAATAGAAGTTGCAAAATATTTCTAGCAATTCCATTCCCTTTGTAAACTCATATAGAAACAGAAAACTGTTTACCAATAGACTCTGCTTCTTCCTTTTTATAAAAGCCAACAACAGAGGAAGGGATTGTCATCTTTTCACAACTAAAAAAGTATCAAAATACAAAAATAACCAGAGGCAAAAGACTACTAACTGATCTCGCTCATGCACAAGGGTATCCATTAGAGTGGGGAACTGCTTGCTCATTTCTTGAATGACAAGAGTCAGCATGTCAACATCATCCATTTCTTTTAGCTGGAAATAAGCAAACAAATTGACTGTCAACAACAGTTCAACAATATTGAATAATTTCTGTAGCTAAGGAAAAAAATTAAAGTTTTTTGGAGGAAAATAAGTAAAGAAAAGGGAGCTTAGAGAATTTACCATTTTGTCAAGATCCTCAGAACTTGGTAAAAATAACGCTTGAAAAAGTAACGAGTACAGCAATTTCACTTTATGCCAAAGTGGCATTTTACCCCATGTCCTCTGCAGAGTAATCTGTTTCAATTGATGCCATCAGAGTCAGAGTAGTTTGTAACAGCAGTAAGAAGAAAGAAAAGAATAAAATCAAAAGAGAAGTGAAGAAAATTAAGTAAATAAGCTCATAAAATGCTAGGTGGACAAGACTTGATAGAAATTAAAATGCGAGTTTATTGTTTTACACCGTCTGCATTCATGAATAATGCTTCCAGCAATAAACATTTGACAAATCCACTAAACACGAGATGTATCAGTCCAAAAGCCAGGGTAATGATAGGCACTTTAGATGGACGGCAATATATGGCTGGATGAGGAATTGTTGGGCCCTAGATTAGCAATAAGAAATGCTAACCAGACTAGGAAAGTAGCCAGTACCCAGCACAAAAATATGCACCCATGCATCCCATGTATCAAATCTCACAGTCAACCTTCATGGTGGTTAAACCATCCTCTCTTTTTTTTGCATATTATTTTATACTTGAAAACTGATTGCAATAAAAATAAATGCTTGGGTATAGGGATACTGGCATTAGATGTAGATTTTGGACTCGAAAATGCAAATATGGATAGAGAAACTAGGGGCAACTGTAATGACCAAGTATGTGATGGGCAGACCAAAATTAAACCTCCTAATTGGCCTTCAAGGAGATTACTGTAAATATTTTCTCACATCCTCAAAATCAGCCTAAAGGAGGCTATACCACTAAATTTCTCTTACGAGAAAACTACATGTGAATGGCAATCAAATAAATCTACTAAATTCATAAACACAACCAGGAATTTCTCTTGCAGTAACAGGAAAGTATTCCACCCAACTCCCAAGCAAGAAGTGGGCGGGACAACATAGTTAAGCCAGATTAATAGATAATCCAGCACATCAATGTCAAAAGCAACAAGCACTTCCAACTGGCAATACAGCAAAAGGATATTACCTGTACAGGACGATCACCAAGTACTACCTTACCCTCATACTTTCTCGCTTCTTCAAATGCTACCCGGAACTCAGAACCAGGAAAAACTTCAAGCTTATCAGAAACCTTACATAGAAAATAAAATAAAAGTTGACCAAATAATCTTGATGCAAGAGTTAACTTGTATCATTATTAAAGTTTAACGTTGCAGTCTTGATCGAAAAGCACAAATAAGAAATTCATCTTAAACACTTACCTTGGCAAGAAACCAGCTATAAAGAATTCCAAATGTGTTATGATTTTTCTTCCACATCTCTATCATTTCCCCCATAGTTGGCACCTGAACAATCAAAAAAGAACACATCAGAATATGAAAACTTAAAGGATAAAGAACATTAATGAAAGAAAGCAAGAAACTTTCCAGAGGCAGACCTTTAAATTCTGAGGAGTAAGCACAGCCACTCTACTCGCACACAATTCCAGAAATACAACCTGTAATCAACAAATGCTAGCTTCACTTTGAGGAGACTAAATGGGACAAGTAAAACACCATAAAAACAATCTAAATGCAGGCAGCTAACCTTCTAAAAATAGACCTTTGCATTAATATTTGGAATCAAAATGTTATTGAAGTTTCACAAAAAGGGAAAAAGCACCTGTGGTTTCAAGTAACTGACTACAGCTTGTACTTCCCGGCATGATTCCTACAATTCGCAACCCAGCAAAAATATCAACATAAAAATTTACATATTTTTCAATTCTTGCTTGTGCAAAAAATTAAAAGATTAGCCATTTGATACTCACTGGAGAAAAGTTTTACCTTTAGTCAAGCATCCCAAAACAACAAAAAGTTTTAAAATTAGGAATTTCAGCTTTTTCCTTCACTTTCTCAGCAATAAAACAGAAAAATGAAATCAAAACCAAATAAAATACACATTCTTCAATGCCAGTTTAGTTTTGCAGAAAATACAAAAGTAGCCTTTTTAGGCTCACTTAAGCAAAGAATTTCCTCTACACTCAAGCAAACGTCAACAATTTCTCTATTTTCCCTTCACTTTCTCAGCAACCAAGCATAATATTAAAACCATAACTAAATACTATACATTTTTCAATGCTAGTTTAGTTTTGCTAAAACTTACAAAATTAAAGAGTTTATACTCACTTGAGCACAGAATTTTTTTCTTCTTTCTCAGGTATCCAATACTAACACAAAAGCTCCAAAAAGTTACAGCACCAATACTTCCTCACTTTTCTTTCATTTGCTCCGAGACAAACAGAAAATTCAAATCAAAACCAAATATTTTGCTCTTTTCAATACTACTTAATTTTGCAAATGTTAACTAATCACTCGTTTTATACTCAATTAAGAAAAAGATTTTTTTTTCTCAATCTAAGGAATCAATTACTAACACGACAAGTTTCAATATTTAATGAGTTTCGTGCTTTTTTTCCTTCACTTTCTCCATCCAAAAACACAAAAAGCTTATATGGAGACTGGAAAAAGAAAACAACACAAAGAAATTGTACACAGTATTCAATCCTAGCGTTAATATTCACTAGCCATTTAAACTCACTTAACTTCATTTTGTCAGCAGCCCAATAGAAAATCTAAATCAAACTAATTAATTCACACTGTACAATCCAAGTTTAATTATTTTGCCAAAATTTACCAATGAGACATCTTATGCTCGCTAATTAAGCAAAGGATTTTCTCTTTCTCAATCTCAAGTATCCCATGCTAACGCAAAACACAAAAGTTTCTCACATTTTCCTTCACTTTCTAAGCAACCACACAGAAAAACATAAATTAAAACCAAGTAATTCACATTTCCACTACTTTATTTCTGCCAAAATTGAACAAAAATAAGCATTCTGCACAGAAAAAAAGGTCCCAATCTTTCCAAATTTCTCACAATTTCCTTCATTTTCTCAACCAAACACACACAAAAAAATAACACAGAATTTCAATTTTTCACCTGAGAAACATGAGCAGTACCAACTAAATGCACGACACAAGTGCCACCTTCAGCTTTCGACTCGCACGTGAGAACCATAACGCTTCTAGAAAGTTCCTCTGGCAGCTCCTTCCTCCCCATCACGACGTCGTTTTTGTTATCATCCTCGCTAAGTTCAATAGCAACATCAACTATGCTTTCGCTTAAATGATTATCGTTATTGCTAGGGCTTTCGATGTGAACAAAATCCTCTTTAGAAGGGTTCGGATCCATAGGATTCCGGTTCGGGTCGGCAATTATAGGATTGCTGGGTTTTTTGGTAGCAAAGGTTATAATTTGGGGGAACTTTCGGCGTGAGTAGATTGAGTGAGAGAAATTGTAGGTGGTTTGGGGGTGGCGGAGAGGGAGTTTCTTGGTGATGGTAGTGAAAAATCGGTGTGAATCGGGTGAGTGAAGGAGGGAGAGTTGTGAGCGAGTCAAGTGATTCATTAATCGGGTTTTTATGGTGGTGGAGGCTTTATATGGACGCTGACTCGGTGGTTTTGGTTAACATGACGTGGTGATACCTGTCTTTATAGGGCTTTGGTGGGTCCAGTTTTACGTGGCTGACTTGTTTGGATGGTAAACAAGAGAGTGCAGTGTTAGTTCCTGCTTTAACTTTATTTGCTATTTTTTTTTCTTTTTTCATGTTTTCATCTATTTTTTTATTTTCTTTTCAAACAAATAATTTGTATTGACAATTTAATTCATTTTTTAAACTAAAATAAAACTTTATTTCATTTAAGAAAAAAACAATTTGATAAAAAAAACATTCAAAATAAAACTTAACTGGGACAAATTACAAGTTATATAAACTTTTATATTACCTTGGTGAATATTTGAAGAAATAATTTTTTTATTTTAAAATTTAAATAATTAAAGAACATAAAATATCTTTTAATTATTGAGTTAACTTGCATTTTAAGTGTAAGTAGTGTTTAAAATTGTAATAACAATTACTTTTAAAAATGATTTTTTTTAAATGTATTAAAATAATACTTCTTATTTTTTTCAAATTTATTTTTAACATTATCATATGAAATAATCTAAAAACATAAAAAAAGTAATTTAACATAAAAATTCTCTAAATGCATTTTCTGACGGAAAAAATATATTCCAACTTTGTATTCATTAGTTTGTCAAAAAATCACGAGTTAATTGGAGAATTCAGAATTATATAAAAGCATGGACAGAACAATCTCCTCAGAAAACTGTGCATCCTGTTCCTGAATTCATTTGATACAAATCGAAACTCTGGTTAGCTATTTCTTGCTTGAAAGATAAATGCTGAACATTGCCATACCAGCAACTGCAAGAACCTTCAGAGCTGAAAGGGGTGGTTTCTGAGGAGGAAGTTCAAGAAGATCCTTCAACTGCAACAGAGGGAAGGAAGAACTGATGGTAAACAAGGTGGATGCTAATCTGGTTGTTCTTATGATTCCATTAAATATAAGGGTATAATGTGTCAGATTTCTATCATTGATGGACTAACAGCAAACAAGTACATCACTAGAAAAATATTCTTAACCAACCTCAATAGGCTGCTCCCAATACTTCTTAATTCCTTGCAAATGCCCTTTTCCGATGACTGCTACGACCGAAGTATGTTCTTTAGCGATTCTTAGTAGGATCGATGACATGTACCTGCAAGTTAGCCAAATAGATATGAATAAATTCATTCAAAAAGAACTTTGTAGAGAGCTCGTACCCCTGAGCTTTAAACAAGTTAATCACAGATTAGAGATTACAGATTAACTACTCTCCTGTACATAAATAGATATGCAATGAGTATGAGTTCAAGGTGAGTTTTTATAAAAACTCTTGTACCAAGAGTATGTAGCTTTGACATCAACTATAAACACGCTCCTCCAAAGAGACTCGGGCAATGGAAGTTGCAAAATATTTCCAGCAACTCTATTCCTTTTGTAAACTCATGCAATCAACATCAAGCAGAGAGAAACAAAAAAAAAAAAAAAACGATTTCTTAATGGACGCTGCTTCATCCTTTTTATGGAAGGCAACAACAGAAAAGTACCAGATTACAAAAATAAATGGCAGGAAAAAAATATTAACTGATCTCGTTCGTCCACAAGGGTTTCCATTACAGTGGGGTACTGCTTGCTTAGTTTTTTAGTTGAAATAGTAACCTTCTGAACATCATCCAAGTCTTTTATCTGAAAATAAGGGAACAAATTGACTGTCAACCACGTTTAGAAATCTTCAATAATTTCTGCAGATAAAGGATAAAAAAAGAATTGGCCGAAAAAAGTGAAGGCAAAGAGAGTTTAGAGATTTTACCATTGTGTCGATACTCTTAGAGCTCGATGAAAATAATGTTTGAACAAATACAGCACACAAGAATTTTACTTTATGCCAAAAAGGCAACTTACCTTGTGTCCTCCTAAAAGTAATCTGTTTCAGTTGACACCATCAAAGTCAGATTAGTTCGTGACAGCAGTAAGAAAAATGAAAAAGAGTGGCATCAAAAGAGAAGTGGAGAAAATTAATTAAAGAAGCTCACAAAAATCGCTAAAATGGACAAGACTTGATAAAAATGAAAATGCGAGTTTATTGCTTTTACACAGTAATTCATTCAAGAATCAAAGTTGAAGAAACAGTCCAGCAATAGAGATTTGACAAATCCAATAAATTTATCCACTCGAAATGTCTCAGTCCAAAATACAGAGTAACAGATACTTTAGATGGATGGCAATATATGTCTGGATGTGGAAGTGTTGCCCGTAGATTAGCACAATGGAATGCTAGCCAGACTATGAGAGAAGCCAGTACCTAGCACAAAAGGACATAACATGCATCCCACGCACCGAATCTCTCAGCAAGCCTTCATGGTGGTTAGACCATCCATTTGTATATGATAATAGACTTGAAACATTATTGCTAGCAAAATAAACGCTAGGCTGTAGGGATATTGGCATAATATTATATTGATGGTCATTTTGGACTAAAGAATGCAAACCAAATGGATAAAGAAATTAGTGGGGACACTAGACTCGAGACACGGTTCACACGTGTAAGGTCGAAGATGATAGAGGATAGCCTAACCCCAAAATTATTAGATTTTATTTGGGATTATTATTGGGCTAAATTTATATTATATTGATGGTCATTTTGTTAGAGGGTTATAAGCCCACTTATTGGTGTTGGGTTAATTAGTGTTTTACTATTTATGTGTTTTTTCAAATTATGGACAGTTAATGATGAATTAAGAAAAATCTGTGGATTTCTCCTCCTCCTGCCTTTCCCTTCCCTTCTCTTCTTCTTCCCAGCTCCTTCTTCCTCTTATTTCTTCCTCTCCTCCTTTTCTTTTCTTCAAATTTTATTGTCCCCCGTCAGAAACTAGTGTGGTTGTACAAAGCAACCAAGTGACCAATTAGGCAAACCATGAAACTAAACCTCATGATTGGCATTCAAAGACATGGCTACAATTTTTTCAGAGTCTCAAAATCAGCCTAAAGGAAGCTATACCACTAAATTTCTCTTATGAGAAAACTATAAGTGAATGACAATCAAATGAATACTGCTAAATTCATAAACACAACCATGAACTTCTATTGCAGTAATAGCAAAGTAATCCACACGCTCCCAAGCAAGAAGTGGGAAGGACAACATGAGTTAAGCTAATTAATAGGGAATCCAGCATATCAGTGTCAGAAGAAACATAGCAGAGGTTAAGTATTTCCAACTGGCAAGACAGCAAAAGGATCTCACCTGTGCAGGGCGATCACCAAGTACCACCTTGGCCTCACATTTTCTTGCTTCTTCAAATGCTACCTGGAACTCAGAACCAGGAACAACTCCAAGCTTATCACCAACCTTACATAAAAGGAAGAACAGAAGTTGATCAAATAATCTTGATGCAAAAATTAACTTGTAACATTCTCAATGTACAATAATCTAGTTTTCATTGAAAAGCATGAATAAGAAATTCATCTTAGATACTTACGGTGGCATAGAACCAGCTAAGAAAAATTTGAGGCGCGTTTTGTGTTTTCTTCCACTTTTCTATCATTTCCTTCATTGTTGGT
>Ga0325410_1009436_pt1 | contig 10417 bp, 4 predicted proteins | sample PopdelMetagenome_16_FD_206182 | JGI IMG/M metagenome (GOLD analysis project Ga0325410, IMG submission 206182) | Populus deltoides microbial communities from Bellville, Georgia, United States - Xylem-PdIQD-R3 | ecosystem: Host-associated > Plants > Phyllosphere > Stem > Wood/Secondary xylem...
AATCAGATCCAAACCAGGCAAGAACTTGACCAATTTAACATGATCATCATTACAGGTGTGCTATCCGGATTGACATGAGCCACTATTAAAATGAAGGGCTAGCTGTTTTCTTTTTCTTTTTCTTTTTCTTTTTACTCCCTCCCTCCCTCCCTTCAATCAAATCATTCGATTTTAATTAAATTTATTTCAGAATACTGTGCTGGGGTACATGTTATAGTTGACTAAGTAGCCATTTATCATGTGATTTGCAGCGGGTTAGTTTTTTTTTTTCAAAATAAAAATAAATATTAGATATACAAGTTGTTTCAATATATTTTTTTAACATAAACAAATTTAAAATATAAATTGAAAAGTTTATACAAATATCTAGATAAATAAATTAATGGCCTTTTATATAAACAAATAAAAAAAATCATTAAAAATAACTATAAGAAAAATTAAAAGATGAATGCAAATTAAGATATTCAATCATACAAAATGAGACATTCACTTGATTGTGTTCACTAAATTTATTTATTTAAATTAATAAAAGATATATCCAGACTTTAAAAAACTCATGACTTAAAAGATAAACACTAATGAAACTGACCGAATAAACTCACGCTTTAAAAAAATTACGCAAGGCCAAACACATCAGCAATATTATTTAAAAATAAATATTTTTTATTTTGAAAAATAAATTTCATTTGTATAAAACCAAAAAAAATTAAATAAATTAAAATAATATCTTGAAAAATCAAACACAAACATAACAATTCTAAATCAATTTATATTAAAAAATAGTATGCTAAACTCGTGAGTTGGAATCATGAGATCAGAACAACTCCATAGAAAAAAACAATTGAAAATAATAACAAAACTAATATTAAAAAAAAATACAAAATGATAAGATCATATAAAACTGAATCCCCAACAAATCAAGTGTCAAAAGATAAAATCATAAAAATATCAATTATAAAAAAGCATCCCAAAAAATAAGGGTGAAGATACAATTCATTACAAGGCAAATAAAAATTTGATTTGACACGCCCTCTATAATGGACTAAATTTTTTTAAGAAAAAAGCATAGTACAAAGACTATTTTGATATGTTTTTTTTTACATGATAAAAATTATAAGTGTAAATCAAAAATTTTATCTAAACATCTAATAATCATTTATGTAAATTAATAATAACTAAAAAAGAAAGTGAAAAAATTGAGAGATAAACGTGGATCACGATATTTGATCTCGTAAAATGAGACATTTACCCACCTGTGTTAACTGAATTTTTTTTATTAAAATCAATAAAAAATAATAAAAATAAAAACACATATAAAACCAAGTGAAGAAAATTAAAAAAAACAATGCAAAACAAAATAAATAGCAATTAAAATAATTAGGATTAAGTTCGACATAAAAATTAACTGAAATTAAATGTTTAAGGAAAGATAAAATGAAAATAAATGTTTAGGGATAGAATTAAAAAAATAAATTAATTAAGAAAATGAATAAAAAAATAGCAATTGAAAGAATTATTAGGAATGAAATTGAAAAACAAAAACAAATTTCAATCAATAAAATAACTCAAAACAAAACAAATAGCAATTAAAAGAATATGACTAAATTTGATTAAAAAAATTAAAGAAATCAAATGACCAGGGATTAAATCAAAAATAAAATCCAATTAGAAATAATCAATATAATTAAAAAAAATTGCAATTAAGAGAAGAGGGACTGAATCTTAAGCAAAAGGAAATTGAAGGGATGCTTTAATTTTTGTATGGCTAGCATGCAACCCGAAGAAGAAAAAGAAGGGAAAAAAAAGAAGAAAAGCAAATAGACGTTAAACCCAACTGAACCATGATGCACATTTTATCTAAAGAGAAAAAGGACATCAAAACAAATCAAATGATACGATGAAAGCACGATTAACAGCACCGAAGTCAGCCGCACATGCCACTTGAAGGTGGCAGAGCTACATACGTGTTGACACGTGCGGGGCACGCGTAAAAAATTTTCTTGTTTTTTTTTGCACAAAATCAAAAATGTTCTTAGGACTAAACAATAATAACAAAAAAATCATTATGAAATTAGAACCAAACCCCTAAAGTTAAGGCTAAAAAAATTGGATATTAAGAGTAATGAAGTAGTTATATTGTTCAATGAGAAAAAAAATATTATAAGGTCCCTAGACAAAGGTTATGGCTATTTACTTTTTAAAGTCAATATCATAATTGTAATCTTAAAATCAATGTAAAATTACTAAAACAACCCCCATTATCCTTGAAAATAACAAATAAACCAATAGAAAAAAACAACAATATCCCCATCCCAAGCATTCAGAGCTGTGAAATCCTACTGTGCAATTCCGCAGTAGAATGTATCTTAGTCCATAGTACATATATATTAGAAATCTCACATGGTTTAGAGTTTTACTTAACTCTGTTGAGCCTATTTGTTTTTTTTAATAATTTTTTTTTTGCTTCAAATTATTTTTTTGTGTTTTCATATCATTTTGAAGTAAAAAATAATAATTTTAATATATTTTTAAATAAAAAATACTTTGAAAATAAACTGCTACTATAATACCAAATCTGTTTAGAAAGATGCTTTCAATTGACATTATTTGATTGCAACTGTATAATATAGAATCCAATTGATTCAATTAAAAACAGAGATGCTAAATAGAAGAATTGGGAATAATATAAGGACTAAATTATGGGTTTAATTTAACCTTAAAATATTCGAAGCCACTTCTGTTTTTGGAAAACTTTCACGCTACAGAAAGAATATCAACCGCACATTCTATAAGATATCCCTTTCCGTCATTGCCAATAAAATACTTTGAAAAAAAAAAATGATGATTTTTGTCACTATACTATCGATAAAGGATAACTCATATTTTTGTAATTTTAAAATACAACAAAATAAATAAACTATTTTTAAAAACAAAAAATTCTAAACTAGTGTTCAAGTTTTTTTTAAAAAAATTTAATATGATTTTTAGTTACAATCAAGTTTAAAATGGGTAATTTAATATTTTAATAAATAAAAAATATAATTAAAAAAATAAAAAGTACAATAACACGTGCAATGAGAGGGAGGCGCTCACAATCTTTTGACAACATGCGAAGTGTCTTTTAGTGGCCAAATATTTTTTTTCATCATGTTATTGGAATTGTTACAACATTTTTTTTACCTATTGAAGTGGCCCATGACGGTAATGGTAGAATGATTTGTTGCCACCAATGTTTTCTTTTTTTATTTTCCCTTTTTTTTTGGAATTCGTGTTGGACATTCAAAATTTCAAAGTTGTCCTTTTATTTATTAAGATGTTAACTTTGTTTCTTATTCTTTTGATTTTTAATTTTTGTTCTTGATCATTTTGTAAAATTTAAATTTATTTTCAATTTCATCTTTCAATCTCAATTTATGATATGTTATTTTATTCAATTTGATCCTTGTTATTTTGATTATTTTTTTTGGGTCCTTTTATTAGACTGTTATTTCTTTTCAATCCCACGATTCAATTAAAAATTTTTAGTTGTCATCTGATTTATTTATTTTTTCAATTTTGATCCTAATTTTTTAATTGTTATTTTTTGTTTTAGATCTTTTGTATAATTGATTTTTTTTTCAATTTTATTTTACAACATTTGTTTGGTTTGGAATTGGATTTCGGGGCCTTTTCAGATAGGGTGCTTCTAATTTAATAACCCGGGTCGCAGGTTGACATTGTTTTTCTTTTTAAATAGGCTTTGTGATTTTTTTCATGTTTTTTTATTGAGTTATCTTAATTTTATAACCTGAATCTTGAATTTGATGAGTCAACAAAAGTTGGCTTGGTCATTTCTGCAAGGTCACTTTTTCGTTCCAAAAAAAGAAATTTTAATCCTTTTCGATTATGACCTTGAAAATTTGATTCTTTTGAAACTAATCTTCATCATTTTTCCTGTTTTGAATTTTATTGCGTTATCCTGTTATTAACATGATTTGAGTTGCAAGGTTCAATTATCTTACCTGATATTGATTTTTTATTAGTTCCTGTTTATTAATTTTTATTTTTCAGTTTTATCTTTTCATAATTAATTTGTTCAAATTTAAATTTTATAATTTTTTTTATTATTTACTGAATTATCTCACTCGTATTATTTCTGAACATCATTTCTTGAGAGAGAAATCCGGCCCCGCAGCGTAGCAATGGATGGTCCATATGAATCTAGAAATAACTCTAAGCTGGCTTTTTCTAGGTTGTGATGGTAACGTATCACCAGCTACGTGCTATCTAATATGGTCAAGCTGCATTTCTGTTGGCTGGTAAACGATGTTTATATCAGCCCTAGTTGGCAACTTGCTTCAATTATGAAGACGTTTCTGTGGAGAATTCAAAACAGTGTAGTTGAAGTTTCCATCCATTTCGAAAATTAAACTCTTTTCTACCTGCGGAAATCAGATCCAAACCAGGCAAGAACTTGTCCAGTCTAACATGATCATCATCACAGGTGTGCTGTTATATGGATTGATTGACATGAGCCAATCAATATTAAAATGAGGTGCTAGCCGTTCTCCCTCCCTCCCTTCAATCAAATCATTCGATTTTGATTGGATTTATTTCAGGGTTCTGTGCTGTGGTGCATGTTATGGCTGAGTGATACTACTGCTGCTAAATCGACTGAATTATTATGGGTTTAATTTAACCTTAAAATATTCGAAGCTTCTTCTGTTCTTGGAAGACTCTCACGCCAGAGAAAGAATATCAACTGCATATTCCATAAGATATTCCTTTTCTTCATTGCCACAAGAAAAGACCTTTCACTGGTTTGTGCGTGGGCGATCCTACATCACCATGTCCATGTTTTGTAGCTGGGCAAAGGACATACTTATCCCCTAACTATTATCTTTATCCAAACGATCATATATCTTGATGAACAACTGTATCTTAGTTTTTGTATTGTTATTAACAACTCTTTATAATATTTATTTACACATATAATTATTGATTTATTCTATTATAAACATGTACTGCTCTGTGATGTTTTCATTCCGCAAATGAAATATTTTCTTACGTTAAAAAACACTAGAAGGGCTTGCAGATTTTATTGTTTTTTGCCTTAAAACGCGCAGCAAGAGCAACCGGACTGGTTATACAAGGAAAACTCCGTTGGAGTTCTCTTGGATTCGAAAAGAAATTAAACAAGAAGAAGGTAATCAATCATAGATGCTGCAGAACACGCGCGCGCGCGCGCACGTGTGTCAGTGTGAATGGAATCATGGGAGCTCCAGTAGAAAAAGAAAACAATGGAAAAGGTGCATGGATGCGTAGATGCTAGGCTAGCTAGCTAGCTAGTCTTCCATCCAGAAGCACAGTGAGTCGTCGGTGAAGAAAAGCTAAAGTGCATTCATGATTCTCGGGGCCCTACCACTTCTATCACCACTCCCGGGCGCCTGCCTATTGTTTTTCCGAGAAAATATTCATCTATAATGGAGAAACAATTTGTGCCCTCCTAATCTACTACCGAGGAGAATAACACTATAATTTATCCGTCAAGTTGATATTAATTTTATTTAAAGAACAAATGCTAATGTCAACTAACTAGTTAGTTTAAATTTATTTTTTACAGGTTAATAATTTAAGTTAGTTTTAAATTTTAAAATAATTAAATACATACATGATTGTTAATTTTAAAATCATGACATTAATCAAAATATACATAAACTAATTCAAATATCTATATTAATAATAAAAAAAAGGATATTCGTACAAGACTCGCGCGAATGATATGGTCCAAATTAATACAAGTTATTTTTCATTAAACATGGATGTGATCAAGAATTTGCAGATTTTTTTATTTTATTATTCGATTATATTTTTATAAATTGTTTTAATCAAGGATTTGCTTGTTGGAGATGGATAGTAAAGCCATTTTCGTTTATTTTCTGCATGGAAAAGTGACTTATAATTAAGCCATAGATAATAGATTAGTGTATAAAGAAAACCATGCTCATTGTAATTCTTTGATCAGCTTTCTCGTACATAAAATTTAGGGTCTATGCTTCGTGATTATTTTATTTCAAGGTCCAAGTTTACTTTCTCCAAAGTCTATGCTTCGTGATTACTTTTCTCTGGGGTCCAAGTTTTATCTCTCTACATTTCACTTTTCTATATCAAAGTTATTTACAGTCTCTTTTATTGGTTTCTTTACTGCTTTTCTTAGAATAAATTTAGGGTTTGTTTACTTTATTTGATAGAAAATAATTTTTTAAATTTTTAAATGTATATTTATTATTAAAAAAGTTGAGGTTTTATTTTCTTTGCACGTTCTTGGAAATTTAAGGTGTTTGGAAAGATTTTAGAGATGACTTAGGACCCTATTTAATGAAATAAAATTTCGATTTATAGTATAAAATAAACTGAAAAGAAAAGGACCAAAACAAAAACAAAAGAACAATGGGTTTTTTTTTTCTTTTTATATGAAAAAAAATTATTTTTATCCAAATAGTCTTTATTTAGACTTCTCTTGTGACTTCTAGCTTATATTCTAAACTTTTTTTTATTAGTTTTTAGTCCTTAAAATTTAAAAGAGGAGAAAAAATTATTGAAAATTAAAAAGAAAAGATAAAGTGGCAGTTGACTGCATTTAGACAATAAAAAAAATATTAATTTTGATGTTAATGGAATCTTCCTAACAAAAAAAAAAAATGTTGTTGAGATGTTTTTAAACTTTCATCTCCAAAAAAAAACATATAAAGGTTATGGGATAATTTTTTAATTTGGTTTGATTTTATATTTTTGAACGATTAAGGGATGTTTTAAGGGTGGAAATTGATTCATTGAGATTTTCAAGGTGTTTATTTGATGTTTTCAAATAAAAATAAATTAAAAAAAATAAATTTTTAGATCCAAAAAAACTTAGAATCTGAATTTTCAACCACATCTCCAATAGCTAAAACTTGAACCCAAAAATATTATGTAATTTGTTTTATTCATTTATTTATAACAAAAAAAATAGATAATGTATCGTTAGACCTTAAACTCAAAAAAAAAAAAAAAAAGAGCCATGCAGGTCCCTTCTTTAAGACCTAGGTGCCTCGCCTTGTTGTATAGTCTTTATTTTATGTTCTAATTTTTCTTTTTAACTTTTCATTGAAACATATTATAAATAAAATACTCAACATGATATTCAAATAAGTTGTTGGAAAAGCCACAACATCTTTTTTTTTCTTCAACACGTATGGTTGATAATGACTAGTTTGTCACCTTTAATGCTTTCTTTTCCCTCTTATTTTTTTTTCTCATCTCCTCAATTTTCATATTGGCTATACTGATTTTTAAAGTTGTTCTCTGATTTATAGAGATTTTCATTTTGGTATTTTTTTTTGATTTCTAATTTTTATTCTTGATTTTTTTTGTAAAATTTAATTTGTTTTTAATTTCATCATTAAATTCCAATTTATGATGTGTTGTTTTCAATTTGGTTTTTATTTTTTTGATTATTATTTCTTATTGGGTTCTTTTGTTAAATTTATTTTTCTTTTTATTTTCACCATTCAATAAATTCTTTTTTACTTTTTATATCAATTTTAATCCTTATTTTTTTAGATCTTTTTACTAAATCGACTTTTCTTTTTAACTTCATCATTCAATTAAAAATAAAATTTATTTTATATTTCAATTTTGATCCTCATTATTTTAATGATATATATATATATATAAATTTTGGTTTTGAATCCTTTTATATAGTTGAAATTCTTTTTTTTTTTAATTTTATGATTTGATATTTGATTGATTAAGAATTAAGTTTCATATTATTTTCATGTAGGGTGCTTCAAGTCTAATAACTCAGGACACATGTTAAAAAGTTAATGTAAATTGACATCACTTGTTGTTTTTTACAAGATTATCTTGATCTCATAATCTGAACTGCAAGTTTGGTAAGATAATTTAGGCTAACTCAACTCAGATTACCAGAGTTACAAGTTTGTCATGCTAACTTTGATTGACTATACCTAATTTTTTAAGTTTTTTTAATCCCTTATTATTCTTTTTTATTTAATGGGTTAAATATTGAACTACAAGGTTTGTTTTTTTTTTTTTTAATGTTTTTCTTTAAAGCTCTTGTGATTATTTTCTTTGTCAATTTATTGTTGTTTTTTTTATTATCCAATTTAAATAAAAAACAACTTATTTAATTTATTCAAGTCTATAATTTAAATTATAATTTCTTTTTCCTTAAAACATGATTACAATACTTGAATATATATGTTTTTTAAAAATAATTTGGACTCGGGAGTACAAACCTAATATAATTAAAATAGTATTTAAAAATATGGTAATAGTTGTTTTTAAAAGTGATTTTTACTCTTAAAAATATTAAAAAAATATTTTTTTATATTTTAAAATTAATTTATAACATAAGTATATCAAAAACAACTTAAAAATATAAAAAGATATTTTAGTATAAAAATATTATAGTTTTTCCAAAAAAAACATGTCGTTGAAAGTTTTCCTTGATGCATTCTAAATCACCACGTAACTTCTAGAAGATACAAATGGAAACTATAACCATTTTTTTTTCCCAGTTTTATAGCCACTTCTTTGACTTTTGGAGAGAATTGGGCACATTCATGTCGACATGAATGAATGTAGAAATCACAGATAATATGCACACGTGGCAGCCACATGAGTCATCGTATAATGTAAAATAAAATATTAAGACCAAAGGAAAAGTTAACTGTTCATGACGTAATCAATTACATACCAGGGAAGGATGGCTTGCAAGAAAAGCCTGATTTTAATTGTTGTGGCGGTCATGTTTTTTATTTAAAAATAAATTAAAATAATCTTTTTAACAGTAACACGTAAATAACAAAAAAAATAAAAAAAATAAAAACATAAAAATTTTCAAAAATAATTTTAAAATAAAAAAATAATCGTACCTAATTAACGGGGAACAAAAGGGCCCAGTCACAGACGGTAATAATAAATTGTGGTGTCATTTCCCAGGAAAATCAATCTGTACATGTGAATCTGACACAACCACGTCATCACTAACGTCACTACTTCTGTCCTTTCTTGTTGTGACTGACTGACTTGTCAAACCAGTTTCGTAGACGAATTTAGATCCTCCATTACTATAGGAATAAATTAATTAAACATTATCCACAATTTCCCTCCTAATTATACTCTTAAATTAATCATGGACAAATTGATGTTTGAGAGAGCGTCTGACATTGTGTTTGTAATTGTGTTTTGTTAAATTTTAATTTTTTTTTTGTTAAAATTGAGTGCGGTTTGTATTTTTTGGATCGTTTTGATGTGCTGATGTCAAAAATAATTTTTAAAAAATAAAAAAAATCATTGACATGTATTTCAACACAAAAAACTATTTAAAAAGCAACCGCAACTATACTGTCAAACACGCTCTGAGTATGAACGGATCTCAGAGAAGACATTTTTGTTCTCCTTACCGATTTAACATGATATACGATCTAATTGATTAAAATTAAACTATATCAATAAATATACAAAAACACAAATATAATTTCAGGTATTTTCCCATTAAATATGTCAATAAATCAATAAATATGTCATTTGATTTTATATGCTTTTCTCATTTATTTAGTTTTCCTCTTCAATTCCCACATATGTTTTTATATCCCATAAAAACTCTTATTTACGGGTAATGTTGGAACTTTAAAAACTATAAGAATAATATTGGACAATTTTAAATTATAGGGATAAAAATGAGAATTTAGAGACAAAAACAAAGTTTATTTCTTTTTTTTTAATCCACAAATAGAAAATAGAGGCATCATCATACATATAAAATAAAAAAAAATATTATGATAAATCAAAATATTTTTTTATTTAAATTCTAATATTAAATAATTTAATGGAACTCAACTTACCTGGTTGAGCAGGGTTAATTTTATAAGAAGAAAAATTTCTCTACCAATATTATACTCTATGCATCATATTTTAATTTAAGATTTTATTTTAAAAAATCAAATATCCAAGATATTTGTAATCCAAGATATTTCTCTACCAATATTATTTCTCTACCAAGGACTTTAACAAACACATTTGATTATAATCCAAGATATTTGTAGCATGTGATGGGCACCTTTTTCTTTTTAGTTTAACATGAATGTCTGGGTTAGTTTGTAAGCATCTCAACTAATCCCACAGGTCCTGAAGTTAATAACCATGTAAGCCTTTAATGACCATCATATAAATAACTATAGGGCTTAAACCTGAGACCACATAAAAAATAAATTTTTTAATCCCAATATTTCATGACTATATCACTGTAATTTTCTTAGTTTTACAGGTATATGTTTAGAGTAATTATTGTGTGTGAGAATCAATGGAGAAATTTCTTACTTGTAAACCAAGCCTTGAGTGGTGGACAAGGCTGCTTTTGCCTCCATTAAAT
>Ga0325410_1009437_pt1 | contig 10415 bp, 6 predicted proteins | sample PopdelMetagenome_16_FD_206182 | JGI IMG/M metagenome (GOLD analysis project Ga0325410, IMG submission 206182) | Populus deltoides microbial communities from Bellville, Georgia, United States - Xylem-PdIQD-R3 | ecosystem: Host-associated > Plants > Phyllosphere > Stem > Wood/Secondary xylem...
GATCTCCAAACTAGTTCGTTGAAAATCTCGTTGCCCATATCATGCAAATGCATCTGCCCTTTGCAAGGAATGAAGCCATTTGCCATCCACGCAGCTATCAGGTGATCCTTAGGCATGGCAAGATCTTTAGGAAAAATACAGCAAAATGAAAAGCATTGCTTTAAATGTGACTTAAGGTTAGTATAACTTAACCTCAGGGCAAGTAAAATCTTGCTACCCTCTTCTTGTAGATCCCAGATCTCACTCCTTTCCATGGATAACCACTCGCTTTCATTTTTCTTCAAGCGCATAAGGCTTCCAATTGACTTTTTAGCTAAAGGAACCCCGCCACAATTGTCAACTATTGCTCTTCCAGTGGCCTCCAAGTTAGCATATTCTTCTCTGTTTCTCATCCCAAATGCAAAGCGCTAGAACCAAAGCCAAGAATCAGCATCTGATAGTCATTCCATGTGTTGCAATAAAATTGGTTCCATTTTGAGAGCAACCATCTCAATACGGGTAGTTGCTAGAACAGCACTACCTTTCGCTCCACACTTTAGTAAGACCTTCGATTTACTCCACTTATCATTGAAATCATCCCCCACGTTATCTAACACAATCAAAAACATCCTTCCACTTAGCTTTTCTCGAAGACATCGCTGCTAGTTATCCAACCCTTCTATGTCACAAGGGCTTTTTTGAATATACTCTATCATGGCTCTTATCAACTTTTCTACAGTGGAATCATCAGAGACGCATATCCAGATTGTAAGATCAAAATGCCCATTCTACATATAGCATAAATAGAGAGATCGCCTAAATTGTTTACCAGTGACTTCATTAGCTCTTCTTTCTCCTGAGCTCTTCCATAAATTTCTGACTCATCAACCGACTACCAGGTCTGACGCCCATAAGAACTATCAGCTTCGATGTCCCCACCTCCCGCTATTAGATGGAACTGTCTCTCCTTGGCAATAGCATCTAATCTGTCCATTACGTTCTTCAACTTGAGTGCCAATTATACTACAAAAATAAGTGGATTTTGATCAAGAGAGAAGAAGCATTGTAAAGGGTTTATCAAACCTCTTGGCTGCTTACGCCTTTGAACTTCTATAGCAAACTCGTCAACCACATCCTCTGCATCATAAGCTGCAGCCTTGAGCTTTGTCAGCCAATTCCTCACAGCCTCACTCTTCAATTGCTTCTTCTCTGCATCATGGAGAACAGCCTGAAGCGTACTCAGTGTGCTTTCAAGATCAGTTTGCAGGCCCCGAGCAAGTCCAGCCTCTTTGAGAAGCACCGAAGACAAGTTCTCCAACATGGAACCCACAAGAACAGAAACAAGCGCAACAGCCATAGCTAGTTGTCTTAGGAAAAGAAATTTGATGTCGGTGACAAGAACTGGAGAACAAGCAGGTAGAGAAGGCAATGGTAGTGCAAAAACAGAGCTGTAATGGAGATGAGATGAGCCTTATCTTTTCAGCTAACGGGTCTTGCAAGGAAAAGGAAAATAATTAAAAGCCTAAATGGCTCCACAAATTTGTAAGGGGATTGTCAAGCATAATGGATGATTCCAAGAATTTGTATCTAGCAATTGCAAGCCCAAATTGATAACATGTACATGATTTTTATTCAACCTCCGTTTTTTTTCTCTCTCATCAAGTTCACGAAAAGTTTTACAAAGTTCAAATTCTTTTTAAAGTTGATAGATAGATAGAATATTGATTAAGAGGGTGAGAATATTAGATTAAATAACATAAATACCTGCAAAACAAATCTAATCTTAGATTTTGGATAACACCAATATATATATATATTGAGATTCAAGATAATACTCTAATGGTTAAATGGTTAAGCTATAACTGACAGTGGAGAAATAAAGCATTAAAAGGCTGCGTAAAAGAGAGTATGGGGCTTAAGCATTCAAAGTGTAGCAGATGGATACTTCAATTAGGTTAAAATCTGATGAATAGAAGGCTCTATCATCCATTCATTTTAATATAAATATTTTTTCTTCCCTTTTGCTATTTCTAAAAGGAAAAAAAAAGAAAAACTTATTAGCTACGGCATGTGGTAAAAAAAATACATTTTAAGCATGAGAGGTAGCTTAATTAATCAGATATTGGGTTTGCTCTTAAATAATCATGAGTTAATTCGAGTCATTTTAGGACAACTGGAAGTTTACATGGTTATTAATTTCGGAACCCGTGAAATTAATCGAGATGCGTGTAAACTGGTCTCGATACCCACATTAATCTTAAAAAAAAATACATTTCCAATACAGAAACTATCCCATTTTAACTTGTGGGAGACGAATATGTCATCCTGGCTTTGGATCAATCTAGTCTCTAAAGTCTAAACTGCTTTACTGGGGATCGCATCAAGCTGTTTTATAATCATCCAATGCCCTCTGCAGAAGTGCCTACAAGTATTGGAAACTTTGAAAATTTATAAAACCATAATTTTTATTTCCTTCCTTTTTCATACATATCAAGGACTGATCAAGCATAGATCCCAGCACATAGCATTCACAATAGCAACATCGAACCACATTATATGCAGTTTATAACCAAATTTGCCATATAAATACTTAAAAGACCATATGGTTACTTTTTGCAACTGAAGATCTTTTCTAGGATAACTTTTTTTTTTTGCCACAAAATATCCTGTGACTGTAGAGAACTAAGGCAATCGACAAGAATCTGCAATCTCAATGAAAAATCCATTTATTATTACAATCATGCCATGAAAGTGAGAAACATCAAACACAAATCATAAACTTAATGTTACAATTCACAGAAACGAGAAACCAAGACAGAGTTTTAAAATTCAAAATCTGTATAGGTTTCAAACTAAGTATTCAAGATAAAATAGCATACCAAAACCTTTGAATGTCCAGCAGCATGAAGCCTGTTACAAGCTTCCCGACCATCTTGTTCAGATACAACCCTGTACAGAGAATCTTATCAGAAGGCAAAGGATTCAAGGGAAGAAGAAAATAAAGCATAGAGAAGTAACTACTAGCTATTCCCTGTTGTTGTAAGACCCAGAATTTAAGTTGTCAATTGTTAAAAATCTCATGGAAACGAAAGATGAAACCTAGGCAGAATGACGATATTGAAAATCTTATGATCGTGAGATAAAACCAGTTGATATGTTTGCATCAAGTCAATTTGCACGCTTTAAGTCATTGTGCATATTAACTACTTATGAAGCAATGTTCCTCCGAGAGATGCAAAGCATACTATGTTTACTTTTTCATCACTAAAGTGTAGGGATTGTATAGTTCCACGATTAAAACTTCCTGACTGGACCTCTGTTGCTAGGAATTCCTACCCCATAGTCAAAGGCACTAGAAAGGCTGCTCACATGGCCAAAGATTTGTGATAATCTTATATGAACTACTACCTCTTTCATGAAATTCACCCCTCATAAGGAGAAGTGTTGCCAGAAAGTAGAATTAAAGCACTGATATGCAGGTGCCAGAAAAGGAAGAGTTGCAATGTAGTTTAGCACTATTCAAAAGAAGCATACATAAACAGAATGTCAGGATGCAAGTAGCTTGAACTAATAAGAATGATGGCTTCATCAAGAGCTAGAGTTTCAAAAGGCTGCAAAATGGATGGATGAATCTGATTACTGGCAAATATTCAGGGGTAAAGCCCCATGCCTGATTAACATCATGACATTACATTTGATTTATGTGAGGACTTGGGTTTTTTTAAGTTAACAGATCAGAGCAATTCCATCTTTGCACATTTAACATATAATGGTCATGGACAGATTTGCTATAATATTCCCTAGTATCAGTTCCACATATTATTCAACATACCTTTGAAAAAAAAAAAGGAAACTTGAAATCATTTTGCACCGCCTTTGCAAAAAAATTTAATTTTTTTTATATTAAAATTTAATATGTTTTTAATGTTTTGGATTGTTTTGATGTGTTAGTGTTAAAAATGATTTTAAAAAAATAAAAAATATTATTAACATGTATTTTAATATAAAAAATTATTTGAAAAACAACTGTTACTATACTACCAAATATATTTTACTCGAAGAAAAACTAGGAAGGCTAGTAAGAAATTGATAAAAACATAATAAAAAACCAAATCTATTGTATGGTATCAACAAGTACGTGGATCCAGTCAATATTTCTGCTTCAAATTGATTAGCGGTTAACATTGAAGCCACCGGGACAACCAGCAACATGGAGTGTCCCTCACTTTCTCACCATTATATTAGTTTTTTTTTTATTAACATGGATGTTTGGGTCAATTTATGTATATTTTAATTAATTTTATGGGTTTTGAAGTGAACGATCATGTAAGCCTTCAATTACTTGAGACTTAAACTGGTGATTTCTAAAAAACAAATTTAAAACCTAACTAATTAAATTATACCCTTTATGATTTCATTTCATCAACCTTAATTCATCGCTTACCTTTGCATCAAAATGTTAATCAAGTAAACTCAGACCATTATTGTATCAAAGGATGAGTAGACTTGTTACCAACTTGTCTAATACAAAGGTTTTTATTGATTAAAATCATGTAAAGAAGTTAATGTGATTAAAAATTGAAAGTAGAGGGTTATCTAGTATTTTTTAGCCATTAAAAATATATAACCCCTAAATTTATCCACATGTTCGTGTAAATTATTCCTCTATGATTTGAATTTTAATTTGGTCAATTATTTTTTTTATTTTTTGAATTCATTCAATTAACCCCTTCTCTTTCTAAATATGTCAAGCTTATGGATAATTGATAACCCTTACTCGATAGATAACTTCTATCAAATCTTAACTATGAATATGGATGTCACATTATTATATACTTTTTATTTATAAGATAATCTTTTATTTTCTTAGTTTTTAATTAAAAGTCACTTCTAATATATTTTCTAAGACAATTTATTTGTTATATAAACATTATATAAATATAAAAAAAATATCATATCATGAGCAGTAAAAATGTTTTTAAAATACGTTATAATTAGTATGTATTATATAGATAACCCGCATTAGGCTGGGTCAAATTATTTTTAATATAAAAAAAATGTCTATGTAATGATATCATTTTTAATGAAATAAGAAAAACTAGGACCTAGATTATTGATTTGACTAGATTTAATAAATTTGATTAATTTAATAATATGATTATATATATATATATAAAAGGCAACAATAAAAACAAAAATGACTACTAAAAAATAAATGCTTGGTAATATCATGAAAAATACTCTCTAAATATTCTTAAAGGTCTTAATTATCTTATTTTGTAATAGAACAAAAATTGAATGAGAACGAGATAATTTTATAAAGAGAAAAAAAACAAAAGCTCAATTATCAATAAATAAAATGTTAAAGGACAAGTTGAAAAAAATTCAATTTTATAAAGTACCAAAAAAAAGAGGCTCGAGTCAACGTGTCAAATTCATGGACCAGTCATTAGACCGGATAACCCCATACAAAATAAATTAAAATAAAATAATAGAGGTCAAATCTCAGGAAAACTAAATGATAAAAGGTGAAACTGAAAAAAAATCAATTAAAAATATAAAAAAAACCCAAGTTAATTTGGGTTAACTCGACTAATCCGCGATCTGAGACATGAGATCGGAATAACCCTATATAAAATAAAGTGAAAAAAATCATGAAGCTCAATGTCCAATAATCTAATATTGAAGGATAAATTTAAAAAAAAATCTAAAAAATATCAAAGTCAAATCGAGCTAATATTTGAAATTCGCGACCTTTATGAGACCGAGATTACCCCTAAGAAGATAAACACAAAAAAATAACAAAGCAAAATCTCTAATCAAAAGAATAAGGATCAAATCTGGTATAAAAATTAAATGAAATAAAATAATGAGGGATGAAATTGAAAAATAAAATAAATCAAGAAAAGAATAAAAGACAAAAAAAATATCAATCAAAAAAATAATGATCAAATTGGATAAAAAATCTAAATAAAATCAAATGTTGAGAGATGAAATTGAAAAACAAAAAAACTTCAAAAAAATATTAAAAGCAATATAAATAGCAATAAAAAAATTAGGTACCAAAATTGATACAAATACAAACTGACGGGAAACATTTAATCTTTGAAAGGGTAGGCATAAAACCTGAGGTGAAGAGAGAGAAAAGAGGAAGAAGAAAAAAAAAAGCCTGCTGACATGCACCACACTAGCCGGAAGATCTCAATGTGCTGCTTGCAATGGCTCCGCTGAAGCCGATGTTTGGCTATCAAGAGACATCACCCAAAGGCGCACAGGGGTGTCTCACACATTAACGGGCGCGCTGCGCACGGGAACCACTTTTGATTTTCAAATAATATTTAATATTTATTAAAATACTTAATTTCTCCTATGTTAATTTGATTTTTACTTTAAAAAAAAAAACTAGAATAAAGATACCAAAAAGAGAGTAAAGATCCGAGTTGTTCCTGATTAATAATTAATAGATCTTAAAGAATAACTCGTATTACCCCCAATAATAAGAACATTAATTTTTGTTGAGAAAGATAAAATAATTATTTTACTGTTTAACACTATTTAACCTGTAGTACGCTAAGGCTATGTCTACCATGAAAATATGAGGTTTTTTAGAGTTTTGTTAATAATTTACATTGAAAACCGATGGAAGTTAAGGATTGGGTTAGATGACCAAATTCAAAGAATACAAGGATTAATTGAATGAATTTAGAGAACATGATGTTAATTGAACAAATTAAAAATACAAGGACATAAATAAATAATTGACACAAATACAAGGGTAAATTTATGAATTCTGTCTTAAAAGAGGGACTAAATTATCAAGAGAATATGAAGTAAAGGGACTATATTAAAAAAAATTTACACTGACGTGCTAAAACCGGAAGCTATTTGCAAATGTCAACCCTCAAACGAAAGCCTCTGCATCATTGCTCTTCAGACAACCCTCCACTTTAATCTCCACGAGCACAGACACTTTACTGCACAAACAAGAAAAAAATCCACCAAAAAACATGAAGAGAAAGAAATGGTCAGAGCTAGAAGAGCAAACCCTTTTGTCCAAATACTCCGATCTGCTTACTTCAGGCACCTTATCAAAGCTTAAAACCAGAGAGAAAAAGTTTCGTCCAATAGCAGACCATGTAAACACCATACACCATCTTCAAGACCCAATTGGCTACCCTTTTAAATGGTCGTGGCGTGATGTATCTATAAAAGTTCAAAACATGAGGCATCAGTATTTGGGCGTGAAGCAAAAGATTAGAATATCAAAGGACGAGTTTAATTGGAAAGATGGGGAGAATCATTGGGAGAATTTCTTGAAGTATAAAGAGGTTTTTGGTGATGTTGAGCTTGAAGTTAAGAGCAAGAAGTCAAGTGGTAGTGGTGATAGTGATTTGTTCAAGGATTGTGGGGATTTGGGGTTTGGGATTGATAGTGAGGATTATTTAGAGGAAGATGATCAAGAAGAGGAAGATGGAGAAGAAGAAGAGGATGTTAATGGTGATGGTGGTAATGATAATGTTGGTGTCGGTGAGGAAGATGGTGAATTTCGGGGAGAGAAAGGAAATGGGGAGATGGGTATTGGTCGGAAGGAGAAAATGAAGAAGGGTTTGGGAGGAAATAGGAGGTTGGGTTTGCTTGGTGCACAAGTGATGGATTTGAGGGATGTGGTGTTGAGGAGGGAGGAGAAAAGGAGAGAAAGAGAGTTTAATGGGGAGAAGAGTGTGTTAGAGAGTGAAAAGAGGAGGAGGGAGTTGGAGTATCGGAGAGACATGTGGCGGAGTGAGAAGGAAGAGAGGGTGGAGAATTGGGAAATGGAGTTGGAAGAGAGGGAGTTGATGTGGGCTAGAAGGGAATTTGAGAGAAGGGAGAGGGTAGAGAGAGAGTTGGATGAGGAGAGGAGAAAGAGGAGACTAATGGAGGAGAAAAGGGAGGAGGAGGAGATGGAATGGAGGGAGAGAATGTTGGGGATGCAAATTGAGCATGAGAAGGCAATGATGCAAATACATGCGGACGCATGCCAGAACCAAATGCAGATACTTGGAGTTATGGCTAGGTTTATCTGCCAGTTTTTTGGATCGGCAAATGATGGTTTAGGTGGTGGATTGGGTGGGTTGCCGCCTCAGGTTTTGCAGAACCTACAACATCCTGGAGGATTGGGTGACAGTGGGAAGCCTGATTCCAATTCTCCTTCCGAGTTCATGTAGAGTGAGATTTTAACCCTCTTCATCTTATGTATCAGTTGATGATAATTGAATGATTTGTTACATATTTTTGTACAATAATAGCATGACAATAATAGAATATTGTATCTTTTGGGATTGTGCTTCTTTTTCCTTGAATATTGCTGTTTATAGTATGCTATTCAGACACTTTTTTGAAACTCAACTCCACTATTTTAAGTTTCCAGTTATGGATTTAAGGTTGGACATTACTTTTGTCAGATACAAAACTAATTTGATAGGTTTTGGAGAGATCTGGACACTTTGTTATGTAAATTAAGGAGGTTTGAGGAGTATTGCCTAGAAAGTCTTGTTGTGGAAAATAGCCCAGAAACTCTTGATTGATGTCTTTGAGTTCATAAGATGATTTTTTTCTTTCTTCATGATTTTAAGCCAATCTGTTGGATAAACAGAGGGCATATTGTTGATAAAAAAGACAAATGTAGAACTGTTTAGGAAATGATTTTGCTGACAGCGAGACCAACCTGCTCGTCCGTTTGGATTTAGCTGCAGAGACAATGTTTCATTTGACACTGATGACCCTTGTTCAATGAGGCTTAGAGCATGGGGTTTGTGGAATATCTTTAGGTCAGAATATATGCAGGCAAGCTGGATAAATAAAGGGACCAAAAACTTGTAGATTTACTCAAGTCTGATGGCTATTTTCAGTGCATCTCTTAGTTATGGTCCTTTAAAATAAACACAAGTGTAAATGTTGGATCTGGTGTTTTAGATGAACACTTAATTTTACTTGAAGAAGAGAAATTTACCCCTCAAAATATAGCTTTATTACAGGGGACAACTACGAAATTATCAGACACAATGTAAAGTTGATGAGACTCTGCATGATGTACAGGTGAAGGATTTTATCTTTCGAAAGCTTCTGTTGGATTAAGTTTGTAAGCAGTCAATAGAACAAACAGCATCAACCAAGGTGCTAAAATTTCTCGATGTCAAACAGGAAAACTTGGTTTTGCTTCCGAAGGATTAGGATAATATTGGCAGAATAACTGCAGTAGTTGAAAATAGAATGCTTCAAGTACTAAAATCTTGAATCTTTGCACACATTTAAAAATAGTTTGAGCCAGAAAGGTATCGTATCCTTGGTTGGTAAGCTCCAAGAAGCTTTTTGCATGGAGTTTACCACAACCCTTGGATTAATAACTATCCTTTTATTCTGTATTTTGCTTCTCTAGTGATATTACTGTCTGCAGAATAGCTGCTGGAGCAGTTAATCCCCAGGATGCTAGGTTGAAGCAATTTTTTGAGAGGACGATCTTTAACACCTGTACATAACTTCCCGTGAAAAAGTATAATTTTCTTGGCCCGGTGCAGGAGATATTTTCTGCAGTCTCCAACTCCATTGCAAAGTACAGATTTATCATCTTCCCTTCTTCATTTCTGTTATTATCATCTAGTGGGAATTTTCAAAGCAGACCGGATACTCTGTAGAATTTCCATATGCCAGTAGGTCATCTTAGCTATGTTATCCACTCATCACAATCTGCCTTTCCACAACCTTGAACCAATTGTGATTTCTCTGCATGTAGAGGTCTGATTGTGTGTGAAGTTTCTGCATTGGTCTTTCAACACATCACTTATTTTTGCTCAAGAATTTATAACTAGAGCATAAATGGGGCCATTTAGTTAGAAGGAAATGACAAAGGCCTAAAATATCACTACCGTAGCCCGAATCATGAGCCATTGTTTCCATGATTGAATTTTGTTTGCCCTCTTTCTCCTTTTCTATGAAGTCTGGAAAGAACCACCATCAGCATACATGTGATGCATTGTATAGGCATGATTAGTGGCTGCAACGTGTTTTCTGTAGAGTGCTATATTAGGGACCTTTTCTATTATAACTGCGCGTTTCAAGTACAGTGTTCTGTAGAGATGAAGATATGAAGAATGAATGGGGAAGGAAAGGAATGCTATTTTCCATTGTTTGGAGGTGGAGCAGAAAACCGTTCATATTAGAACTGAAAACAAAGAGTATTTTCTCCAGGCTTCAGCAATTTTGATCTCTGTCCCCAATCAAGGGAGGAGCAAATGTTGATATCAGCCTGCTCAGTAGCAATGGGACTTGTTTTTCATTTTCTCAATACTAAAATTCTTTTTGATTTATCAAAAAATAAAGAAAAAAAAAATCCAAATGGTGAATCTGAACATTTCACAATTTTGAATTCCAATAAGTAACTTACCGGGATTGTTGTAGAA
>Ga0325410_1009439_pt1 | contig 10414 bp, 15 predicted proteins | sample PopdelMetagenome_16_FD_206182 | JGI IMG/M metagenome (GOLD analysis project Ga0325410, IMG submission 206182) | Populus deltoides microbial communities from Bellville, Georgia, United States - Xylem-PdIQD-R3 | ecosystem: Host-associated > Plants > Phyllosphere > Stem > Wood/Secondary xylem...
AAGGTATCTTATATTATTAGATACGTTATTATAAAACATGCTTTAGTTAAGGAGTTATTGATACTTCAAGTGCAAAATGATGATATAAAACCTTGATAAAAATGCACTTTTAAGTACTAATCAATTAGGGCAAACCCTTCTTGAAGAATCTTGAACTCAAGACTTGTGGTTGACACAATGACCGTCACTCAGAAAATTTTCATTGTAGAGTTTGGGCAAGAATCAAGATTCTTGTTTCATCATACAAGAGTTACGACCATATTGTCACCCCTCGAAGGGTGAGTTCATCATATAGATTACATGTTCATACATTTGTCATGCATGCACCGGGATGAAAAGTAGATCCCCTACGAGTCTATAACGATTTTGAACAAAAAAAACACGGATGATGAAGAGCGTGCTCACCGTAACGTCCATTTTTAAGAAGAGTTGGAGTCTCTGAAGAAAAGCTTGACTCGCCTCTAGCTTACTCGAGTAAATACATAGAAATAACTCTAGGGAAGTTTCCTTCCAGTCGACCTATCATCTTTGTTCAAAACCTAACAACGACTTAGCCCGAAGAAATTAGGGGCAAACGTAGTCAAGAGCCTTGACACAATCATGTATTTCTGCAAAAGCTTTGGTGGGAAGATTGACCGAAGGGGAATTGCACCACCGGTGCATAATGGAGCCTATTCTTATTCTGCAAAAAAAAAAAAATACCTCTATTTGATCATGCCTGCAAAACTTCTTGATTTTTGTTTCAACTTGTTCCGGTTTTTTTGTTGGTAACTTGGCTTAAAATTCCACAACAAATTCCTTGACAAGTGAGCCCTTATTGTTAAAATGATTAGGTGCTTATAACATACCTTCAGTTTTGTTGTTGTTTCATGCAAATAACACATTGAGCATAACCGTTAAGCATGAAACCATCACACCTAGAATCTTTGGGTGTGTTTCCCTTTTCTTCCAAAGCTATGCATGATCATACATGTTCACAAGGATTTTTGGGAATTCAAAGTTAAGTACAAAATAGAAATCATATTGGTGTTTGTTCAAACAAACAAGTTCTGGAAATTCGGGTGATTCCTTAGAAAGGTAACCATACACATAGAAAACCCGAAAAAAGAAAAAAGAAAAAAAAAACACCATGAAGTGACTCCAAAGCTGAGTTTTATTTGAATGAATAATGAGAAATCACGTTGCATACCGCATGAAGGCAAGACTTACCGATCCTAAATGCATGAGTTTGAAATGAAGAAAGGCCATCTTGGATAATCTTTTCACGAGGCTAAAATATATCATTTGCAGTCCCCTTTTGAGCCTAATGCTTTTCTTGAGATAAATAACCTTGGCTAGGATCACACCCTACACTGGGGGCAAGTGCAAGAGACAAAAAAAAACCTCAATGATTGAAAGCGCCCAAAAACACTGGAGGGTATAAAAGAAAATTCTCAATCATCAAAAGTGTCCAAACAAAGATGGGGGCATGAAGAAAAATCCAAAGGATCCAAAAATTTTGAGCTAAAAAAAAACCAATGCAATGATGCTCAAAATCAAATGAAGAAAACAAAAACAAAGAGAGAGCCTAAGCCCAACACTAGGGGGCACGATAGACAATTTTGGAAAGACAATCAAATGACAAAAGATCAACAAACAAGCACAAGTGATCCTTAGTCTTGAAATCCCTTAAACACCTTTTGAGCCTACAAATATCCTTTTCTTAATAACCAATAGCCCAAGCCTACATTACGTGCCTAATCAAGCCCTTTCTGATCAAAGGCGAGCAATCTGGATTGGTAGGCAGTGCTTTCTCATGCGAAACAAAATCATTATTCATGCAAATAAAATGAATGCTTTGAAGACCGATTCTCGGTAACTCTCAAATTAAATCTTAAACTTTTTTGACCAACCAAATGTCACCTCATATTTTTCACCAAAAGCAAAATAAAAAGTTTTCATCACTTCTGGAAACCTCTCCATAGGAATCACTTGAATTTCTTCAGAAAGAGTTTGCTTTGAATAAATGTCAAAATGATTTCTGTGTCTGGAATAGCTTTGAAATTCCAAAATTTCTGCATGAAAACAACTCCTGGCCAAACCTTCCTTCACATAGCCTCATCCCTAAACCCGATTTGAACACTTGAGGGCATGATCAAGCTTGGGGGCAATCGAAAAATGCATGGTAAAGCTGGCTCCATGATTCCCTTTCTAAGAAAAATACCGGGCAAAATTGGCAACCCTTAAGATAAAGGGCAGAGGACAAAGAAGTATGATGACATCGAGTCCTTCCTAGAGGTCAAGATCACAAGATATGACTCGAGTAAGCAAGAGCGAAAAAGCCATCAAAGTTCACAGCCAACATTCCAACTTTTGAGAAAAGAAAGACACCATAAAGAAATGGGGACCTATATTTCACATCAGGTAAGGATGCATGCATGTCATCTAACCTCAAAGCATTGCACATACTTGTGATTTGTTACAGAAAGATCCTCAATGAAGTCTAGCAAGATTGTGGACAAAGAAAGAATCATTGAGTTAAGGATGACAAAGAATCGGTTTAGATCCTGGAACAAGAAGAGAATGAGATAAACCCTGCCAGTAGGAGAATCTCAAAGAAACAAGGAGATTAACCCCGTCATCAAGAGGAGTCTTCAAGTCAACTTGCAACCAAAAGGTGCCAAGTTTGTCAGCCTTGTCCTGTCAAGACTGCTCCAACCAAGTTTTTTTGCCAGGTAAGTCACTTTCTGTCTTTGGGTAGGTCACTCGTAACAATGAGATTATTTTTTTGAAGAAAAAAACATCATTTTTCTGGGTAGGTCACCCATCACAATAAGACCATCATTTTTTCAGGGTAGGTCACCCATTATAATGAGACCACACTTCACATTCTTTCCATTTGGGTAGGTCACCCATCATAATGAGACCACTTTCCATATTCTTTCCACCTGGGTAGGTCACCCATAACAATGAGACCACTTCACATTTTTTCTATCTTCCACCTGGGTAGGTCACTCATAACAATGAGACCACTCCATATTTTTTCTATCTTCCATCTGGGTAGGTCACCCATCACAATGAAACCGTACCTCACATTCTTTCCATCTGGGTAGGTCACCCATCACAATAAAACCGCTTTTCATATTCTTTCCACCTGGGTAGGTCACCCATTACAATAGACCACTTTTTACACACTTTTTGGTTTTGGGTTAATGAGGTCGCCAGATGGGATCTCATGTAGCTTTGGTTAAAGGAAATCGCCAGATGGGATTTCAGGTTGATCGAGTTACGTATATTTTTTGGTTTTGGTTTAATGAGGTCGCCAGATAGGATCTCATGTAGCTTTGGTTAAAGGGAATCGCCTGATGGGATCTCATGTAGCTTTTGTTAAAGGGAATCGCCAGATGGGATTTCAGGTTGACCGAGCTACACACATTTTTTAGTTCCAATTTAATGAGATCGCCAGATGGGATCTCAGGTGACTTTGGTTAAAGGAAATCGCCAGATGGGATTTCAGGTTGACCGAGCAACACCTATTTTTTTAGTTCCAGTTGAATGAGGTCGCCAGATGGGATCTCAGGTAGCTTTGGTTAAAGGGAATCGCCAGATGGGATTTCAGGTTGACCGAGCTGCACACATTTTTTAGTTCCAGTTTAATGAGGTCGCCAGATGGGATCTCATGTGGCTTTGGTTAAAGGGAATCGCCAGATGAGATTTCAGGTTGACCGAGCTGCACATATTTTTTAGTTCCAGTTGAATGAGGTCACCAGATGGGATCTCATGTGGCTTTGGTTAAAGGAAATCGCCAGATGGGATTTCAGGTTGACCGAGCTGCACATATTTTTTTAGTTCCAGTTGAATGAGGTCGCCAGATGGGATCTCAGGTTGCTTTGGTTAAAGGGAATCGCCAGATGGGATTTCAGGTTGACCGAGCTCCATATATTTTTTTAGTTCCAGTTGAATGAGGTCGCTAGATGGGATCTCATGTGGCTTTGGTTAAAGGGAATCTCCATATGGGATTTCAGGTTGACCGAACTACACACATTCTTTGGTTTTGGAAAAGGAGATCGCCAGATGGGATCTCAAGTTAACAAAAAAAAGAGAGAGAGAGAGAAATAAAAAAAAAGAAAGAAAGAAGAGGAAGAAAAGAGAAGGAAGAGAGAATAGAAAAAAAAAAGAGAGCAAGGTCTTTAGATGAGTGGATATTGAGCAAGTTAAGCAGACAGAAAGACAAGTTTTTCTTTACAAAGCTTACTATGCAAAACATTGAGGAGTTTTGCTTCGTAAGCATTGTAAAGAGGGGGCATCTGTTGCTACCCAATTTTTGACCCATATTTTGATAAATTTTCAAAAAATCCAAAAATAGCGAAAAGCATTGAAAATCCAAAAAATACGTTTTTAATACATTTGCATCGATTTTAGCATTTTCAGCGTCGTCTAAAAAGAATTTAAATTTTCAAAGGTCTTTCGAACGCGTTCAACTTTTCACGCGTCATTTTTAAAATTATTGATTTTCCTCATTGAGTCGACATTGATATTGCTCGTTTTCGAAAAATACAAAAAAATTAAGAAAAATCAAATTTACAAAAAGAAAGAAGTTGAGGGACCAAGTTTGAAAACATAGCAATATTTTTACCTATAAATACTGGTCTCCTTAACACACTCAAGAGGGGGTAATTTTTGAAACATTAGAGAAAAAACCACAAAAAACCCTAAATCATAAAAAACCCTAAAAACCTAACTCTTTCTGCCCACTCACCGAAGCAGCCGCCGTCCCCCGGGGTCCTTGGCTTTTGCTCTCCCAGAACTAGAGAGCCAAGGACCCCCCGGCCATTGGAAAGGGGCCCTTCTCCCCCTTTGGCCGCTCATCCTTCAGAAACCTGTCTCTAACAAAAGAGCCGACCAGGCCTTTTCTCCTTCAACCTACCTCAGTAGTGGCAGTTTCTGCCCACACAAGACAGCCCCTCACCTCCTCTCTCTTTCCCCGATCTTCACTCATCAACCGGCCATAGACCAACAACAGCCACGAATCAGCTCCCCCTTCCACAGATCCTCCCTCTCAGCTGCTCCCTCTGCTTTTCACAACTCCTGAACCTGCCTCCATCTCCCTCACGAGCTCGCCTCTCTTTCAGCCGACCCATCGACCAACTCTCCTTTGCACTGACCGGCCACCAGCAGCTGCACGGAGCCATCAGCACCGTCCACACCGCCAGCCACACCTGGAGAACCCCACAACAGCACTCGAGCTCCTCCACCACAAAGCCGTCCCCATCATCTCCTCAACAGCGATGGCCTCCACAGATGCAAGCCTCCGCCTTCCAGCTTCTTCACCGGCCAACAACAGTCCTTCTTCCTCCAGCGGGGCCCACATAAACGGCCACATTTCCAACCGAGAATCGACGGCCGGAGCTGCAACCAGCAGAGAACAACGAAGCAGAGAAGAAGGCGAAACCAAGAACAAACAAATCCGTGAATCAGAAAGAAACCAACTGCCTTGTGTATTTTTTGGGTTTTTGCAGGTGACGGTGACTCTCACCGCCGGCGTAGGAAGACAGAGGGGAAGAAGTTGATCCAAATCCCCCCTGTTTCTGGAGTTTCTTGCAGCGGCGCGTGAACCCACGCGCCGCCAGTGATGGTGGCGCGTGGGAAGACGCGCCGCCACTATTCCTGCTGTCCTTTGGCTTCACAGAACTGGTCCCAGCACTGTTATGGATTTTTTGAATGGCTGTTTTGTAATTTTAGAATTGTTTAATGTAATATTTGTTTAGTTTTGAGTTTTTGTAATTTGTATCTTGTAAACATGAAAAAAAGAGAGAAAGAAAAAAAAATATAGGGAAAGTGTATGTGTGTGTTTGTATGTTTTTTATGGATGTTTTTATTTATGATAAAATTGCAAAGATTAAAGAAGAATTTAATATTTTGATTGGATCACGGTCAAGAATTATTAACTTATACGTAAGTTGTATTTCTAATATCCGATGAAAAGATAAAATCTTAAAACTTCTTTAACACGTCAAAATCACGAAGCAGCTTACCTCAGGTAGGGTGCGTTAGGGGTGCTAATACCTTCCCTAACCACAATCAGTCCCTTACCCGTGAATCTTTGGCAAGACCAGTACATCCGGTTTCCTAATAGCCTTCAATAAATTACTAGGTGGCGACTCCAACAAACCAATCAACACAACAACACAACGAAAAAAATCGCCAGCTGACGCCGCGCGGATTTTCGGACGTGCGATAATTATTATTATTCGTGTTATATTTTATGTACTTTAAGTATGCTCTGTGTTTGATCAAGGATCCTGACATTGTTGGTCTTGCCTTGTTCATTCGCATCAGAAATCTGTTTATATTATATAATATATCTCTTTGATCTTTTCATAAACTCAGTATATAGGCTGGAAACCTGTGACCCGATCTTTGAGATCATTCTCAGGTATAACAACGCCACGTACTGAGTATTATTATTATTACTATTACTATTATTGTTACTATTATTGTTGTTATTGTTGTTGTTGTTGTTGTTGTTGTTTTATTAATTATAATTTATACAATTAACCTCTCTGTGGTTTGACCCCGGTCTTGCCGGGTTATTTATTACTGTGACACTCCTGCACTTGGGATAAGACATCAACTCTTTGATCGTGTCATTAAACAAGCTAATGCAGTTGATGGAGCATTCAATGGACAACCTCAGCGTAAGTATGATCCTTTTTCCCACACGTACAATCCTGGATGGAGAGATCATCCGAACCTACGGTATGGGAACCAGCCTCAACAAGGCAATCAAGGCCGACAATTCCATCCCCATGGATTTCAGCCCCAACAGAATTATCAAGCAAGACAACCTCCTCCATTCACAAACTCCAATGTTATGGGGTCATCATCCAATGATGATCTTCGTGAGATGATGAAAACTTTGGCTTCTAATACTGTTACCTTGCAACAAAATGTCGTGTCTTTTCAACAGGAAACAATGTCAAGTATTCACAACTTGGAGAAGCAAATGGGGCAAGTAACTTCAAGTGTGGGGAAATTGGAAGCACAAATGAATGGAAAATTGTCCTCCCAAGCATTGAATCCAAAAGAGAATGTTAATGCAATCATGCTGCGAAGTGGGAAAGAACTTAAAGACAAAAGGTCGAAATAAATTGAGATGGAGGAAGAAGAAGATATAGAAATTGAATTGAGTACAAAGAAGGAACATCCTCCTCCTCCACAAACTGAAACAAAGACCAACACTCCAAAGGCAACTCCTCAATCAATGACTTCCAGTTTTAAAACAATTCCACCCTTTCCTGTGAGTTCTTCTAGGTCAAAGAAAGAGGACAAAGAAAAAGAGGTTTTAGAGGTTTTCAAGAAAGTAGAACTCAACATTCCTTTGCTTGATGCTATTAAGCAAATTCCCAAGTATGCCAAATTCTTGAAGGAGTTGTGTACTACCAAGAGAGCTTTCAAACTAAAAGGTCATGAAATGGTAAGTATGGGTGAAGTTGTATCTGCTGTTGTTCAAAACAATATGCCTTTGAAGCAAAAAGACCCATGTGCGTTTACTATTCCATATGTTATTGGTAATGCTAGTTTCAAAAGGGCCTTGTGCGATTTAGGTGCATCCATTAGTGTTATGCCTAAACATGTTTATGATTCTCTTAGTCTTGAGCCTTTGAATAAAACTAGCATTGTAATACAACTTGCGGATCATAGTTTTGTTTACCCACTTGGTGTGATAGAAGATGTCCTAGTCAAGATTGATAGTTTGGTCATTCCATGCAACTTTTATATTCTTGATATGGAACATGATTCGTGTGATTCATCAAACAGCACTCCTATATTGTTTGGGAGACCATTCTTGAAAACTGCCAATACAAAGATTGATTGTGGTAAAGATACTTTGTCTATAAAAGTAGGAGATGAAAAGATTGAATTTAATTTTCATGATGCAATGAAATATCCTTATAGCAATGTTTATTCTATCACATGCTATGACCAAGTTGATAAGTGTGTGCAGCAAGTTTTTGATTTTGATTGTGAGGATGGATTAAGCGTAGCTTTGAGCTATGGCTATGATTTTACCGGGATAGAAGAGATGGAGAGGCACATATGTGTTCCCCAAAACGTGCACGAATCAGCATTGGCTTTGCAATCATTGCAAACTGTTCCCTATGGTAATGTCTTTGTTGATTTAGTACTTTCACATAAAAAGCTTTTGCCATCTATTTTACAGGCACCCGAGTTAGAATTGAAACCTTTGCCTGATAATTTGAAGTATGTATTCATTGGCGACAACAATACACTTCTTGTTATTATAGCAACAGGTTTGACAAATACGGAAGAGGAAAAACTTGTGAAATTGTTGAGTGATCACAAGACGACCATTGGATGGACTTTAGCTAACATCAAGGGCATTAGTCCCTCAATGTGTATACATCACATACTATTGCAGGACAATGCGAAACCAACAAGGGAAATGCAAAGGAGGTTGAACCCGCCTATTATGGAGGTAGTGAAAGCTGAAATTTTGAAACTGTTAGATGCAGGAGTCATTTATCCCATCACGGACAGTAAATGGGTGGCGTCAATCCATGTGGTGCCTAAAAAGACCGGAATCACGTTGGTGAAAAACAAAAATGATGAGCTCATTCCTACTCGCATCTCGAGTGGATGGAGAATGTGTGTTGATTACAGAAAGCTAAATCTTGCTATACGCAAAGATCATTTTCCATTACCATTTATGGATCAAATGCTTGAACGCCTAGCAGATAAGTCTTTTTATTGCTTTATTGATGGATATAGCGGATACAATCAGATTGTTATTAATCATGAGGATCAAGAAAAGACTACATTTACATGTCCATTTGGTACATATGCATATAGGAGAATGCCCTTTGGTCTCTGTAATGCACTTGCAACTTTTCAAAGATGCATGATGAGTATTTTTTCTGACTATGTTGAAAGAATAATTGAGGTTTTCATGGATGATTTCACGGTGTATGGTGATTCTTTTTATAAATGTCTAGAAAATTTATCTTTGATCTTGAAAAGGTGCATTGAAACTAACCTTGTCTTAAACTATGAAAAGTGTTATTTTATGGTAGAATAAGGAATAGTTCTTGGGCATGTTGTGTCTTCACGTGGATTAGAGGTTGATAAAGCTAAAATAGATGTTATTTCATCATTGCCTTACCCCTCCTGCGTGAGGGAAATTCGTTCTTTTCTTGGCCACGCAGGTTTCTATCGACGCTTTATCAAAGATTTCTCGAAGATTACAGCACACTTGTGCAAACTATTAGCCAAAGAAGTGGATTTTGTGTTTGATCAAGCATGTAAAGATGCCCATGATGAGCTTAAGAGGCGTGTCACATCTGCCCCTATCATCCAACCACCAAATTAGGATGAGCCTTTTGAGATAATGTGTGATGCAAGTGACTATGCGGTAGTGGCTGTCCTTGGGCAAAGAATAGGGAAGAATTTGCATGTTATCGCCTATGCTTCCTGCATGTTGGACGGAGCATAATGCAATTACCATACAACTGAAAAGGAACTTTTTGCAGTGGTGTTTGCTCTTGAAAATTTTAGCTCATATCTACTTGGTACAAAAGTCATTGTTTTTACTAATCATGCAGCTTTAAGGTATCTTTTGAAGAAAAAGGAGTCCAAACCAAGATTGATTAGGTGGATCTTGCTTTTACAAGAATTTGATCTTGAGATCAAAGATAAAAAAGGTGTCAAAAATCATGTGGCTGATCACTTGAGCCGACTGAGGATTGAGGATATACAAACCGAAACAATACGAGAGACATTCCTTGATGAGCAGTTGTATGTGTTACATTCCTCTACAAGACCATGGTATGCTGATTTGGTGAACTATTTAGTCACCAAAGAATTCCCTCCAGGTTTATCTACATCCCAAAAAGACAAGTTACGAGCTGATGCTAAATATTATTTTTGGGATACTCCTTATCTGTGGAAATTTTGTGTAGATCAAGTAGTTCAGAGATGTGTGCCACAAGATGAACGGCCCACAAGGTACTTGAAAGTGGTTTTTATTGGCCTTCTATTTTTAAGGATGCATATCATTTTTGCAAATCATGTGAAAAATGCCAAAAAACGGTAATATCACTCATAAGAATCAAATGCCTTTAACGAATATTCTTGTAAGTGAAATTTTTGATGTTTGGGGTATTGATTTTATGGGTCCATTTCCTTCTTCTTTTGGCAATCTTTATATCCTTCTTGTTATTGATTATGTGTCCAAATGGATTAAGGCAAAAGCCACACGAACTAATGATACTAAGGTTGTTTTAGATGTTGTCAGGACTCACATATTTGACAGGTTTGGAATCCCTAAAGCTATCATTAGTGATCGTGGCACTCATTTTTGCAATCGTTCAATGGAAGCATTGTTACGCAAATATCATGTGACTCATCGGACTTC
>Ga0325410_1009440_pt1 | contig 10412 bp, 6 predicted proteins | sample PopdelMetagenome_16_FD_206182 | JGI IMG/M metagenome (GOLD analysis project Ga0325410, IMG submission 206182) | Populus deltoides microbial communities from Bellville, Georgia, United States - Xylem-PdIQD-R3 | ecosystem: Host-associated > Plants > Phyllosphere > Stem > Wood/Secondary xylem...
TATAATTGAAATTATTTTTCCAGTTTCATCCTTTAGCATTTGATTAATTGAGAATTGAGTTTTATGATTTTTTCAGATAAGGTGTTTCAAATCTAATAACTCAAGTCACGAGTTTAAAAAGTTCATGCAGGTTGACATTATTATATATATATATAAATATATTTTAAAATGGGTTTTATTATTTTCTTTATATTTTTTTTATCAGTTTATCCCGATAACTAGGTCGTAGGTTTTGCGGAATAACTCAAGTTGACTCGACCTTAATTATCAGGATTGCATGTTTATCATGTTAACTTAAGTTGATCAAACTTGATTTTTTAAGAGTTTTTTTTTTCACTTTATTTTATCCTTCTGTGTTTAATATGCTGAAAATTGAGCCATATTTAGTTTTTTTTTTTGAATTTTTTTTATATTATCATAATTATTTTTTTAAAAAAACTTATCTATCCGCAACAACATATATATTTATTTCTTTTTTAAATTACATTTGCAGCAATTGAAGTGCGGTACCAAACCCAGTTTTTGCTAATTATAAAAGGATACGGATGGATGGGCATGGCTATAATATAGTGTATTTTATGGTTAATATCTAGAGGAAATGATTCTTTATTATTATTCTGATAGTAAGTGATATTCTTTTATCAGGTCAGGTATTAATTAAAATTATGTCCATTTTTTTGACGAGTTTAACAACATGCCCTTCCTTTTATGATTAAGTTTATTTGAAAAAATTTAATAAATTTCATTAGACGTTAACTTGTAGAGTTAAGTAAAAAATCCAAAAAACTGATTAAAGTAAAAAAATCAGAAAAAATAATTAAAAAAACCGAACCATGAAAAAAAAACAGATTAGAATTTTTAAAAAACCGACCAGTTCGGTTTCGGTTTTATAAGCTTGAAACCGAAAAAACCGAATCGAACCGAACCAAACCCAAATCGAAAAAAATCGAGTCAAATCGATAAAACCGAGCCAAACCAGAACCTGTCGGTTTGAACCGGTTTTTGTTCTAAAATAACCGAACCAAAACCGGTCGGATTAAACCGGTTTCGGTTTTTTTTTTACATTTCGTTTGGTTACTTTTTTTTTTATATACAAAAACTAAACCAAACAAAAAACAATCACCCCTATTAACTTCATAAGTCAAGAAAAGATGGAGAGGAGAGGTATTTATTCCTTTAAATGCATCGAATGATTTAGGAAATGATCGCTTAAAATTATTCAAAGAGTTTGTTTAAATATGATAATGATACTATTTATTGTCTAATATAAAAAATAACATAAATCACAGAGGAAAAATAATTTTGCTAGAAGTGATCTAAGAATTGGTGATTATTACGATCCGTTAAGAAATACGATAAAAATTATATTTTAAATATTTTTTTATTTAAAAATATATTAAAATAATATATTTAATTTTTTAAATTTTATTTTAATATCAACACATTAAAATAATAATAAATACTAAAAATAATTAATTTTAATATTCAGTCGCCACACATAGTTAATTGGCCCACAAGTCCTTCTCATCTCAATCTCATTATCCACGAGCACATAAATTTTTTATTTAATGTGTTTTATTATGATAGTTTTTATAATGATAATTTTAAAAAATTAGTTATGATTTTAAAGAAAATGGTTAGGTTAAAACAAGCAGAAGTCACTTACATCATCCTAGTTAAAAATTGAGTGAGATATAGTTTTATTTTTAATTTTTAAAAATAATATCATTCTAATTTTTTTTCTTAAAATTTAAAATAATATTATTTTAAATTAACATAAATCAATCCGAATTAACCTATCTAATTTTCTACCAAAGCTTTAAACCAAGTTATAAGCCAAAAACAGATTTAATAACTTTGATTTAAATTGCCCTCTCATATCTTTCATCCTCCTCCTTATCCCCTTCAAGCAATCCTTAATCTCATGATTTTTTTTTTATTTTTTATTTAAAAAATGAAAAACACAAAAAAGAGCAAGCAAGGACCCACCAAGGCACTTATCCAACTAGCTTCCACACATTGAAATCCCAACTTCTACAACTCACATAGCGAAGAAGTTTGCATAACAAAACTAACTCCAACTGATAAAAAAACCTATCCGCCTTATGGCTTCAACATCTTTGCTGCCCAAAACCATCTCTCCTTTCCTCACTAACCCACCCTCACTTCCCTCGACTCATCTCACCACCAAGCCATCCTTTTTTAACCCATCAGCAGACCATCATCTTCCATGTACTAGAAAACCAAGCATTCTGACCCCCTATGCAATGAAAAAGAACCCATGGATTGATATTTTTGATGATGGAGAGGACCCTGATATGGAATATGGCTCATTGTTTGTAGATGGAAAGCAAGATGAAGATACTAGGCCAGTTGATAACCCCAACAACCCATATGGATTCCTTAAGTTCCCAAAAGGTTATAATGTAGAGGTTGCTCAGTTGGGATTGAAGATTAGAGGTGATGTAAGGAGGTGCTGTTGTATGATTTCTGGTGGTGTTTATGAGAACCTGCTCTTCTTTCCTGTCATTCAAATGCTGAAAGACAGGTATGCTGAAAGACAGGAATGCTGCTATGATCTAGTATATTTTATACGAATGAAAATAGTCAATTCTTTTTTTATCTATTAATGATGCTTAATTACTATGGTCTTGTTTAAGGTACCCTGGTATTCTAGTGGATGTGTTGGCATCAGATAGAGGGAAACAGTGTTATGAGTTGAATAAGAATGTGAGATGGGCAAATGTTTATGATCCTGATGGTGATCCTGAGCCAGCAATTTATACCGACATGATTGGAGTTCTTAAGGTTGGTGGCTTGCATACTTGCCTTTGCTCTTTTGATGATTATATCTCATTTGGTCACCTGAGCAGGCTGGAATTTCTGTTTCAGTTTCAAGTTGAGTATAGATTGCAATATTTATTATTTAGGATGCCAAGAAGCTCCAGCTGTTGCATTTTAGATATAATCAAACCATCTTCGTTTATTTAAGTCTCAAAACCCTGACTAGAATATGTGTTTCCTACATCAACTTGCCATTTCCAGGGGTTATTGGCTTAGCTTGATTAGATTTGAAGGATTGTTGCCTTGTGCTTGCAGAATAGGTACTATGACTTGATCTTATCAACGAAATTGGCAGGGCTTGGCCATGCATCATTCATGTTCATGTCGTCGGCTCGGGATAAAGTTAGCTACATATACCCCAATGTGAATGCAGCAGGAGCAGGGCTACTTCTGACAGAAACATTGACACCAGATAGCGTGAATCTTTCAGAAGGGGGTTACCACATGTGAGTTTATTACACAGCATAATCATTTGCAACACTTGTTCCATGGACATTTAGACAGCATCTTGAGTGTTAATGGTTTGTCAATCCAAGTTGTTTATTGTAAAAGAGAAACGCACCTTGTTGATGAGGTGGGGGTGATTTTAAACACAATACAACAACGTGGATCTGGAACGAAATTGCCGAGGAAAACCTGAACAAGGAATTGAAAGAACCTGCCTAATCCAAAAATTGCACTGTTGTTTAGGTACCATCAGATGCTTGATTGGCTAGGAAGACCAATTTACAATGTGCCCCGGCAACCAGTGCCTCCACTAAGAGTTTCACTTTCAAGGAAGCTGAAAGAGTACGTAGAGGCAAAATATAGGGCTGCTGGTGCAGAGAAAGGGAAATATATTGTGATTCACGGGATAGAATCGGATTCAAAAGCTTCAATGCAGTCTAGAGGTGATACTGATAGCTTGCTACCGCTTGAAGTATGGGATCAAATAGCTGATGCTATAAGGTATGGATGGACTTTAACAATATGCCCTATCATTAAAGAACTATCTAAAGCTTAGTTTCAGTTTTGCCCATAATATGCATGGATAGCTTGATTTCCACTTGCTCTCTATTTTAATTTACTCTCCTCTTTCAAACAGTGGATTTAAGCCAGTTTTTGTCATTCCACATGAGAAAGAAAGGGAAAATGTGGAGGAAATAATTTATAATGAAGATATCGGTATTGTCTTCATCACTACTCCAGGACAGGTAAGTGTCATCTTCCAGTCATATTATTATAAATCATAATGTTGTCCACAAAATTCTCAAAAAAGAAAAAGAAAAAAAAGCATCATGCATGGCTTCTGTTGAATCATGTTTTTTCCGACGAAAACATTTTCAGAAAGCTAATAATAATCAACAGTAAGAGAATGCTTTCGAGTTTTCGAAGCTTTAATGTTGGTTGTTTCGTTTTGCCAAGTAAATTCTGTTTTCTTCTCAGCTGGCAGCCCTCATCAATGATTCAGCTGGGGTGATCGCAACAAACACAGCGGCAATCCAGCTTGCAAATGCACGAGAGAAACCTAGGTAATTTCTTTGCTCAAAGAAATTGTTTTTATCAGCTATTTTGATTTGTGTTTATGCTCAATCTTTTGCAGCATTGCACTGTTTGGTTCTGAAGAGAAGGGTAAAGTATTTGTTCCCAATGCAGAGGAGAAGAAATGCATTATTGTCTCATCTAAAACTGGGAAACTAAAAGACATAGATGTAGGAGCTGTGAAACAGGCAATGCAAATTTTTGATATGTCCCTAGCTCTGGTCTAGAAGGAAAAGAAGGGCTTTATTTTTGAAGTTATGATTCTGTGCTTCTTCCCTCAACTTCCATTTGTATTATGAATGTCCAGCCACTGGGAAATCAAAATTGATGTTAAATGCCAATTGTAAAATAGAGTTTGAAGCAGTATACAGAAACAGGGTCGACCTGGTGATCCACCAACCCGGGTCTGGCCTTGCCAAGTGAAAAACCCAGATTTTTGGACCAAAACTCCATGGTTTTGGGCTTAAACTCCATGGTTTTGGGCTTTTATTCTCTAAAAAGTCAAAGGTTGAGTTAACCTGGATCCACTCTCAATCCATGAGCTTTTAACCTCCAAGTCTGGTTTGAAAAATGGTTTAAAGAATGAATAGTCTTCAGGATTTACCCGGTGAGAAATTCAATTTTCTACGAGCATTGTCAAGACAGTGACAGTCTGAACTTTGGCTCATGGAGTGGAATATATAGCCAACTAAGAACAGGGTTTGAATCTTCTAATCATACATACATTCAAACGCTATCTACCCAAAAACACTTTTCTGTCATCTATAGATTACAGCTTGATGACACCATTAATCTCAATATAACTCGTACTACCATGGCTTGAGTAGTAAAATTCAGTGAAATGCAGCTTCAAAATTAATGCCTTTTTAACTGTAAAAATATTCAGCCAAATGCAATGTAAATCTACTAGGTGAAAATTACACAACAAGGAAACTTTGTAAAACAAAGAAGCACCTTCTAAAGTAATTAGAATGAGAAAAATAATTAATCATCAAAATTTGAAAGAAATACAGGGCTAAGATGTTCAAAATGAAGATGTTATTCAACCGGACGTAAAGAGCTGAGAAACAGAGCATCTTCCAACCATCCACTCTCTTCTTGGAGATCATTAGACGGTAAAATTGCAACATTTGTAATCAAGATATTGGCTTTGCTCGAGTAGCTGGATCCTCTTTTGATTCCACATAGATCATGAATACATAGCCCAGAGTCCACAAGAGAATGTATTGGAAAGGGGTCCAAGATAGGCATGCAAAAAGACTCAAAATGCTTCCAACATATTGTGGATCTTGTATAACCCCGAATGGGAACTGTGTCACCCAAGGGATGTTCTTCCCAAAGCGTACACCATAGTAAGTACCGGATTCACCAAGCAATTGGTATACCCTATAATGTGAAGGTTTTATTATAACCACAAAATGAAGTGGATAATTCCACACAATTCCACACTTATTTAGACAGCAGCAGCTAAAATACTCAAGTAAAGCCTCAGAATCATAATATAAGAGAACAGTTTCTGGTTTATTTTCCACTACCCATACCCTACCGCTAAAGAATAACTCCCCAAAACAGATACAGTGATTCGCCAAAATTGTAAAACAAAACTTTTTTTCAGTTCAAGGAAGTCATCCAATTACAAAAACAAAACATGTGAAATATCAGCCACAAAATAAGGACTTGGGAATCTGAACTGCACACTTCTCCTGGGAAGGTCCAAGCAAAGAAACAACCATTCATTTATCATGATGCACGTTCACAAAAAGGGACCAGGGAATCAGGACTAGATATCCACAGATAAGCATCTAATCATGGAAGATAAAGTATGAAAAGGGTGTCCATTCTGAGGTTATAGACAATATCTTAACAGGAAAGTTAAAATTGCATTTCTTATTTTATACTGCTTTTAAATGGGGTATGCCAATCAAAGGCCAAAGTTTAAGCAGAATGAAATAAGCTAGTGAAAAGCTGTTCTGTATCAGAACTAGGTATATTTGATAACCCCACCTACTGCAGGATCTTTTAGTTTTCCACCAAATCTGATATTTTAGACGATTATTATTCAGTCCAAAAACATAGACCGGATTCTCATTAATTTCAGAATTTTATGACGAGAGCTGAAACTGTAGGTTAAAACTGTGGTTAGAGGAAAAAGGGCAAAGAAAAAAGAGAGAACAAAAAATATCAAAAGAGATAAACACACAAAAAGCAAATTCGCAGACAGTATGGTCAAGAATGTGGCATTGAAGAAATTATGCTTCTCAGGCAAGCATCATGCAAAGACAGCCATTGATTTCAAAGACTGCTTGATTGGTTGCTCTTATACTCGAAACAGACCATTTATAAACTAATATCAAAACTACACAAACTTATTGACATGCTGAAACTGCAAGAGCAAGCAGGCCTAGACTGGAATATGAAACCAACAATTACACACAAACTATAAGAGTAATCCACAGAGCAACAACCTAGACTAAACTTGAGTGACCAGAATAGAACAATGACATGCACATCTTAACATCAATGTGTGACCAGCCTGCTTGAGAATATTTTCTATAAAGGTGTCATAGATACGAGGATCAATTCTGCCTTTAGTTAGGCTAGAGGTCTTATGGGTAGGAATAGGGCTAAACACCATCAAATATCCAAGTAATTGGACAGATAAGAAAGAAACATGAAATAGGGTGAAGATCAGCTCTTTTAGACCGGGTTCAGATTTTGATTAATCATAAGAACCAAACTCCAGCAATAACCTACAAAATACTCTTTTCTTTGGCTGAACTATAAGCTTATTATATTAATGGAAGCCATTAAAAGGCATCAAGTTTAACATGAAAAAGATCAAAGGGATGGCTAGTAGATTGCCTATGTGGAAGTAAACCCAAAATATAGTGTAAAAGTGAGAGAAATAAGAAAGGAAAGAAACCATTCTTTTTTTGCTTTATCAATGGTGTGTATTGTATGACAGTTCTTATGTTCCAATTCAACCACACTCATCTATTGAGCAACAGGGGTTACCTAATTCTAAATGATAGGAGCTAACAGCAAAGCAAATCAATGACAGCTACCAGCACTTGATTATAGAATGATAAAGTATGCCATAAAGCATTAAATAAGCAAAAAAATAGATTAAAGCCTCAAAAGTTGCTTCAAGGTAAATCCACTAGTCCACCTCACAACAAAGCACCATAATTACCATTACTCAACTACACCAAGTATTTTTCATTACTATTACCTAAAAAGAGAAGCAAAACTTGAATTCTGAATTGGGTCCATAACCAACAATTCATCCCCATCAAAAAGTTACCAACATGGGAACATTTAAGCTACCAAAAACCGATCTTTGTAGGCATATATTGATATGCTAGTATCCATAACCAAGCATTTGCAATCTCTTTTGCCAAAAAATGAAGGAAAGTTTATAGGAATTCCTAGCTGGGTCTTTCACCAACAATCCATCACAATCAGAAAGTCATCAAACTGTACATTATTCAATTAAAAAAACCAATCTTTACAGGCATACATAAATAAGTCAGATATATATAGTACAGTGATTGACTGACCTGAAGTTGAGGAACTGACCAAAGCCAAATAGGGGCCAGAAGTAGAGAGGAGGAGGCCAAGAGAGAGTGGAAACTGAAAAAAGAGAAATGAACTGCAACAACTTGAGGAAATGTGAAACATAAGACATAACCTTCGATGGGTTCTTGTCTTTCCCACATAGATTCACCCATGCTTGTGGGTTTGTCCATAGCCAGTAGTAATACGGGAAGGGAAGCAACACCCCTACTGCTGCAAAGACACCCATTTTCTCTCCTGCTTGTTTTCCTATTGATTTTCTAGGGAAATTTTGTAACAAAGTCACAATTAGTACTAGGATTTTTGTGTGGTTTGGTGTGGTTTGGAGTGGAGACCGGAGAGGTTTGATTTTGATGGTGATTGTGACACATGGTCTTCCCAGGCAAAATAAAATGGGATTGGGCCTTATGAGTTGATAGAACTGTTTCCATGAGCCCAATTTATGGATTTTTTTAACAAAATACATTTCTTCTTCTGTTCGGCCCAATGTCATTTGACATTTGATAGCGAAGAAGAGAGTGGTTTTTCATTAAAAATATATATTAAAATATATTTTTTTATTCATAGTAGAACATGAAAATTATAAAAACATAAAATATTAAAAATAATTTTAAAAAATAAATTTAAATTGTTAAATTCATGCCCGGAAAATAATTTCAAGTATATTTACTTGATGAGATATATATATGAATATATATTCTAACTTGGAATGATAATACGTGTCTACAAGTCGGATTATTATTTTATTTATTATCCATGATATAAAATAAATAAATATTCATAAAATATTTATTAAATCTTGAATTTTCATTATACAATATATAAAAATAAAATCATAGTAACCTCTAAGAAATAGTTTAAAGGAACTTATAGTTGTATTATTGTATATTATATTCATTTGAACTTGAACTTGAACTGCTTTTTTTCCTGTTAATATAATAATCATCAATACACCTTTCTGTTTTTTTTTTCACAGTAATTAAGAACTAAGAGCATGAAACATATATTTTTATAATGAAAAGTAGGTCCAAGGGAGAATTTGCATCAAATCATAGTTATTAATTTATTCCCTTATATATCACTCCCGTCAGAATGCATATCAATCTTCATTCTCGAGGATAAACAAAGCGAAAGATATTTCCTAATTTCTCGTGGTTTCTTTCACTTTTTCCCTTTGAAAGGAATTTAGTTTCAAGTGGGTGTCTTCTCCTTTTGCTATCTCTGCTGTAAGTTTCCATGCTAACTCTTACCTAAGCAACGATTACTAGCAGCTCACCTAGCTAGGGTTCACTTGCAAATAAACTGTGTAAGAGATTAAGGTTGGAGGTGATTGATTTGATGATTTCTGGTTAATTTCAGATCCCATCAAGAAGATTTCAAAAGGGTCAACATCCATCCTAGTCTTGGCCTCAGATCGAATGTTCAATGAATTTCATAACCATATATTTACGTGAGCTGAGCTCAGGGGACACAACTAAACATCATTAGAACTAGCTGTGCGAATTGGGAAAAAAGGCTGTCTCCTTCGTCTTGCAAGAGCAGACTGATTAGATATATTTTAGTGGACAACAGGGACGAGCATGATTTTACCTAAGAGATGCATAACAATGGGATTCTTGCATGGTCTTTGAAAATAGAAAAGACGATTGCAGGAAATCTCAAAAGTTAGATGCAAAGAAGAGTATAAGAGAATAGTATATATATATATCTTCAATATCTAGGTGAATTTCTTACCGCAACAGTTGTTAGTTATGTTGAACAAGAATATGCTCAGACTTCTTATCATTATCTCTCTCAAACAGTACTGATCATTCCATTCTAATCAACTGGAGTTCATCATTGAATATTTCCCATGGATTGATTGGTGCAATATTAAAAGTACTGGTATAATAAATTAACGAAAAGCATAATAATTTTTTAAGACTGATCCTAAAAGTCGAAGTGACACTATATGCATAATAAATCTCATTTCCAAATCAACACAAGAATTCTGAAGGGGTTGACGGAATCGGATATTTGTTCAATTTCTTGTTGATCTCTATAAATTTGATCTTGATTATCATGCATAAAAATAAAATAAAATCAACATTAGAATTATTAATTAACCTTTTCATTAATTAATTAGAATTAAGTATAACTTGGTCTCTATATTTTTAAAATCCATTAAGTTAGTCCCTCCTGTTAAAAATAAACCTTCATAATTAATCCTTTTATTTTCATCTCGTTTATAACTTAGTTTCTCCTTTGGTTAATTCTTGCCACTTTAGTTACGGATTGAATGAGTGGATGCTACATGATATTTTAAAAAATATTTTTTTTATTTAAAATACATTTAAATAATTTTTTAAATTTTGTTAACATAAGTATATTAAAATCATCAAAAAAATATTAAAAATATCAATTTTCAAACTAAATATACTTCTAAAACACAATTCTAAATAAAATAAATAAATTATGCCGATGTATGCACA
>Ga0325410_1009444_pt1 | contig 10407 bp, 4 predicted proteins | sample PopdelMetagenome_16_FD_206182 | JGI IMG/M metagenome (GOLD analysis project Ga0325410, IMG submission 206182) | Populus deltoides microbial communities from Bellville, Georgia, United States - Xylem-PdIQD-R3 | ecosystem: Host-associated > Plants > Phyllosphere > Stem > Wood/Secondary xylem...
TTACACCACACGAATGATTCTTTCGCTATTTTTGTCAAAACCCAACAAGCTTGTTACAGAGAGTAATATGATTTTTTTCAAATGATATATTAGATATTATCATATTAATTAAAGACAAATTAATTTGCTAATATTTTATTAGCATAATAAAATAATCTTAAAAAAAAAAACAAAAAAAAAAAAATATATATATATATATATATATATATATATATATAGATTTCATCCAAGGATTTCTTTTTTTTTTTAATTCTCTTCATATTTTATAGCATAGTATAATGAAGAGATTACATTTAAAAATAAAAATAAAATTATAGCTTTAATACATAGTCTTTTTAGTATTTTTTATATTTTTAACATGGTAATATGACATTTTTTTTATTTTTAACATGTAAAATGACACAATTACTTTTAAATGCCAAAAACAAAGGTAAATTAGCATACAAAATATTTTTTTGTTTTTTTGTTATAAGCAATTTGGCTTAGAAGAAATTATGTATTTTAATAAATATAAAGTATTATTAAAAAAAATGTTGGCATGGTGGGAGACCTCACAATCGTCTGGTGGTGTTAAGTGGTCAAAGAGAGGTTATTGAGGCAACAATCAAATCGTCCATGTGACCCCTCCATTTCTCAACAACGCGTGTGATATAACATCTTTGATTTGGTGTTTATAGCTTCTTTTTTTTTTTTTTCTCTCCTCACCTTAAATTTCATATTGACCTTCTAAATTTTCAAAGCAGCCGTTCAATTTGTTTTTTCTTCAAATTTAATCCATATTTTTTTTATTAGTATTTTTTATTTGAAATAATTTATGAAATTGAAATTATTTTTCAATTTCATCATCTTTTAATTTTTTTTATCTTTCATATTTTTTTCTTATTCTTTTAATTGTTATTTATTTTATTTAAGGTAATTTTTAAGAATGAATTTTTTTTTACGATTTCATCCTTAATTTTTTTTCCTATTAAATTTGATTTTTATTATTTTGATTGCTATTTTTGTTTTACTTTACTAGAACTTTTAGATTAATATGGTTTTATTTTTCGATTTCATCATTCAATATTAAATTGGTATGAAATTAAGTTTCTTTATTGAAACTAAATCTAGGATTTCACGGGCTATGAGTTTGAAAAATTAACTCAAATTTACCAAATTTGCTCATATCCCCCCCCCCCCCCCAAAGTAGAATAAAATAACTAGCTTATCTTTAAAAGTAAAATTTCCTTACCTTGTGTTTTAAGGCGTTTTGGTGTTTTCATCTAAGTTTTTTTTGTTATAATAGATTTGATTAAGAGGTAATTATGTATTTTAATTAATTTAAAATATAATATATAAATAAATATGCTAGTAGGTGAGAAAGCCTGCGTCTTTCAGATGGTGCGTGAAAGCACCGTTCAACAACCAAACATTGTGATGCCTTTTTTAAGGGGCAATTTTTTTTTATTTTTTTTTAATTTCATCCTTCAATGTTGTTTATTTTCAAAAATCAGATTTATAATTTTTTTGTTTTTTTTAATGAGGTTATCTAGATTTTATAACCTTAAAAGAAGGTTAGGCCGGTTAATCCATGTGTTTTTTTGGATTAAATAAAAATGTTAAAATTTTAAAATCATAAAAAATACAAAAAATAAAAATAACAGAGAAAGGAGAAAGAAATTTTTGTTAAAGGAATTCGGCTATAACACAGCAAATGATAGCTCTTATCATAACGAATTTATAAATATCAAAATTGAACTATTTGATCCCTAAAATAGGGAGAGATGTTGATTTTAATTTTTAGATCTAAAACAACTAATTTGATTTATGCGTTAATTTATTGTTTATAAATGATTTTTTTGTGCTTAGATTGTGTTTATAATATTTCAAGGATTATTATTTTTTTTTGTGAAAATATAAAATTGAAATTGTGCGTTTCAATATTTTAACCGTCAGCTCACCAAAATTCAACAAGCTTAACTAGATTCTACTGGGCATTGGAGAAAAAGATGCACGAAAAAATCTGCTTCCGAGATCACCTTCTGGAGACCATCTGATTGCCAATTTAAACCAATATATATAGCAGAATCAGCTTCTCCCAATGCTATTATTGTCTGCTGAGCATCACTCAGTTTGTGAGAGCTGATTAGCATGATTGAAATTATTTTTTAAAGTATATTTTATTTAAAAATATATTAAAATAATATTTTTTAAAAAAATTTAAAATTATTTTTAACATGAATATATTAAAAAAATTCAAAATTATAATTTTAAATATTTTTTTTTAATTTACTCAATCCCCATTTAAAACGGAATACCAAACAACATCAATCTTATATAATTGCTGCATTAGGCCAACAGTGTCTTTAAATTAGGTTTAGAATAACCAAATGTTTTTTTAACAAAAATAAAAGTGTATTTATAATTTAAATTTATTGATATATAAATTAATTTAAAATATTTTATTATTTGGTGTATTTCAAAGATACTTTCAAACAATAAAAAAAAATAAATTGAGTACTCCCATTGATTCTTTCGCATTATAATGGTAGGATATATTCTTTAAGCCATATATACACTAACATACTATTGCTTTTCATTTAAAAAAATGATAATTTTAGGAGAAATTCAAAATTTAGTTATGACAAATAAAATACTTGATAAATATTAAAGATAAATAAAATTTTTATTAAAAATAAACATGTTTACATGAACAAAATGAATGTTACATTTAACTAACTGATTAGCTACAAGGCATATACACCAACATACTATTCATATGAACATGTGCTCCTTTTATTTTTTCTATTTCATTTCTCTCTTTTTTTTTCTTTTTTTTTCCTTTTTGTTTTCAATTTCATTCATGGATTTTTTTAAAATTATCATTTTGGTTGCTTTTGGACCGGACAAGTTGACTGGGTTATGTCAAGTTCACTTCGGCACGGTTAATTTTTAACTTGGGTTAAACAAGAAATTGGGTTGTAAGGTTTTCTGTTTTGTCAATTTCATCCCTTTTTTTTTCTCAATTTCATTCTCAAATATTTTTTACTAGTTGGTTGTGTTGCTTTTGGATCAACAAAGTCTATAGGTCACATCGAGGAAACTCTCACACAACTTAATTTTAAACTTGGGCTAGGCAAGGACTTGGATCAAAAGGTTTTTTCCTGTTAATTTTATCATTTTTTTCTTAATTTCATCCTCATACTTTTTACCGATCGGTTGGGTTGCTTTTGAACCTATCAAGTTGACTAGCTCACGTCAAAGAAACTTCCACGTAGTTTGATTTTAAACCTGGGTTAGGAAAAGAGTTGAGTCGAAAGGTTTTTTCTATCAATTTTATCTTTTTTTTCTTCACAATTTTATCCTCAAACTTTTTACAGGTTGTCTTTGAATGGGTTAAGTCAACTGAATCATGTTGGAACAACTCACATGCAATTTAATTTAATTTTATCTTCGAATTAGATAAGGAGTCATGTTAGGAGGTTTGAAAGTTAATATATTGAGTCAGGTATAATAACAATGTCAAATAGTTTTGTACAACTTGTATATTCTTTGTTATGTTTAAAAACATTTCTGAACCTAGTCGTAGTATAGCACAAGCCTATAAACTAAAACACACCTAAATAATTTATGAATTGTTAAAATAATATGTAACATGATCAAAAGAAAATGTTGCTTTTCATTTTTCAAATAAGGTGCCCCTTTCTTTCTTTCTTTTTTCACTTTCCCTTTTTTCTTTTGTTTTTCTCAATTTCATCCTTAAATTTTTTTAAATTGTCATCTAGTTTTTTTTACTGGTCAAGTTGATTGAGTTATGTCGGGTCAACTCCTGCATAATTTAATTTTAAATCCAAGGTAGACAAGAACTAGGGAGTAATGTACATTCTTTAATGTTTATACAAATATTAAAGAAGGTGCCTTTTTTTCTCTTTTTTATTTTTTTTATTTCAACTTCATCATTTTTTTAATTTAATTTTTTTTAATTTTCTTTTAATATGTTTTTGGACCGATCAAGTCAACTAGGTCATGTTAGGCTAACTCTTGCACAGTTTGATTTTAAACCCAAGTTAGGCAAGGAATATGGTTAGAATGTTTTTTGTTTTGTCAATTTTGTTCTTTTTTTTAATTTCATCCTTAATTTTTTTTTACCAATCAAGTAGTTGATTTTGGACTGGTCAAGTCGACCAGCTCTTCTCTATACTAAAATAAATAGGGTGCAATACACTTTTTTTTACTCTTTATAGAAACAGTAAAGCTGGTGCTCTTTTATTTTCTTCTCTTTTTCATTTTTTCCGTCTTTCTTTTTCAATTTTTTACTTTTATTCTGAATTTAATCCTTATATTTTTTCTTAACTGTCATTCAGGTTTTTTTTTGGACAGGTCAAGTTGACTAGGTCATGTGAGGCTAACTCCTGCATAATTTAATTTTAAATTATGCGAGGCAAGGAGCAGGGTTGGAATGTTTTTTGTTTTGTCAATTTCATCCATTTTCTTCTCAATTTCATCCTCAAATTTTTTTACTGGTTGATTTGGTTGTTTTTAGACAGACCAAGTCATCTGAGTCGCATCAAGAAGACTCCCACATAGTTTAATTTTAAATATGAGCTAGGCAAGAAGTTGAATTGGGTAGTGTTTTCTATCAATTTTATTCGTTTTATATTAATTTTGCTCATATATTTTTTTCATCGGTCAGTTTAGACAAGTCATATCAACTAATTCATGTTAAAAAGATTTTTATTAAATTATTTTTAAATCTATCAAGTTGATTGAATTATGCTCGCGAAGAAGAAAAAAAAAAGAAAGAGTGAGTTGGGTGATTTTAAAGTTGATATGCTTACCCGGGATTAATAATGATGGCAACTGCAATATAAAGGGGGACTGTAATGAGTTGTTTGTACTAAAGAAATATGGAGCATAATAAAATGAAGACGTTGCCTCTGATTTTCTATTAGCGAACTCATAGCTACTCATGAATCTCACAAGAAGGTGTCCAAATGTCAAAAAGCTACCTAATTTCGTGCCTGTTTCTATCATTGTTTGCTGTTTATGAGAATAATTATGGAGAAGGAAAGTAAAAAGGGTAAACACCATCTGGGGTTTCAATAATTAAGATAATGACCACTTTCGGACCCTGAAAAAGCGCGTGGTTATGGGGCTTCAGTTGTACATGGGATGGGCCAGCCGCAATCCCATGTTAATAAGGGAGCGCTTCCTTTACTTTTTATAAAGTTTCAATACAAAAATCATGTTTATATATATATATATATACATGTTTATATATATATATATATATATATATATATATATAACAATCACAGATCATGATAAAAAATAGAGGTGATTATTTTTTATTCGGTTTTTTTATAAAAAAAATAATTAAACTGATTTTTTTTGAAAAAAACTGAAAGCGGTTTCGGTCTAGTTTGGTTTTTTAGAACAAAAACCAGTTTGACTTAGTTTTTTTCCGGTTTAGCTCGGTTTTTTCGGTTTTAGTTTAGTTTTTAGGACAAAAACCGGTTTGACTCGGTTTTTTCAGTTTGGCTCAGTTTTTCACGGTCTAGGTCGATTTTTTAAGGTTTTTTTTTGTTTCGGTTCGGTTCGGTTTTTTCGATTTTAGGCTTATGAAACTGAACCGAACTGGTCGGTTTTTTCAAAATTTTAATCGGTTTTTTTCATGGTTTGGTTTTTTCGGTTATTTTTTTCTGGTTTTCTTGATTTTTTGGTTTTTTTGCTCACCTCTAATTAAGAAGTCATTTGTTTTTGCATTTTAAAAATATTTTTTAAAAAATATATTTGTTATTTTTAAAATTAATTTTTTATATTGTTTTGATGTGTTGATGTCAAAAATAAATTTTAAAAAATAAAAATATTATTTTGATGTATTTATAAGAAAAAAGTATTTTGAAAAGTAACCGCTTCTATAATTATGAACACCTGGCCAAAATTTTATAGGATTAGAAATTTAATAAAAAGAAATTGGGGAAATTAACGAAGATAAAACTATATTTTTAATGAGAAAATAAAATAATTAAATTAAATTGAAGAAGGGTACAATTGAATAATATTAAATAAAAGGTTATGGGATTAAATATGAATGAGTGGGGTTCGAAAAAAGAATTAAAAGAACTTTGAGTCATTATGCAAATAAGAAAACTTCGTGATATAAATACATGAATGCCGGCTGCTGAGAGGGTGGGAAGAGAGGAGAAAAATGGGGAGATTTATTGCATTTTTCACAAAGATTTTTTCTAATTAAGCTTTAAATATTAGACAGTACTGAGGGATTAGAGAAAGGTTAGAGGAGATTATGACAAAAAAATCAAGAAAAAAATCCTTGGGATTTTGCTAGGAGGGCTGATGGGTACTTGAAGGAAAAAAAAAAAAAACTTGAAAGGATGCCTTAAATTAGTTAGGTCCCATTTTCGGTAATTATTGAGTTTTGTAGTTGGAAAAGAAATTATTCAAGTTACTGAGATAATTGTGAATAAATATATTACCTAGATGATTAATTATATATGTAAAGGTGAGGAATTAATGGAAAAAGATATCATTCTATTAAGAATTTGATTTCTTTGATAGAGAAATATAAAAATAAATCAATGGATTTAAATGATTAGCTAGATAGAAATAAGCCAAATGAGTTCAAAAGAAAAAAAGATTTATTAATAATGAGAAGAGAATATTAAGAATATATATTAATCTAACACGAAGTCTCATTTTCATGAGACAATGGAAGGGTAGAGAATTGTATTAATTAAAAAAAATAATGATTAAGGGCTTTTAAGTAGAGAATATATTAACATGATAATTCAAATAAATAAATAAATGAAGAAGAAAGAATTTACTAGAAAGAAATATTTCATGAATATAAAAAAATAAATTTAATTTAATGTCGCAAGAGAAGCTACTAGAGGGTTACTAAGTATGAGAACTGCAGTATACTAGGCAACTACAGTTAGGTGAAAATATTCACTATAAAAATTGAATTATTTAAATTTTTTGGGTGTTGGTATTAAGGTTATTTTAATGTTTACTTTCTAATTATTATATGAAGAAAAAAATGTAAGATTTAATATATAAAATGATATGTAATTGAAAATGATTATTGGATTGTATGGGCTCCTAAAATGAAATCCCTGGAAAATATCATAGAGAGGATGCTAATATTTTTATAGTATTTAGAAAAGAATACTTGATTAGATTGATTTTCAAAATGAAAAATACTGGATTGAAAAAAATATCATAGAAAGGATACTAATATTTTTATGGTTTTTTTTTTTTTAAATACTAGATTGAATTTGCTTTCAAAACAGAGAATGTCAAATTTAAAAGTATCAAGGTAAAGATACTAGAATTCATATGGTATTTGAAAATAAAAATAGAATTGATTGATTTTCAAAATAAAAGTGCCGAATTAATGAATATCTATGTATAGTAATTATAAATTATTAATAGTAAGGGAAATATCAAACTTGTAGAATTTTAATCAAAAAATTCCATTTGATAAATATCATTGGATATTTAAAAAGATTCGAAAATGAGATAAAATCATTGGACTAAAAATGAATCATTGAATAGATTGTCAATTAATTTGGTTAGAATTGAATATTTCTTCTAAAATATAAAGATCATTGATAATATTAATAATAAATTAATTATTGTGCTGATTATTATATGCTCGGTAAAATTTCACGTTCATCTCAGTTCCACTAGGATTAATATTTTGCATGTATTTTATTGTGAATAGTTTTATTTAGTATTGTTGAAATGAGAAGAATTATGTAATTAATCTAGTTTAATATTTTGTATAAGATGAATTGGATGTTAATGGTATGTAATAATTAATTAGGATGAATAATTGGTAATGTTATTAGCTTAAATATACTATGAAATTTAATGTTAAATGAGACTTGTTCATGAAATAATAAAATATGTAATGTAACATATATATATATATATATATATATATATATATATAAATCTAAAATTCATTCATCCAACTTTCTATTTCATACCACTTTCTAAATCAATCAATATATTCTTATTTATTTTGCTATATATATATATATATTAAATTCTATTGGAATTTTATTCAATTACACATCAAAGATCACAATTAAATACATATACTCAATAATTTAAACATTTTAAATCATTACATCGTCCATATATATATATATATATATATATATATATGAAGAGATGAAAAAAAATTCTATTTTTGTTTTTATCTATGGGATTGAGTTAATGTTCGAAAAAGATGAATTATTATATGTAGTTGTTACAACAATAGCAAATAGACTTAAAATACCATTTCAATTTTCAAATTACAATATTACCATTGAGCCCTATTTCATGCTACAATCTTCTTTTGGGAAAAAAAGTGGACGCCGTTCCGGAAATTTCTCTTCGAATGGTGGAAGTTGGAACTTGAATTGCTTGTGAAGAAATAGCATCTCTTTGTAGCTAAATTACGAGTTGATCCTTCACAATATACTTGAGAATCAAAGAAAACAAAAGAAAAAAACTGCAATAATATCACAAAGAATAACGAGGAATTCTAGTCCACAGAACAATAATTAAGAGATGTAAGAACATGAAAAGTGTTCATGGGTGGTGTTAACCCTTGACTGGCTAGCAATCTGAGGTTCTTGCTTCATCAATGTGATTAAATTTGTAGATACACATATTCTCTACCATATTCTGATTTTCTGGGTAGGTATGTATGCATACTTTGTGCCATGTCTATAAAGCATAGGATAATCATTTCATCTGAACTGTTGAGGGGCGGAGGCCAATATTTGCTTCAGGATCTAAATGCCAAGCTGTACCTTGCTAATGAGCATGGATTAGGTGTAAATACATCTAAGCTTGTCAACTTTATTGATTTTAGTATAACATATATATATATATATATATATATATATATAAATATATATTAACTACGCATTTATTTGGACCCAAACTCCGAACAGTGGTCCATAACTTGAGACCCATGACTCCAGAGACCAAAAATATTGCTGTCCGTCCTTGACCATGCTTTTCTAGGCATTGCCACTTCAGTTCGAGAGCTTTTCAGTTGCAACTTTTAAGCAGATTTTATTAGTTCTATTCCATTTTCTAATGTATTTATGCATTTGGGATTTGACAACTCCAACTTCCTGTTAGACCGAAGAAACCATGATTCAAATCGAGTGACCAAGCGGGTCAATTCTAGTTCAGTTCGAGTATTTGTCCCCCACAACTTTGCAAGCGATGCAAGATCATTCTTTACGTTTACTATCATCATGATGATATCATAGAGTTGGCAAGCCGGAAGAAAAGGAGAAGAATTCGTTTTTTAACATAATATTAAAATTTTAATGCCAATGCATCCCAAGATCAAATATTATTATTTTTATCTATTTGATAAAAATTAAATATAATATAATACGAGTCTGTGCAAGTTTCAAATCCAAAAAACTTTCACTTTAAAGGGTATGTTACAAAATAATATAAATGATATCTTGAGACCCCATCTAATAATTTAAATTTTTGGGTTAAATTAGTTCTTTGACATGATATCAGAGTCTTGATGATCAAGCGGTCATGAATTTGAATATCACCATATCTATTTATTTGATAAAAACTACTCACAATGTAGTATAAACATGTGCAAGTTTAAGATCTAAAGAGCTTTCACTTGAGAGGGTGTATTAGAGAATGATATAATTTATATATTGAAACCTCAACTATAAACTTAAATTTTTAGATTGAATTGGTTATTTAACACAAATAATTAATTTGCAAGCATGGTGAATTTCAAAAGCAAGATCATTTTTTACGTTAACAATCATCATGATATCATAGAGTTGGCAAGTTGGAAGAAAAGGAGAAGAAGGAATAGATGCTTTTGACATGATAAATTATATCATAAGATCCCATCTAATAATTTAAATTTTTGGGTTAAATTAGTTCTTTGACATGATATTAGAGTCTTGATGATCAAACGGTCATGGATTTGAATATCACCATATCTATTTATTTGATAAAAACTACTCACAATGTAGTATAAGCATGTGCAAGTTTAAGATTTAAAGAGCTTTCACTTGAGAGGGTGTATTAGAGAATGATATAATTTATATATTGAAACCTCAACTATAAATTTAAATTTTTAGATTAAATTGGTTATTTAACACAAATAATTAATTTGCAAGCATGGTAAATTTCAAAAGCAAGATCATTTTTTCGTTAACAATCATCATGATATCATAGAGTTGGCAAGCTGGAAGAAAAGGAGAAGAAGGAATGGATGCTTTTGGCGCAGAGGATTAGCTCTCGCAAATATTTGAGGTTTGAACATGACTACCTAAACCACTTCGTTGGAACATATCACATGCCTTAGTGGTACAGCATGGGGCTATTAAGATATAAACAAGGACTAAACTA
>Ga0325410_1009445_pt1 | contig 10406 bp, 3 predicted proteins | sample PopdelMetagenome_16_FD_206182 | JGI IMG/M metagenome (GOLD analysis project Ga0325410, IMG submission 206182) | Populus deltoides microbial communities from Bellville, Georgia, United States - Xylem-PdIQD-R3 | ecosystem: Host-associated > Plants > Phyllosphere > Stem > Wood/Secondary xylem...
TAATATGAAACCAAATTTATATAATTCACATGGATAGTAATTGATGAATATTATCATCATTATACCATTCAAACCAATATACATGTAGTTTCGTACATTTTAGCTAGTTGTAGTTTTGTTTAATACTTATTTTAGTATTTATTATCTATCTATTTAAAGATTAATAGTTAATCATGCATAGTTATATTAGAATTTTTTTTCTTAATATATTCATCGTGTATCATATCCTAAATTTCAATTTTCAGAATGGATATGTCTGTAATATGGTGTAGTGTATTATAGTACATCCTAGTGTTAAAAGAAAATTAATTTTAAAGAACTGACCTCGTGGTTAAAGACATATAATGTTTTTTTTTTAGTTTAAATTGATAAATTAAAAGAATTTATTAAATTATTCTAAATATATTGTGCTTTTAAAATCTTTCATTCATCTGGAAATTCCCTTTATTACCGAATTAAGGTGCTAGTTCTTATTTAATTAGCAAGCCTACCATATAAATTAAGGCCCCAATTACTTATATTAGAATTATAGTTCTTCATTGAGGTCCAAGTTCTTCATCCCATCTCTTGTTGATGCCCTTTTCTAGGGCTAAGCATTTTTGGTTTGCGGTCCTGTTTTGGACCAAAATAAAAAATCAAATCAAAATTATTTTTTTAAAAGTTTTTGAATCGAACCGAACTGAAAATCGGTTCAAACTGAAATTATTTCAGGGTTTTTTATTGACTATATTTTTTAGCTGAGTTTTTTCTGGGCTTTTTATTGACCATATTTTTCAGCACTTTTATTTTTGTACTTGCTTTGATTTTCCAGAAAATCAATTCCAATTTTTATTTTGATAGATCCTTGCCCAGAAGTTAAACCCAACAAAAAAAATACACAAAACAAAAGGAAATGTAAAAAAAGAAGTGATTTGACTGCAAAAAAACAAAGAGAAAATCAAAAGTTATTGAAATATAAAATCATCAAAGAATCCCATGGTCTATAAAAAACTTATACAAAGCATTAGAGATGTCATTCTTTGACAGGATCAGAGAAATCTCATAACTTTTCCTAAATGATCAAATGAAAGGGGTTAGAGCCATGCGAGAAAAGGCTTAACTTTAACTTAAAAGCACAAAAACTAAAATTCTGCATTTCAACCGTCTAATTCTAGCATGATTATAGAGTAAAGAGAGAAAGGAGTCGGTCCCCGTAGCCTATAAAAAAAGTGTTCAATTACTTTGACTCAGATGGCACACCAGGTATGTCCCTTCAAGGGAAAAACTGGCATTGTGTTGAACATCTAGAGCCGGACTGGAATGGCAGTGCATGTCCAGCTCAAGCCCAAATCCTGATTTTTTAGGGTTTGAAGAAGATAGATTTGAGAGATGAGAGACAGAGAGCATGGAGAAGGAGAAGACAGATTTGAAAGATGAGAAACAGAGAGCAGGGAGAGGGGGCAACTGAGAATGCTGATTTAAGTTTAGGGTTAGAAGAAAATATGCTATTTATACTTGTTTTTTTTTTTTAAGTGCTAGCCTAGTTGAATCGGGCCAGTTTGATTTGGTTCAATCGGTTTCAAACTTTGAAAACCAAAATCGAACCCAACTGGAAATGTTTTGTTATTTTCTAATTGGTTAATTCAGTTTTTTTTTTTCAATTTGATTTTTTTAGTTAATTTTTTTTGATTTTCTCGATTTAATCGATTATTTATTTTTTTTTATCACCCCTGCCGGCTTTCCTGAGTAATCATACTTGGACATTTGACACGCCCTTTTATGTCCTTCGGAGTACTTTCATGTCCATTCCAATGAATGAAATGAGCCTAATTCATAGTTAAAGAAAAAAAAAGTTAAGGGCAAGTGAATTCCTGTGCACCAAAAAATATGGTATTGTGGATTGTAGCTAGATTATTTTGTTAGGTTTAGTTTAACTAGCTATTAAAGGCAAGATATCTTTTTCATAGGATTTATTTATTATTATTATTATATTGATCATGGATAAATAAATCCTTTATATATAATAAAATAACTGAAATATTTTTAATAGAAAAAAATATTAAAGTTGGGGTCCAAGAGTTTTTCGGTCTTTTAACACTTTGATTGCATAATCAAATGACTACATTGCCCTTAAAAACAAAAAAAATAAAATTGAAGTTCATGGGCGTTTTTATATTTCTATAATGATTTTTTTTAGTTATAATCAAATTGAATGGGGAGATATTTAGTATTTTAACAAATATAAATATAATTAAAAAAATAAAAAGTGGTTGCCGTGTACTACACACGTGTTAGTAAGTGGGAGGGACCCATGCTCTTTGGTTAGGAGCCTGTGCATAACAGAGCAACAATTGGACTTCGTGGATTTGTTTTTTTTCCCTTTCTCTTTTCTCTTTCCTCGCCATAGATTTCATTTCACCCTTCCAAAATTTACATGTGTTATATCAATTTCAATTTGTATCAATTTTGATCTTTATTCTTTTGATTGCTATTAGTTTTGCTTTTAATACTTTTTTAAGTTTTTTTTTTCAATTTCATCCCTTAATATTTTATTTCATTTAATCTTTGTATCCAATTTGTTCCTCATTCTTTTGATTTCTATTTTTTTAATTTTTTATCTTTTTCTTGATTTTTTTCAATATCATCCCTTAACATTTTATTTCATTTAATTTTCATATTCACTTTGGTTTTTATTCTTTTGATTGTTATTTTTTTTTATCATTTTCTTGATTTATCTTATTTTTTATTTAATCCGTCATTATTTTTTTCATTTAGTTTTTATACCAAATTTGGTCATAATTGTTTTGATTATTATTTTTTTAGTTTTGAATGATTAGGAATTTGGTTTGTGATTTTTTTATATTTACCTTCTATGAGGTAATCTTGGTCTCATGGTTTTTGTTTCAATGTATTTTTTTAAAATTGATTTTTTTTATTTCGCTTTTCATAATTTAATTTGCTTGAGAGCTGTCCTTTATTGTTTTATTCAATTTTGTTTTTGTGGATTTATCTCGGTCTCACGATCAAGTCGCAAACTTAGCATGTTGACTAAAGTAAGGTTTTTTTGTTCTTTTTAAAATTGATTTTTTTTAGTTCGTTGTTTAATATTTTCTTTGTTAGTAATTGAGTTTATAATTCTTTCATTCTTTTTTTTTTATAAAGTTATCACATTCTCATTTAATTTTTTCTTTGTTATCAACTAAAATCATTTAGATTTTAAAAAATATTTAGAGGGTATATTTTTAAAATATTGATAAGCATTCATTTTTTTTTATTAGTCATTGACTTCTTTTTTTTTTGGGGGGGCGGGGGGCGGAGGGGGTTTATTGTTGTTAATTTTGTAATTATATTATTAAATTAACCAAGATTATTATACCCATTCGAATCAATAACCTGAATTCCAGGTTTTTCTTGCTTCTTTAAAAACTACTATTATTATCTGAATATTTTTTATATTAAAAAAATTAATTCAACCCAAAATATAGTGCAAGCCACTATCTAGTTCCTTCTAATTCTGATTTTTGATTGTCGTAATTCACTTTTTAACTTTTTATTTTAATTATTTTATTTAATGAAAAAATGATGAAAAACAAGTAAAAATAAAATAATTGAAGAATGAATTAAAATTTAGGTTAAGAGCAACATGATTGGAAGTTTAAAAATTTAATTAAACTCTTGGCTAGTTTAATTAATCAAGTTAAGGATTTAATTGGAGAATTAATAAGTTTTGAGATTTAATTAAGATTGATATTAATTTAATTAATGAAATCAAGAGCTTAATTGAAAAGGTATGAAAGTATAGGGCTAATTCTGGTAAAATTTGCAAAAAATTAAAACCCAAGGACCAATGTGTAAATGGCGCTGAGATGCAGGGGTTCAATTACAATTTACCCAAGGACTGGACTGCCAAAATGCAAAATGTCAAGGATCAAAATGCAATTAGCCATGTCCATCAACACTGTTCATCTTCTTCTTCACTCGACCGAACAAAAACGGATGCATCGCCATTACTCCTGCAATAACAGTCGATTTATTACCTGGTAACGGTGGCATTCTGTGGCTATAAAACCAGAGAAAACAAAGAACGCAAAGGGGGGAAGAAAGAAAGAAGGAAGAAAAACTAGAGATAGAACCAAGGGGCTGAGGGGAGAGAAACAGAACCAGAGAAGATTTTGGTCCATCAACCAGCAGCACCTCGTGCTGTTACCACCATCATTTTCGTCTTGAACGGAGAAGACTGGGTAGAGAAACAGGGGGGAAGACTAAAAAACTGGGGAAACAGAGAGACGGAGAGACAAGGAACGAAAGAAAAACTGGGAGAGAAAGGGAAAACTGGAAAAAAAACATCGAGGAGCAGAAATAAGAAACCCAGAAAACAGAGACAAAAAAAAAATAGTACACACAGCAACACAGAGAGGGGTTTAATTTTTTGCCATTGTTTTCGTCCCTGCAAAAAAACCCTGAATCAACAACCAATTCACAGCAGGCCGGCCTCTCCATCGTCTTCTTGGTTTCAAAAGTCGCTAAGAAAAACGAAGAGGCAACGCAGAAGAGTGAGCACAGAAGGAAGATCAAGGGAAACCATAGGCGAGGATCCATCAGCACTGCAAGCGTCTTCGATCTCCAGCACCAGATAAGCAAAACTTTGCCTCTTGCCGTTTGTTAAAATTAATTAGCATTGGCTCTGTGCAAGTGAATTTTAATTCACTTGCACAGTGTAGCAACACGCGTGCGTTAGTGCACGCGTGTTTCTCAGTCCAGCCTGGTCACTGGCCCAAGCCAGTGACCGGCCGGGCCGGGCCGAGCTGAGCCCAGCCTAAAAAAATAAAAATAAAAAAATAGAAAAATAGAAAAATAAAAAAAGTAGAAAAAAATATGTATGCATGAATAAAAATAATGTAAATTTATTTGTTTATTCACTGATGCCAGAGTCAGGAATAAAAATACTAGTTTAAATTTATATTATTTTTATTCGTTGTATTTTATTTTATTTAGCTAGAAAAATAAAAAAATATGTGCATGCGTAAAAATAAATTTATTTTTATTTATTTATTCACTGACGCTAGAGTAAGGAATAAAAAATATTGATCTAATTTTTTTTCGTAGCTACGAATTTTTACCAATGCCAGAGTTGGAATTATTCGAGCTCGAATATTCACTGACGTCAGAGTCAGGAATATTATAAATAAATCATCATAGCATAAGCGAATAAATATTTAGCAATTTAAGACAAAATCAGCAATGCAGTCTGCCTCAAGTAGAATGTTCAAGGAGTGATAATATCTTTCCTTTTATGTAACCGGTCTCGTACCATAGAATCTCTGTTGACCAATTAGGGTTTCTAGTGATCATAATACTAGGTGGCGACTCCTTAAACAAGAATTTTTTTTCTAAAAGAACAAGATGCCAGAAATCTGTTCTTTTTCCATAAATCAAGAGATTATTTTTTAAGGCCGCCGCGATGTCAGGTGCGACATGGATCATTAGTCATTAATGGGAAAAATACATATTATATACATAGACACACATTTAATGAGTTGAGTTGATCAGTCATGTTTTTTTCTTGGGTTTTTAATTAGCTAATCTCCAAGGAAAAATAGCTGGAAAAAGGGCTAAGATATGTCTATAAAAACCATATTTTGAAATTGTTGAAAGAATGTCTATTAGACAGATGTAATCTCCTTTATTAGCATCTTATTGTAATTATATTATTATTATTAACAAACACTAAGTTGAGTGTCAAAAACACTATAACATTTTACTGTTGATTATTTCATAAATCACTATGAATAAGAATAATGATTTAAAAAAAAAATTGGTCCTTGAATTTTTTTTATTACACAATTGAGCTTTTTTTATCCTAAACTAGCAACCAATTATATATTGTTTTTTTGAAGAAAGAGTTGGATTGAAAGTCAGAGGACGAAGGTTAAAATGGTGGGGGTAAAATAGATGATGACTTTAAATTTCATTAAAAATATTTATTTTGGTCTCCCATCTTTTTCAGTTTATAGATGGCCAATCCTTTTAGTTTTTAGAAATTCAATTTTGATATCAAAGTTCATTTCCTTTATTTTCAATCTTTTTTTTATAAGAGGGGAGAGAGAGAGAGGACTGCTAGATTCCAATGTAAATAGAGAAAATCATCGTTTACACCTATTTTGACCACCAAAATGATTGAAATTGGTGTAAATAGATTCCATTTAATGAGAGGAGTCTTATATTGGTTTTTTTTATCCTTGATATTGCCTTAAAATAAATTTAAGTTGAGGATGAAAAAAATTATTTGGTTTGATTTTATGATTTAAATATTTGTTTTTTGGTTTATTGGATTGCTAAATTGGTTTCTGCATGTTTTAGGACTGGTTTTGGCTTCAAATGGGCTAAAAAGTGGATTTGTTAGGTTAAAAACATGTAGGTGGCTGGAATCTGGGTTGGAAGATGACGCATCGTTTACACAAGTCATCTACCTATTTTAAAAAAAAAAACTAAAGAGTGGACGACCCTTTAATTGAGAAAAAAAAACATATGTCCAAGCGTGCGGGCTTAAGCTATTCCATATCAAGGTCAAACGCATTGAGCTCTTTTTTTGCCCTTTTTAAGATACAGATTTATGAAATAAAAAATTAACCTAGTTGATTTCATGATCCGGATTGCAAGTTCGATGAGTTGAGCTATAATATCTAGTCTATTGTTCTTTTTCTTTTAATGCTTTTTTGTCACTCAATTTTTTTTTAAAAAAATTCACCCTTAGTTATCGATGATCTATTTTTTATTTAAATTAAAATTAAGAAGAAAAAAAAAGTAGTTTCACCCTCTGTTATCAAGGATTTGCTTGTGCTATCCAGTCTCACACGCCTGTCATGATTTTTTTCTTTTTAAAAAATATTTCATATAAAACAAATTGCATGCACTTTATTGTCATATAAGTCTATTAAATGAAAAATAATCTATGGAATACAAATTTTATTGAATTTGATGGCTTGCATAACTTGCATCAAGAGTATGGTTGGTTGACTAAAGTTCAATTGTTTTTTTTAAATGAAGTTTTTTTTTCAATTTTATCCTTCACATTGAATTAATTCGAGAATCAACTTCCTGTTTTTTTTTTTTTAAGATTATCCTCTCAACTTTTACATGTTGACCTAGAATAACCTAAGTTGACCTAATGTGTTTCCTTCTTAATGTTAGATAAAAATGCCATCTAGTATACAACTACTTTTAAATTCATGGTTAAAATCATTTTTTTTTGTTTAAGAAAAAGACACATTAGCAATACCTAGATTTTTTCTTGTTTGAATTTTGTTTTTTACTCCGACCTGCAGCATAACGTAGGCTAATGGGCTAGTAAAAAAACTAAGTCTTGAGGTGTTTTTCTTATTCAATGTACATTATGCACTCTTTCACAAAACACCTTGGATTGGAATAGTCAGTTTTTTCTAACTTTTTTATTAAGTCCTTCAACTTTGTTTTTGTATAATTGAACCCTTTTAAGCCTAGATTAGTGTCCGTTTTTTTTTAAGAAATAGTTGAATTGAAAGACAAAGGATTAAAGTAAAAAAAAAAAAAACAATGAAAATATGTTGGAACTTTGAATTTCATGCAACTTTGAGGAGAGAGAAAGAGAGTTGCTGAATTCTAACATATAAGGAGAGAGTCATCGTTGACAGCTATTATGAATTTCATGCAAAAAGTTCATTTTAGTCTCTTTTCTTTTTTAAATGATATGTAATCAATCATTTTAGTTGTTAGAAACTCAATTTCAGTGCAAAACTTTATTTTTCTCATTTTTCAATCTCTGATTTGTTTGAGGAGAGAGAAATAGTTGTCGAATTCAGCATAGAAGGAGAGAATCATCGTTGACACCTATTCTGACTATTAAAATGGTTGAGATTGGTGTCAACAAGTTCTATTTGGTAATGAGAGTCTTATAGTGGTTGTTTTGAGTCTCAATATTATCTAAAAAACATATCTAAGTCGAGGATGAGAAATTTTATTCGATTACATTTTGTGATTTGAACTGTTTTTTGAGTTTATTAGGTTGATAAGCTGGTTTGTAAATGTTCTAAGAGTATTTATTGGTTATTTTTTAATTAAAATGAGGTTGAAAATGAGTTTTTTTTGATAAAAAACCTGAAACTCTAATTTTTTGGTCACCACATTAGTGATTGTAATCTAGGATGGCATACGACATATCATTTGTCATATAAGGCGACATGTCATTTATCTCTTTTTAAAGAAAAAATAGAGGTGGATAATGTCAAAGAACTATCTCAACCTAAAAGCTTAAACTTTTAGGTGAGGTCCCAAGATATAATTTATATTATTCTCTAACACACCCCCTCAAGTGAAAGCCCTTTGGACTTGAAACTTACACATGCCCACTTTACCTTGTGCTTAATTTTTATCAAATAAACAGGGATAATGATATTCGAACTCGTAACCGTTAGGTCATCAAGACTCTGATACCATGTCAAAGAATCATCTCAACCTAAAAGCTTAAGCTTTTAGGTGAGGTCCCAAGATATAATTTATATTATTCTCTAACAGATAATAAGTCATCTACTCTTTTAAATGAGTAAAAAAGGTCTAAGCAGGTGGGCCTAAGCTCTTCTTTTCAAAAGCCTAAGGGAGTTGGGCCATAGGCAAGCGTGTTTGGGTTCTTTTTTGGCCTTTTTTGTTTTTGTTTTAATTTTATATTTAGGTTAAATATAGATTTATGAAAAATGAAATATTGAACCCAATTGAGTTGTTTGACAGGCTAAGTTACAACGTCCAAGTTATTATTATTATTTTTTTTTGTTTAATGTATTTTTTGTCCCTCGATTTAAAAAAAGTACAATTTCACCCTTTGTTATTGATGATTTGTTTGTTTTATTTAACTTTAAACTAAAAAAAATATAATTTCACCCTTTGTTATCAATGATTCACTTTTGTTATCTAGTCATACATGCCTATCATGTATTTTATTTTCTTTTAAAACATATTTCATACAAAAAGACTTTTATGCACTTCATTGTCATATAAATATATTAAAAAAAAATTGGGATAAATTTTATATTGGATTTGACGATGTGTATGACTTGTGTCTCGAGTTTAGTTGGTTGACTTAAGTTCACTGATTTTTTTTTTAACTAAGTGCTGTTTTTTTTATATATATTTTGTTCATTAATATCGAGTTAATTGGAGATTGAGTTTTCTATTATTTTAAAAATTATTCACTTAAATTTTACATGTCAACCCAAATTAACTCAGGTATATTTAATGTTTTTTTATTTCAATATTATATAAAAATAAAATTTAATATACAGTCAATTTTAAATTCATAATTAAAATCTATTTTTCTAAAAGATACAGTAGCAATACATAGGTTTTTCTTGCGTTTGATTTTTTTTTTTTGTTAAGGAGCGCACTCCAAAGTACTAGTTAACTAACTACACCCTATTTAAATCCCAAATATTTTTAATATCCAAGACAAGTTTACTTATTCAACAAGTATAGTTTCATTTTTGGGTATTTTTCTAAATTAAAAAAAAAACTTTTGAGAAAATAGCACCAACAAAATTTTATTTTGGAAAATATCATAACCTGAAAAAAAATCACAGTTCTCACCTGCTATATTTAAAAAAACCATATATAGAAAATGCTTGTGCAATTTTTTAAAATCTAATTCATTGTTAGTTTGTCAAATTTATTTTAAAAATATGTTAATTCTAAAAAAAAAAATCCTCATTTTAATGATGCACGGTAGAAAGTAAAAAAGAAACAAAAACCGACCTCAACCAAATCCCAAAAAATGTCCTCTCAAAATTGATGACATGGCAAGATTCAATTGGATCATTGACAAAATAATCCAACACAATACCCCATGTTGCCGTACAATAATAGGCTTGTATAAATCTTAGCCACCGTTTTAGGATGTAACCAGCCAGCCTCAGCCATTCTTTCCTGCGCCATTTTCTAGAGGATATATCCATCCATTGTTGTTACGGGTCTTTTTCATTTTCTTTATACCTTTTTTGCGTGTATTTTTTAGGATATAAAAAACCAAAGCAGTTTGTTAGTCTCGTTTTATTTTGATTCTGCTTTGCATGGCACTGTCAGTCCTCCCCTGCTTTGCTAGCTAGCTAGCTACCTACCTACCTTTACCTCAGGTATCACCATTTTCTCTCTACATGCTTTTCCGGTCGTAAAATCCATGTTGGTTTTAATCCCCAGATGGGTCTTCTTCTTTTTATCATTCCTAGCTATAAGGTCATACATGAGAAAGAAAGAAAAAAAAAACCCATTATTTTTATATGTGTGTGTGTGTTGTTGTTTTGATTTTTTTTGGTTGTGTTGTTGAAGTGAAGGTGGTCGCTGCTGATTGTGGAAGCTGATCAATCAACATGGCTTCTCGTTTTGAAGGCTGGGATGATCAACAGATG
>Ga0325410_1009447_pt1 | contig 10405 bp, 3 predicted proteins | sample PopdelMetagenome_16_FD_206182 | JGI IMG/M metagenome (GOLD analysis project Ga0325410, IMG submission 206182) | Populus deltoides microbial communities from Bellville, Georgia, United States - Xylem-PdIQD-R3 | ecosystem: Host-associated > Plants > Phyllosphere > Stem > Wood/Secondary xylem...
AATGAAATTTTGGTAGATCTAGGCAGTTAGATTTTTGATAGTGGAATTGATGGTTTTCGGCACCAGCTATTCTGGCTGGGCTTTTACTTTGGTTTGTCCGTTAGTTGACAACCAACTTTCAACGTTGTGTTACTTGATAGTGTTAACGAATTTCTTTTTAGCCCCTTTTGTTTAGAGCAGTGACACGTTTAAAATATTTTTTATTTTTTATTTAAAAATATGTTTAAATAATTTTTTAATTTTAAAAAATTTATTTTTTATATTACATAAATTCTGAAAACATAAAAAAAATTAAAAAAAAATTTACTTTTACAAAAACATTTTCCAACAACAAAAACAAACAACGTGTTAATAGAAAGTGGTTTCATGAACTATTTTTAAAAAGTATTTTTCTCTTAAATATTTTTTAAAAGTTACAAAAATTTATAAATATCTTGTTATTTATTAATCATATCAAATTTGGTTCTTAATTTTTTAATTGTTATATATTTTGTTTTGGATTTTTTAATTTTTTTTTTAATTTCATTTCTTATAAATTGGTTTAATTTGATTTTTATATTAACTCTGGTCATTATTCTTTTAGTTATTATTTGTTTTACTCATATTTTTTTTTTAATTGAGATTTTTATCTATTAGATTTAGTCATCGCTCTTTTAATTTTTATTTATTTTTTTGAAATAATTTATGAAATTGATTTTTTTTCAATTTCATCCTTTTTCAATTTTTTTATCTATCAAATTTGATATCCTTTTTTTATTTCTATTTGTTATATTTAAAATAATTTATGAAATTAAAGATTTTTTTTCAATTTCATCTTCCTTTAATTTTTTTTTTATCTATAAGCTTTGGTCCTTATTCTTTAAAGAAACTTGAAAATAAAATAAAACATTAATAAGTTATTATCCAACTCATTTTTCATGATATAGTCAAACCTTTGAAAGTATTTTCCAACTCAATTTTCATAAAACTGCCATATATCAAAAAATAATTTACTTTCTATAAAAACCATTTTCTAAAAAAAATATTTTCCAGCAAACAAATAACGTCTAATCTTTTTACATTATTCCTTTTCAATAAAGGCAATGTTATTCATACCTTATTTACTATATACTTAGATTCTTGATTCACACCACGCAGTGGTCAAATCATTTATTTTTAATTTTTAAAAAAATCTAAAAGCATTGGGAAGTGAAAAATTAAAACTTACTAAATGAAATATTTTTTAAATATAATATTGAGATGATAACATACTGAAAAATATATTTTTTTTTAATATTGAAACAACATAACATTAGCTTGACTAAATCAATTATGGTTAACCGTGATCTTGGATATGATATTATGATAATCCTATGAAATTCAAAATGTAATGAAATAGAAAGCTTAATTCTAATCAACTAAATATTGAAGACTGAAAAATAAAATAAAAACTATATTTAAACAAACAAAAATATCATAAAGTGAGATTAAGTTATTTTTACAATACTTTTATCAAGGACTTTTATGTAGTTTGGTCATTTTTTATTTTACTTCCTCGATCAACATAACTTTTAAACTTCAAAGAAAAAACAAATTTATCCTCACATGCATAATACATAACACTAGCTCATTGTCATGTGGTATGCCGTGGGAAAAAAAGTATAAACATTGGGAACGTGTCTTTTAAAATAAATTGATTCTAAAAAAATATAGGCATTGACATTTCGATCTAATATTGAGAAGGAAAAATATTTAATCCACCCGAGTTAACTTGAGTTGACTTACAAAACTTATAAGGATAATCTTAAAAGAAAAATGAAAAGCTTATTTTTGAATTAACTTAATATTGAAGAGTGAAATCATGAAAATAACATTTGATTAAAAAAATAGAGTGAACTTGAGTCAACCAAGCAAGTTCGCGAAAAAAGTTATGCATGTCACTAGATTCAATAAATATTTTATCACAAAGATTATTTTTGGTATTTTTTTGTGAAAAAATATATATTTTTAAAAGGAAAAAAAATCATGACAGGCACATGGAGCTAAAATATAGCAAAGGTACATCATTGACAACAAAAGGTGAAATTGCGTTCTTTTATGTTTGAATTAAATAAGAATAATAGATCATCGATAACAAAGGGTGAAATTATTTTTTTTTTTAATTGAGAGATAGAAAAAGCAATGAACAAAAACAGAATAAAAACAAATAATGCTCTAAATGTGGTGGATTAACTTGTCAAACTGCTACCTGGATTAGGGACTCAATTGGGTTCGATGATATGTTTTATCAATTTTTTAAAACAACATATAAACAGGAAAAAAAAATGGAACCCGACCGTGTGGGTTTGGGTATATAAAAAAACCCGGTCACGTGGGCCTTTCAACCTAGCCAGTGCACTTGGGCCTATCTTATTTTTTTTTATTTTTTAAAGGGATGAACTTTTTTTTAATAAAAAAAAGATAACACGTCGCCTACTTTCTGAAATTTGCTGAAAATTGAGGGTTCGGTTTTTTTCAATTTAAAACTCATTCTTGACCTAAAAAACATTGTAAACATCCATTGACACCAAAACGACACCTATGTTAGCCCGTTAGGTGACGTTACGCAAAAAACAGAACGTGACCAAACAAAAAAAATCTAGGTATTTGTAACGTATCTTTTAAAAAAATGAAAATAGTTTATCCATGAATTTAAAATCAGTTGCATATTAGATGATATTTTTATTTAACATTGAGAGTGAAACACACTAGTTCAATCTAGGTCATTTTAGGTTGACATGTGAAAGTTACAAGGGTAATCTTGAAAAAAACAAAATGGGAACCTAAATCTCAAATTAATTCAATATTAAAAAATAAAACTGGCAAAAAAATATTTAAAAAAAAACTAAGTAAACTTGAGTCAATCAACCAAACTTTTAATCCAAGTCATGCACGTCATTGAATTCAATAAATTTTTTATTTCATAAATTATTTTTCATTTAATAGATTTATATGACAATAAAGTGAATGTGATATTTTCTAATGAAATAGTTTTTGAAAAGAAAAAAACATGACAACCACGTGGGATTGAGATAGCAAAAGCAAATCATTGATAATAAAGGGTGAAACGATATTTTATGAAATTTTAAGTTAATTAAAAAATAAATCATTGATAATAAATGGTGAAATTACATTATTTTTTTTAAAAATGAGGTACCAAAAGTGCATTAAACAAAAAAAACTAAAAAAAAAAACAATAGATTGGATGTTATAGCTTAATTTATCAAACTTGCAATATGGGCCATAAAACTAATTACGTTAATTTGTTTTTTCTTTATCTTAAAAAAAAGCTTAGCAACACTACACTATGGCCTAGTGCACTTGGCTTCTGGAAAGAACAGCTCAGGGCTTGCGTGCTTGGGCTTGCTTTTTTATTATTATTATTTAAAGGGGCAGATGACTTGTTATTTATCTTTTTTTATTTCTTTCTTTTAAAACCCAAAGACGACATATCGCCTGTTAAAGTTGATGACATGTCGTCTCCCAACCTGGATTTCAGCCACCATTATTGTGGTTGAAAAATCATACCAGTGGGTTTTTAACCCACCAAACCTATTTTTCAACCCATTTAAAGCAAAAAAAACATGTTATAGAACATGTAGAAACCAATTTAGCAACCCAATAAACCAGAAAAAAAAACAATTCAAATCACAAAATCAAACCGAATAATTTTTCTCTTCCTCAACTTAGATTTGTTTTATGAGACAAAATTGAGGTTTAAAACAATCACTATAAGATTCCCCTCATTGAATATAACCTATTGACACCAATTTCAACCATTCTAGTGGTCGAAATATGTATAAACGATGATTTTTTCTTTTTCAACTGGAATTCAACAACCTTCTTTCTCTCCTCTAACAAAAAAAAAGAGTGAAAAATTAGAGAAATGAACTTTGATACCAAAATTGAATATCTAAAAACTAAAAGGAACAATCACCTATAAATAAAAAAGGATGGGGTGTTAAATTAAACTTTTTGTATGAAATTCAAAGCCACTATCTATGTTACCCGTTATTTTTACTTTGGTCCTCTAACTTTTAATCCAACCTTTCATCCTAAAAAAATATGTAATTGGATGCAAATTTGAGCTTAAAATGATTAATTGTGCAAAAAAGATTGAGAACCAAATTAATTTTTTTTTTTAAATCAACCTTTTCAGTCTTAGTAATTTGTGAAAGAATGAATAGTATAAATTAATACATTGAAAACAACCCACGTGTTTTAGCTTTATAACTAGATGTCATGCTTGCACGATGTCGCGGGTTGTGGCACCCTTATACGTTGTCATAGGTTTATGGAAAAAAAAATATATGAAGAAAAATTATTGCAATCTACAATGTTTTCAAGAAAAAAACTACAAAGCTAAATTCTTAAATAACTTAATATTTAAAAAATAAAATAAACAAAGAAAAATTTAGAAAAAATCATAACAAAAAAAAAGGAAAAAAAACTATGCAGGGAAACACTGTAGCAATCTATAGTGTTTCATGAGGAAATCTACAGTTGTAATTCTTAACCATTTCAATATTAAAAATAATAAAATCGATAAAGATAATTTTAAAAAAATTCATAACAAAAACAAATCATGTGGGGAACAATGTAGCAATCCACAATGTTTTAAAGAAAAAAACTACAAAGCTAAATTCTCAACCAGCTCAATATAAAAAAAATAAAATCGACAGATAATTCTGAAAAAAAAATCATAAAAAAAGAAAAAAAAACCATGTGGGGAAACACTATAGCAATCTACAGTGTTTTAAAGAAAAAAAAACTACAAAGGTAAATTCTCAACCAACTTCATATTAAAAAAATAAAATCAACAAAAACAATTATGTAAAAAAAAAACACAAAAAAATAGAAAAAAAAATAGAAAAATAAGAAGACAATTTTAGGAAAAAAAGCAAAAAACAAAATGAAAAAAATAGAAAAAAACATGTGGGGAAAGTTAAAGCTAAATTCTCAACCAGCCCAATATTTAAAAAAATCAACAAAAATAATTTTGAAAAAAAACATGTGAGGAAACACTATAGCAAAACAAAAACCATGTGAGGAAACATTGTAACAATCCACAGTGTTTTAAAGAAAAAAAATACGAAACAAAATTCTTAACTAGTTCAATATGGAAAAAAAATCAACAAAGACTATTTTGAAAAAAGAAGAAGAAAAAAATTCATAAAAAAACCATGTAAGGAAACATTATAGTAATTCATAATGTTTTAAATAAAAAAACTACAAAACTAAATTTTCAACTAGTTCAATATTAAAAACAACTTCGACAAAGATAATTTAAAAAAATACAAAAACAAAAAAATGATAAAAAAAAGAAGATGAAGATAATTTTGAAAAAAAACATGTAAAATCTAAAAATGAAAACAAAAAAAAGGAAAATAAAAACATATAAAGAAAGCCAAAAGTATTTTCCCACGTGATTGAGAGTATTCGTTAATAATGTAATAGAGAACTGCAAACTCTCATTCTCAATTTGTAAATATTAACCCTAACCTTGAATTCTCAAATTTTCTCGTCAAATCCTCGCCTCAATCCCTCCTTCCCCTTAAATTCTCCGCCCACTCAACCTTCCCATTTCATTCCTCGGCAAGACCAACAACATCCAGCCAATATCTTTACACATGGCGGGTTTGCTGGTGTTGCTTTTATCGGTGGTGGGTATGCTGCTTTGGTCTCATCAGGTGCAGGGTTTGCAGGTGCTGGGTTCGGTAGCACAAACAGATGATCCGATGGTTGTGGTTGTGTTTGGCAGTGTGGTTGCGGTTGTTTTTTAAATAATTTTTCGTGTTAAAATATATGTCAATGATTTTTTTTATTTTTTAAAAATTATTTTTGATATTAGCACATTAAAATGATTTGAAAACACTAAAAATATATTAATTTAAAGTTAATAAAAAAATAAAAAATTTTCAAATCTTGTCAAAAATATTTTTAAAATACAGAAACAAACAGACGCTAGTTGATGTCCTTTTTAGCGGCTCAAAACAATATTTTTTTAATTAGTCTTTAGCAGATAAATTGCAAAGCTTGTGAAGTTTAAGTACCAAATCCAGATATTCAAAAGACCAAAGTCACCAAACCATTCGAAGACAAGGCAAATTATGCAAAACTGGATAAAAAATTGCCGTTAGCTTTATGGTCTAGATTCCGGAAGCAACAAGATCGGCCATAATTAATTTAGTTCTATTGTCTATTATCTATTATTCTACGAGGAAAATTATTATTAACTAATATACTGAAATGATTGGGATGGTACGAACAGTACCATATTTTGTTTTTACTTTTCATTACTTTTTTTTAAAAAAAATAGTTAACACCCTTTATTGTATTTTTAAAAAAATTGTTTTTAATTTTTAAATAGTAATTATTTTTTAAATTTATAATACTTCATAAAGTTATAATAATTTATCTTTAAAAATTTTCACTTATATTTTACATAAATAAGTTGTATTAACAAAAACCATTTGTTTTTAGTAACTAAAATTAACATCTAAGATTAAATAAACAAAATATATAAAATAAAAAAAGATAATCAATGTAAAATATTTGCATGTGCATCTATCTTTGTTTTTATTAAAAATATCAACTTATTATTTTAGTATTTAATTATCGTTAACAATGTTTTTTAATACATCAATTATATTTTTTAAAATTTATTTTATTAAGTATAGATATTATTAGTTTTTTGACCAACACTATGTAGTGGGTCATATATTTATGTTCAACCTTAAAAAAATGTAAACTCGTTAAGAAGTATTTAATTCATATTAGTTGAAACACTTTAAAAATACTTAAATAATGACACGTTGGACGTTATATTTTTTTTAAAAAAATTATTGAGACAACGACATATTGGATCGACTTGAGCCAACCATGATTAATCTGTGAAGCCTGCAATTTAGGATATGAGATCGTGATAAAATCATAAGACTTATACCGAAACAAATTAGAAAACTCAATTACAATGAACCAAATATTAAAGGTTGCAAGTAGAAAAAAATATAAAATTAAAAGAGGAAAAAAAAAGTGACTCAAGTAAACCTATATCGATAATAGATGCAATGGGGCGAGCTCCGACAAATTTTTCTATACATAAGAAGAAAAATGTTAAGGTGACCCTATGGTTTTTAAAGAAGAAAAGGATAATTTTAGTTAATTTAATAATATAAAAAAGGCAACCTTAATTTCATAACATGAAAAACAAAGCGAACCGAGGTTACTCTCCTAAACTTGAGTTAATATTTATAAATTATAAACCATGAAATATCAGATCTAAACTTAATCAATAAGGCTAATTCTCAATCAATTTAATATTGAATGATAAAACTAAAAAAAAAAAATCAATCTAAAAAACTTGTTAAGGAAGAAAAATAGCAATAAAAAGAATAAAGATCAAACTTGATTAGAAAAAAAAAACAAAAAAGGATGAAATCACAAAAAGAAATCAATTTTATAAATCACATTAAATAATAAAATAATAATTAAAAAATGAGAACCAATCATAATAGATGAAAAAAATTAAAGAATGATAAAATTGAAAATAATTATCAATTTAAAATAATGTTTTCAATTAAAAAAATTACAATTAAGAGAACAAGCACTAAATCTGAAAGGGAAAAAAATTAAAGGGTTGATGTGATTTTTTCAAGGGGCAGTGCAAAAATCAAAGTGAAAGAGAATAAGAAAAAAATAAAAGTGATCAAGCACCATACCGAACCAAATTATAAGGAGAAAGAGGATGTCGAGATGAATAAAATGATATGAAGATAGCACTACCTCAATCATTAGATTCAGCTACATGTGTCGCCCGAATACTACCTAGTAGCCGACATATGTGAGTAGCTTTCTTTTTCCTTTGAACTTTATTTTACAAAGACAAAATTGCCTCTAGAATTAAATAACGTAATAAAAAAATCATTTTAAAATTACATATAAACTCCTTAAGTCAAGGTTAAAAAAATGGTATGACAAGGGCAACATAATCATCACACTATATAATAAAATAAAATTCTTATAAAGCCCCGAAACCTAAAATCAATATTTTTAACTTTTAAGAGTAATGTAATAATTTTACATTTACAAAAAATTGAAAAAAAAAAAATTTTTCCCCTAAACAAATAAAAATTTAACCTCACAAAAGATCCTTTTATCCTTTGAGTCTAATTTATTTGATTTTTTTTTATTAAAAAAAAATCTTACTGTTATAATCCATAATAAATCATGGCATATCTACGGCGCTTTCCCCGCAGGTTTTGTAATTTCAAATAAAAAATTCCATGATACTCTTAAACGCCTGTTATATAACTAGTTTCTGGTCTCTATAGTGCCTATTAGGGGATACGGACTGTATTTCGAATATAATGAGTTGGTTGCTAGAAATTTGCTAAAAAAATCACCCATACGACTGCTATCCATATTTGCCAAATCCCAGTTCCTATCTCATCACAAGCAGTGATTACTTGACATGCACTATTTTTCAAGTCTAATAAAGGGTAGTGAGTAGAGATTCCAAATGCAATCAAAACCCATTATTTTCCAATTCCTAACCATGTGCCCTAGCTAGTACTCATTTCTTTGTTCTTGTTCTTCTCACACGACATCATTGATCCCAGCCACAAGTTCAAAACCCATTTCTTCTTCTTTTTCTTTTTTCTCCTGCAACTTCTTGTGCAAGTTCTTCCAAATCAGCGAGTGCCGTGTTCGTGGAACGTTAATTGTTTCCTTTCTGTCTGTGCCTTGTTCCTTCTTGGTGAAGAAAAGGCCGACTCTCACCATAAATCCACATAAAGAAACTGTAAGAGCACTTTCATCTCTCTCCTTTGTTGTGTAGGGATACTTGGTAGCATTGTTATCAAAATCGCGAGTTGACTCATAAAATCTTATAATTTTATGAGTCAACATATATATATATAACGTGTTAAATCAGGTTTAAACTCGAAATCAGTCAAACTTGATAAAATCGAACCAATTTTACGAGTTTGGCCGATTTTGACCGAGTTTGATCGATTTCTAGTTTTAACCTGCAAAAGTTAAAAAATTTACTGTCTCCCTATCTGAGTCCCCTAACACTTCACTACATAGTCCCCACTCCCTAATCTTCCATTTTCCCGATGCCCAAATCTCAAATTTTCAATCTTAGCAGACTAACACCAGCATTAGAGGATCTTGGATATGGGGAAGTCTTATATTGTATTTTAGGCTGGGAAGGCATGATCGAAGGATCGAAACCATGAGAAGACAGAGGTAGTTAGTGAGGAATCAAAGGTGTAAAATAAGAGATGAATATTTATATAGAGAGAAATATTGTGTTGCCTGCAGTGTGTTTCAAAACCTGTCCTTTAGAAAATGTTCTGAAACTCTATCAATAAAACATAGTTGTTCAATTTTTTTTTTCTTTTCGTATTTTTAAGTTATTTAAACCATGTATGAATTTTTATTTGAATTATGTATTTTAAGGTGTTTGGATATTTGTATTGTTTATTTCATTTTTATTTTAATTGTGTTATATTATTATTTACTACTTGACTGAAATTGTCAATATATAATTAGTTAAAATATTTTTCCTGTGATTTTATAATTTTACAATTCAAGTTTATAATCCGAGTTTATATTGTATATTTAGTGTCATGTCAAAAAAAAAAAAATGTTAACTTTGCTGGATAGAATAAAAGCACATACGTTATTCACATACCGAAAATTATTTCCTATATGGGCATGGATTATTAGCAAGTGAATTAGGACGGACCTAAGTGTACTGGATAACAAACAGAGAAAGGCTACACTCTACCGATCATGAACAGTTTTGTTTTTATAGTAACTAGTCCTAACCGTGGCGAGCCCATCCAATGAGATAAGCTTTTACCCCACTTGTTAAAATGACCTCTACCTCACGTTTCCACTCAACAATGGATACTTTGGTGTGAAATAGACGAACAGAGGCACATCTCGTGTGGAAACCAAGTCCATGAAAATAATTTCCAAAGCTCGTCTCGATCAATTGATGGACCGATAAATTGACAGGTCAACAAAAACTTGAACACTTTAATGTGGAGACAAGAATTCTCGACTGGAGTTATCAAGACTCTGGATGACTCTACAGCACATAGGTGGGGTACTTAGCTTTTGAGTTCATCACAAGTCTCAAAATGCTAAACACCAATACAACAAAGTTATGTTCGTTAGATTGAGTTACTTCTTCTACACTCTTCTTTATTTGCAATTCACTTTTTTAGGGTTTATCAAGTTACTTAAGCTTTAAGATTTGTGATGGGCAAAGAGACCATAGTTAAAATTGGTTCCATTAAAATAAAACAAAAAACCTTGTGGTGGGTGACCCTTTTTCAATGTTTCATATTACTTTATATATATATATATATAT
>Ga0325410_1009448_pt1 | contig 10404 bp, 12 predicted proteins | sample PopdelMetagenome_16_FD_206182 | JGI IMG/M metagenome (GOLD analysis project Ga0325410, IMG submission 206182) | Populus deltoides microbial communities from Bellville, Georgia, United States - Xylem-PdIQD-R3 | ecosystem: Host-associated > Plants > Phyllosphere > Stem > Wood/Secondary xylem...
GCTGGTTACAGTTTCCAAAAACCTCACTTTCTTTGTCATTAACTCACACTCGCACCAAGAATTAAAAGAAAAAAAGAAATAGAAACATTGCCTCATCCTTTCTTTTGCTATTGGAATTTTTGGCTAGCTTATAAGTAAAAAGGGGGAGGAGCTATTTTCTGTATAATTATAAAACTGTCAATGTTTTGGTTTTTAACATCAGTAGTTTCCGTAAAGCCCTTAATAACGAAATCTTCTCTACACATCTTTACTTTTATTTCATCCAGAATTAATATCCATTTAGGGCATTTACCCCTAATCACAATAAAATCCCTCATAATTTTTACTTTTTTTTTTTTTGTAAAAATCACTCAGTATGGATTTTATATCCACGGTTAATATTATTCACGGATAGATTTATATTTTTATTTATTCAGTGTTCCATTATATTTTTCTCTAAAGATTTTTGCCAAATTCATGAATTTTCTAAAAATAATATATTATTCGGTTGAAATTTATTCAATTTATTGTGAAGTCCACCATACCATGTTATTAATTTCATATGGAGGGTTTACAAGTTTGATCATCCCTTATTGAAGTTATAGACTTTTTGAAATTACTGTAGCCTAGATATTCTAAATTAACTCATTAAATATATATTTAAGATTTTTTTTTATTATTGATTTTATAATTGGCCCAACTAAAACTCCTAATAAATTATTTGATGTAATTTGTATAGCATCATAATTGTCTATATTATGCACTTTTTTTTTTTTTTTTGCAAATACATAAACACTGCTGCTCAAGTTTCTAAAGTGGCTTTTCTAAATTAGCCATTGTTGATACAGGAAAAACCCCATCTCCTCTATGGGAAGGTCTTTCTTATAATGAAGTCAATACAAGTCAACTAGCTTCGTAGGTAAGTTTAAAATAAAGTAAGTAACAACTTCATAGCTAAGTTTGAAATAAAGCAACAAAGCAGGAGATTCTCAAATTTAGATAGAAAGGCTATTTATAATATATTCATTCATTTTCTCAATTACTTTGATCAATGATATGCATGTGGTACGAGTATCTGTATCATCTGATTTCTCATTTCCTCACGTACAATACCAGCAGACCACGCCGCACCACCTTTGTTCTCTTCACATTCCTTGCAACTCCCGGTTTTAATTTTGACAAACTCCCTCTTCCCACCCTCCCTCTCAAATAAAAATCAGTCCAGTAATCAAATTCGCCATTTTTAAGGTTTCGAAAGGTAAAATCTCTCTCTCCCTCTCTAGTTTTTCTACAATCACTTTAACCTGATTCGGTTTTTTCTTCCAAGGTTAACTATTTTCTGTTTTGGTGATTACATCTCTTTTAATGATTTTTTTCTGAAATTATTCTCGCCTTTTTGTGTGGTTTTCGTAGGGTTCTTAAGGCAATCGTGCTGTTTTGTTTTAATTTATGCACTGTTTTACACTAAATATCGATTTTTATTAAGTTTAATATCCTCTGTTTTTCATTTTCTCTACTGGCTGTGCTCTTTATTGGTGTTTAACTTCAAAATACGATCTTGGTTTTCATTTTTCTTACGTGTGTGTTTCGGTTTTGAAAAAAATTCAATTTTTGTTTTATTTTATGAGATTCCGTCTGTGCATGGGTTCTCTCTGTTTCTTTCTTGTTTTCGATGCTCTGTTTCTCTTTCTTTCATTTTCAATTACGCTTTAAAGATTCTTTTTCTTCAATCTTTTTTCTTACAATGTGAAGTTTTCTTCTTCTTGTTTTTTTTTAATTGTTGTATCATGTGAAAGTGTGATACGTATAAATTTTTATGTTTTGGAAGAAATCGATACCGTTCGTGTGCGCTTCAAATGCTTTCTAAGTTCTGTTCTTTAGCGCTTTACTTGCTCTCTGTTTCTTTCCTTTTTACAATTTTTTGTTTGGGGTTCTTTTACAGTTTTAAGGCTTTGTTGGTGGGTTTTGTTTCTTTATTTTTTTTTCTTTTTATACGTTATTATCTGTTTGGATTCTGGGAAATACATGAAAAGCAGATGAATGAAAGCAGGAGAATGGGAAAGAAATCATATAAATTGAAATACGTGTGATTCGGTTACGCGATAAGTGAACAGTTAAAAGAATCTTGCGACTCCAGAAAGCAATTGTGATACTGAAATTCGTGTGGGTTTTCATGATATGAATCTGAAACGTTTAATAATATCTCGATAATCAAGAAAGCAAAACATACATGTGCTAGGTTTTCATTCATGTAAAGCTGCTTTCCACTTTTTTGACTTATATTTTTGTACGTCAAGTATTCGTGATTGAAGGTAATTAATTGGAGTTATGTCGGTTGCCTATCTGTTACCTTTCTAATCTATATTAAGAAAAAAAAATTAAAAAAAAAAATCCCCAAGGCCTAGACTGTAATGCTCTTATTCTCTTTTAAATATTTTTCATTTTGAATGGTTCACGTACGAAAATTAGCATATGATGGTAACAGAAAAGAATATTGGATTAGATCTGTTGTGTTGTGTTATTGATGGATAATATTATTCTTCTTTCAGTTATTATACAAGCATTTTGATGGGTTTTTTATTATTACATTTGTCATATGTTGTTATGTCTTTTGATACTGTTATAATGAGAGGGAAGTTTGGGAACATTTAGGCAACTTTTGGGATACCTACGCAAGTTACTGATAATGCTCCACTCAAAGTCTGGCTGTCCTGAGAAAAAAACATGAAAACACAACAGTTGCCCTCAGACACTCTTGGGATTGAAGAATGAACAGCTCTTCTATTTTTAGTATCATTTATATTTATGAATGTATGTGTTATTTTGTTCCCCTCGAATTGATTATTTGCTTCATTTGATCGAAGATACGTGGCTGAGTTGGTGGAGACAAGCAAATGGAAGAAACAGAAGATGAGCCCATCATGCCAGATGAAGTGGATCCATCTGAGGGAAGCTTGCAACAGATCATCAGTATCTCATCTCTCATGTTAATGGATGGGGGTTCAGCGGGTTCAAATGAAATGGTATGCTCCATTGAACTTATTATCAGATATTATGTCAATGTCTTAATGACAATAATGTGATTTGGTGTTTTTTTTTGGCTTCTGTTTTCTTAAGGAAGTCAACAATAAGGCCTTTAAATTAGTTTTGAGAAATAGTTGGAAACAGTGTAACTCCCAGTATGCTGGCTCAGTATCTATTTGAAATTAGTGCATTGTCCTTGCCTTGACCCTCGATTTGGAGGATGGTGGTATTATTCTTTTGTTTTCTGTCAGCAGTAATTGGATACATGATCTGTTTATCTATTTTTTCAATAAGTCTCTGAAATGAGGGACGATGTAGTGGAGAAAAGGAGCAATCTTTCATGTGATCTGAGACCTTGCTCTAGTTTCAGTAACTAATTTATAAAAGCCTTGTAGTCCCTCCTGGTACTGTCATGTGTCCCTTCATTTATGTTTAATCGTTATGAAAAAAGACTTTCTTTTGTGTATTGTTTGTCGTTGTGGTGGTTTTATGGAGACTATTAATTATCTTCTCCTTCGTTTGCAAATCCTTTAATAACTGCTCTTTTCTTCGTTTACAGATTCCAAGTTGTTCATACAAGTCCAGTTCTTACAGGAGTTCGGAAAACTGTGCTAAATTTCCTGACCACATAAAGCAGAAGGAGGACATGGAAATTCAAGATGTTGTTAGGCAGCATGCTCTCTGTTTCCTTCCAGCCAAGTCCTTATGCAGGTTCAAGACTGTTTCTAAAGAGTGGCTTAGGTGGATAAACTGTCCCTTTTTTTTCCACACGCAGACAAACCACTTCAGGCATATTTCTGGTCTTTTCTGTCAGTTTCCTGGCGAGAGTCCCTCCTTCATGTCACTCAATCCAGTTGCTTATGGCGTTCCTAACCCCACTCTCTGTTTCTTGCCTGAACCTGTTGACGCAAGAACCTCTTGCAATGGTTTACTTGGCTGCCAAAGCCGCCTTGGAGACAATGCCTACTACATCTGCAACCCTGTGACTGAGGGATGGAGGATGGTTCCAAAGCCAAATTTATATCATGGACCTGAAACAGCCATAGCACTTGCCTTTGAACCTGATATCCTCAACTTTGAAGCGCAATACGAGCTTGTTTGTGCAGTCACTTTACCTGACCGGACAGCTCTTCAGTTTGAAATATACTCTTCGAGGACAAACTCTTGGAGAGTCTGCAATGCTGTATTCTTGGAGCTGGATGCTCTGCCTCTGAATGGTGATGGTTTCTACACCAGAGGATTTGTCTATTGGGAAACCAAATCAGGTGCAGTTCTGGTTTTCGATTTAAAGGAAGAAGAGTATGGGATTGTCAGTCTCCCACCAAGCAGAAAACCAACTGGTGCTTTGACAGATATGCGGGGGGAGTTATGCTACCTCTTGCCTCACAAAGAAGATGATGCATGGTCAATTGAGGTCTACGGGAATATGGACATGAGCCTGCAGTGTATAATTCCTCTTCATTCTGAGTTTGTGGGACACCTTGTAGATGGAGAGTGCCGGGCTTTGGCATTTGTGAATGATGACACACTGATCATTACTCTTGGGACGAAAGTGATTGCTTATCATGCAAGAGCACACAGGATGGAATGGGTAAGTGATACCAGGACTGATGGTTTTGTGAAGTATTTTCCGTACGTGAACAGCCTTTGCACCTGTGGGCCATTTCATGCATGACGCAGCTTAGTATCCGTGAGATTTGATCCACAGTTAATCCACAAGTCTCTCTCAACCTGAATTTATTGATTCAAGGATGGATGTCTCAGGATTATTGACTATTAATATGCATATATATATATATATATATATATATATTGTAATTGTGAAGCATCAGACATGACTTCTGCTCAAATTCTGAATTTGGTGGAAGTTAAACATTGAATTTCCTTTTGAAGTTTGAATTCCAGTTCTTCATAGGGTACTTTCAATTGACGCTGGTGCTTTTAAAGCATTATGATTGAATGATGTAAATTTTCGTTTCTCTGATGTGCTATCGCTGTTGTGACGGGTTAATAAACTAGCTATGATAGATCAGGTTCATAAACGCCACCATCTTCCATTTGCAATACATGTTCCGCTGTTACCGTTGGTCTTTTCGAAGATATTGGATGATGCACTTGTAGAAAATATTCTTTTGTTCTTTATTTGATGAAAAAAGCTGAAGAAGAACGCCGCCATCTATATATGTTTGTTTAAAGGTAAAGAAAGAAATTTTCCTGACGAAGGGTTAGCAATTATTCTGAAGTCCTTGACAACTTAAAAGATTGGTAGTGCTGTCTTTACATATATCTTTTCTAATAATTTATTGCATTTATACCTTTTTGTAATTACAAAACGTTTGATATAGTTTGCATCGCAATGGCCGAGGTATACTGTATCTGGCATCAATTGTAATTATTTCAATGCATAGCTTTCTATATATAGATCAAATTAAGGATGACAAGGCATGGAGCAAATGCTATATTAGGGGAAAATCATGGCTGGAATGATCTCATTAGTCATAATTACGATTTCCAAGGGCTACCCTGAAAAGTAGCTGCAGCTGGCTAGAGGAAATAATGTTTTGCTTGATTTTGCCAGATTGAGTTTTTACCATATGCATGCCTCGTTATTCTTGGACTTCGTTTTTATAATTAACCATGCCTCTTGTGGATCAACCGAAAGCTTTACTAAAATGTTTTGTCTCTGACGCTGTGCTTCTTACAAGTGTGAAGAAAACCATCAATGGTGGACAGCTTTATATTTGAGCCTTAATATTTGCTATTATGTCCTAGGAAAGTTATTGGTTCAACGAGGGGAAAGCAGGAATACAGCAAAGAAATGGTAAAAAAAGTAACAAACTTCTAGGGTTGGAGACACAAGAAGGGGGGGGAGAGAGAGAGGTCCTCCTTTGTAGGAGTTACAGGTATCTCTTTCTAGAATTGGAATTCTACCCCTTTTCTTCTCTTACCTCTGAGATCCTACCTATCTTCTTCATTCAGGTATTTTTCTCCGTTTATAATATTATTCTCCGTCCAGTACTTGATTTACAATAATAATAATAATAAAAAACGTAAGATGATATTCCAGGGGGATCAACAGAAGGGAAATGTTAGAAATTACATGTGATATCTCCATAAGATCTCGTAGGAAAGGAGAACTAGTGAAGACATGAAGGTGGTTGAAGGAGAATAACCATGATCATGCTTTGTTAGGGGCAGCCTTAAAATAAACATTACTACTATTGTTTTGTTATATTTCTTGAATGCATGTTAGAATATGTGTTGTGATTCACTTGATTTCTTCTGATTCTGTCATTAATATTTTCAGGGATCGTAAAAAATCTTGAGAAGAGCACTTAGGGGATTCGTAGAGTTTCCGGCGTGTTTTTAAAGAGTGTTTCGGCACCAGATAACCTTTTGGCCGGAAGTTCTTCTACATGAGATAAAAAAGAAACATGTCTTCAACCCCTGATGCTCCCTCACCAGATTCTGGCTCCCCTCCTCCTCCACCAGCCTCATCACCCCCACCTCAGAATTCACCACCCCCACCCCCACCTCAGTCGGATTCTCCACCACCAGATGCATCATCTCCTCCACCACCTCCACCACCTACTAGTGATTCTCCTCCTCCACCCCCTCCTAAACACAGCAATGCTTCGCCACCTCCTCCACCCAATTCTAGATCATTGTCACCACCACCACCACCACCACCACCACCACCACCTCCTCCTCCTCCTCCTCCTCCGAATTCATCAAATAGTGGAGGTTCTTCGGATCAGATGAAAATTGTTGTTGGGGTGGCGGTTGGTGTTGGTATATTCCTTATTGCCATGATTTTCATATGTGCATATTGTTCTCGCAGGAAGAAGAGAAAAAATATGCATTATTATGGAGAAAATCCTCAAGGAGGTACAGATGCTAAATCATTAAACCTCATGTCTTAGTAAATCATTTCTTTCACGATTGATTGCATTACAACACTACCAATCATCATGGTTGGATTGCATCGTCTCAACTGCAAATGTATGAAAAACCACATGTTTTCTGATAGTATGCTTTACGTACTTTCTTAATTTTCAAATAGAAAAAGTTCCAAGACCTGACTTCCCTGTTATATCTTGGAAAGAAGATTTAAAATGGTTCATCCGATTTCAGAATGGTTCGAGCTATTTGTTTCCTTTTACTAACTGTTATGGGAGAAGGGGTTAGTATTTTAACCTGGAGAGTCTAATTTAAGATTCAGAATATTACGCATGAAAAGCTTCTTAGTTTGTTGGTTCAATTCATTTTGAACCTGCTATGGATCATGTATAACCGTTCCAATCTACTGATAAAAATGAGGCCAGAGACTCCTTTATATATATGTGGAACATTTTTGAAGAGCGGCCAAGTAAAAATCTGGTTGAATACTTAAAGAGATTATTCCTGAATCTTGTTTCTGTATTTTTGCTCCAATTAGAAATCCATCCGATCGTTCGTTGATCATATACTATGTTCATGCACAGGAAGTGAACAATTTTCTTATAACAGCCCACAGCAATCAAACTGGCACAATGGTCTCCCAACAGAACATGGTATGAAGCTATCCCAATCACCAGGTCCAATGGGGTCTGGCTGGCCCGCACCACCTCCACCGATGATGAATAGTAGTGATATGAGCTCCAATTACTCTGGTCCATACCGCCCCCCCTTGCCGCCTCCATCACCAAATATTGCTCTTGGGTTCAACAAAAGTACCTTCACATATGATGAGTTAGCAGCAGCTACAAACGGGTTTGATCAAGCTAATCTATTGGGTCAAGGTGGGTTCGGTTATGTGCACAAAGGTGTGTTGCCTAATGGAAAGGATATTGCAGTTAAGAGCTTAAAGTTAGGTAGTGGACAGGGAGAGCGAGAATTCCAGGCTGAAGTTGATATCATTAGTCGTGTCCATCATCGACATCTTGTGTCACTTGTTGGTTATTGTATTGCTGGAGGGCAAAGAATGTTGGTCTATGAGTTTGTTCCCAACAAGACCTTGGAACATCACCTTCATGGTAAGTTTCTGATTCCGCTTCTGCTTTTATGGTACCTCTCAATTGTTAAGTTTCTTGTTGAATGATGAAAGAAATTGATGGTGCTTTAACTGTAGCCTTTCTAAGATTAAAGAGAAGCCTGTCCAATCTTAAGGCATCAATAGATATAGATTTGACAAAAGAATGCATAGGCTTTAGATGTTGGACAATATGTCAAGCCTTCAAGCTTCAAGGCATCCTGATATGCATCAGCACAACCTCACACAACGAAATTTTGCAAAAAAAAAAAAAAAGAATTAACAAGATAATCTCAAACTTTCGTTTTGCAGGAAAGGGTCTTCCAGTCATGGATTGGCCAACTAGGCTCCGTATTGCATTAGGCTCTGCCAAAGGTCTTGCTTACCTTCATGAAGACTGTAAGAAATTCTACACTCCCTTTCTCTCCCATGCACATATATAGGCGCCCACACATTTTTCTGTTACTTAGTTGAAAAATATGTGCAGGCCATCCTCGGATTATCCACCGTGATATTAAAGCGGCTAACATCCTCATTGACAACAACTTTGAAGCCATGGTACCTTCTCCTGATAGAACTAGATTTATTCTTTATTCTATATGTACACACATTTACGATAGCCCTATAGCAGTAGCTCCATCAAAACAATGCTGATGTTGACTAAGCTAGTTGATCATGCTTTTTTGCTTATTCAGGTTGCTGATTTCGGACTGGCTAAGCTGTCTTCTGACAATTATACTCATGTATCTACCCGTGTCATGGGTACTTTCGGGTAAGCTATGATAAGGCATTCTTTTGTGAGTTGAGGGTGGACTAGAATCATTTTCGAAGCTATTTGGCAAAGTCTTAAGCATTTATTTTCCTTTTGGAAAATGATCAAGCTGTTACTGTTAATATGATGATATGAGAGAAAGTTTCGGCAAATGAACTTCCCGTGGACTATTAAACTAGTTTTCGAAACATTCTTATCTGTCAAAGAGAAGAAATATTTAAAATGAATTGACCCCCCTAATAACTTCTCCAATACGAATGCAGGTATTTGGCTCCTGAGTATGCATCAAGCGGCAAGCTGACTGATAAATCTGATGTTTTCTCATACGGAGTCATGCTCTTGGAACTCATAACAGGGAAGAAACCTGTTGATCCTTCAAGTGCAATGGAAGATAGCTTGGTGGACTGGGTTTGTGCTCTCTCTATTGCTATCTAAGTTTGACTAAAATGCTCTTCAGAATAAACCTTTCGAGTTTCAACAAAGTTTTTGAAATACTTGCCATCTTGTGTTATTCTGTGTCAGTAGATATAATATTTGTGTTTGTGTGATGGACAGGCTCGACCACTTATGATTACTTCATTGGACACAGGCAATTACAACGAGTTGGTCGATCCAATGTTGGAGAATAACTACAATCATCAAGAGATGCAAAGAATGATAGCTTGTGCTGCAGCCAGCATTCGTCATTCTGCAAGAAAGCGCCCAAAAATGAGCCAGGTATCATCAAATAACTTCACTGCCACTTGGTAATTTCTTAGTAATTATTACGAGTACACTACTTGACTTTTAGTGATTGTTCTGCAAAATAGGTAGCACGTGCATTAGAAGGAGATGTGTTACTGGATGACTTAAATGAGGGTACAAAGCCTGGCCAGAGCTCAGTCTTCTCCGGGTCGAACGGAAGCGCAGAGTATGATGCAAGTTCATATAATGCAGATATGAAGAAGTTCAGGCAGGTGGCATTAAATAGTCAAGAGTTTGGAAGCAATGAGCTTGGAACATCAAGCAACGAATCCCCAGTAACAGGCCCTTCAGGGATCCCACAGAAATAGCGAGTCTAATTACTAACCATAAAAAGGGACAAGGTTTGAATGCCTAAATGTCAAATTATGAGCCAGTTTGGTGGTCAAGAACAAACAACGACCGCAGACATACTAATATACATGGTCATTGTTTTTCTTTCAAGTGATTCTGTTGATTTGGAACTTGTTTCTTTGTGTTTGTTTGAAGGATAAACTTCAGAGAGGAGAGACGAAATATTTAAGGGGTCCTAATGATTTTTTGCCATGTTTGTGAAAAAACATAGATGGCATTCACCAAGATACCCTAAATCTTGGTCTCATTGAATTTGTTTCTCTCATCATATGTGGGATTGCAAGAGTGAATATACCTGGGATTTCATATACTGAGCAGACACTAGCTTCTATTGTATGTGTGAGTTTTCTGTGTTATAACGTGTATCTTGTTCTACTATAAAAAGTACTATGTTGTTAAATTCTTTCTTCTGCTTCACCTCTTCCTGGTTTGTACAGTTCTTAAAATGTTACGCAGTGGACCTTCATTTGCATCTTCTGTTTTCTCTTTATATGTTGTCCAAATATCATCTTCCCAATCTGTT
>Ga0325410_1009453_pt1 | contig 10400 bp, 9 predicted proteins | sample PopdelMetagenome_16_FD_206182 | JGI IMG/M metagenome (GOLD analysis project Ga0325410, IMG submission 206182) | Populus deltoides microbial communities from Bellville, Georgia, United States - Xylem-PdIQD-R3 | ecosystem: Host-associated > Plants > Phyllosphere > Stem > Wood/Secondary xylem...
TTTTTTTCCACTTAAATGAAGAGTAGGAAGTGAGAGATTGGGTTCTTTCCTTGTTTTCTTGGAAAATCAAGTGTGTGGGATAGTGTTTAGGAGAGGGAAAGTGAGAAATAAGTAATTGAAGTAAGGTATAATGAAGGGAAAGTGAGAAATAAGTAATTGAACTAAGGGAAAAGGAGAATTGAGGAAGAAACTTGCTAGAAAAGGGTCAAATGAGGTTCAAAACTCTTGGGTAGGATATCATACCTCTCTAATTTTTATCAATTTATGTATAGGAAAGGAAATTATGATTTTCTACTCTATGGTTTCAGAAACTTTGAGAAATTGGTAACGTAATTGTAAATTGTTGATTTAGGGTAGGAGGTGAGCTTAAGTATTAGGAATATCATAATTCATTTGTAGGTTATTCCCTTTAAAATTTACAGTTTTAAAATAAAAAAAATAAAAAACATAATAATAATAGCAAGGAGACTAGGATTTTGGCTAAAGCAAGTTGGGAGGATTTCAGATATTGAGTAAGATTAAACTGCAACTTTGAATGAATTGGGAGTTCAATTGTACCTTAAAACTAAAAACACAATGCAGGTTGAAGCTTAAATTAAATGATTATTAAACAAATTTGTATAAAGATTAAGTCCAAAGACATAATTAGATTTTTAATAGGTCAATTTCATTTAATTATGGGTCAAATTAAAAGTTTAATTGTATTTAAGAATTAATTTGGATCCAATTAAATGATTTAATTAAGTGTAAGGATTTAATTATACTTTAAATTAGTCAAATTAATTTTTTAGGGGATTAATTGGTGAAAACTTAAGTTTGGAAGCCCAATTTGAATTTAACTGAGAAGATTGAAATTTTAAAGGATCAAATTTAATTTTTAAAGTTAATTGGTTCAAATCAAAGGTAAAATTGCAAGAAACTTAAAAGTTTGAGGTCAATTAGGGGTCAAATTGAAGAAATTTGCAGCCAATGATTTTTTTGAAAAAAAAGATCGACCTCTAGGAATCCAATTGATTGAAATCAAGAGTGAAATTAAAAAAATTTGAAAGTTTTGTTGTTATTTATTTTTTGGGGTCCCACACAAAAAAAAAAGAAGAAGAAAATAGAAAATACAAAAAAAGTTTCAAAAAACCCTTTCCAAAAAATTGCGCTTTTCTATATGTAAAAAAGGAGAGACAAAGCTAGAAGAGATGCAATTTTGATGGCACTATTTACCATCTTCTTCTCTTGAGCGTGCGTTCAGTCAGGAGAAGAAGGTTTTCTTCCCCTCCTTCGTAGTTTTTTATCTATGTTTTTCATTTGTCTAAAAACATCAACACAACCCGCAGATGCACAATGGTAGCTAGCCACTTTACCCCTTTGACATGACTGGACACGTGTAGGGTAGCTCTCTCTCATTTTCCTCCTCTATATACCCCCTAACCGGGAGGTGGGTGGAGGGGGAAGAAGATGAAAAAATAGAGGAAAAACAAAACAATAAAAAAGAGAACGAAAAAGATGAAAAAAAGAGAAAAACAGAAAGGGAAGAGAGACTGGTTAAAGATTATTACATACCTGATAATCAACAATGCACAATCTCTCAAACTATATCGTGCAATTATTGAGGTATGCAGGGACATCTTAATACCTGATAATCAACAATGCACAATCTCTCAAACTATATCGTGCAATTATTGAGGTATGCATAGACATCTTAATTTAATTAAATCGAAGTCCAAGGTAATAAAGTAGTCATGCTTGTATCTCATTGAATTAAATCGCTTGTGCATGGGTTCTCACTCTGTTCCTGGTTTATAAAATCTCTTGGCATGACCTCTTTCATTGGTGGCTCGCCCCATGCGATTAATATTCATGTGGATTACCCAAAGTAGCATTTGAATTCTGTAAATTACCTTCCTTTTTGTTTAATTTCCTATGTCTTTAAAATTTTGTGATTGACGTAAGCCTAATTAAGTAGACAACATTGTAGTTTCGATAAGCCATAATTTTTATCTGGATGTCCGATTGAGGCTTGTGAGAACAATGTAAAAAAAAAAACAATCAAGATTATGCTATTCAAATGATGGTGGGCTTATCTCTAATGCTTATATGGATGAGTGGAGGAATGGATCACAATGTTTTGGGCTAGAGGAAAACACACTCTCAATAGTTCCAGTTAACACACATGAGCCTCTGTTAACTACTTACTATAAGGCTTCGGACCAACAACTGATCTCATTCATGCTTAAATGGCCCGGTGAAATATAATAAAAACAAGATGTTTGAGGTCTTCATCACACCTATAGCAGAGCCAGAGGAGATAGCAGAACTAGAGAAGGAAAAGAAGAGAAGTTCGAACAAAAGAAAGAAGAAACTTTCCTAAAAATCAGCTACTCGTGAGGGGAGAACATCAAGAAGTAGAAAAGAGAAGTCTGCTAACCTGGAGATCACTGAAATGTCTATCTCAGATGATGAAATCAGAAACAGACACAAGGTTATATGCTCTGGCATGGACATTAATGTAATGGAGAAGGGGATCAATTCCCCTCGGCAACTGGAGCAACAAGTAACAACCACCTGTTGATAGTAGAATGGGAGCTAAAGCTTGCTGGGAAGTTGGAAAGGCCATTCTTTAGCTAGATGATGATAATGATCAGATTGTGGACACCTTGAAGGTTTTCATAGATAAAGAGCGGGAGGACTGGAAAGAAAGGATGGAGCAACAGTAATGCTCCACTAAGATATTCTAGATCTTGGTATGTTGTTCCCTCAGTTGGTCTTTCTGGGGCCTGCTTTCTATATGGAATTCTCCCAGCTTTAATGTCACGAATACAATGGTAGGATATTGCATATAGAAAGAGTCTTTACATGGTACAATACTGATTGAGTGCTATTTATGGATTATTCCTCAAAGAAAGAATTGTGGAGCTATCTGGTGAATTTCAAATGTAACATTTCTAAGCCATGGTGCCTTGTTGGGGATTTTAATGAGACTATCTCTCCTTCAGATCGTAAGGGTGGGAGAAATATCACTTGTTCTATGAAAGCATTTCAATAATGTTACATGGATATTCTTTCTACTAACTACTATCTTCTGTTAAATGATCTATATCTGACAACTCTGTCATATCCCCTGTTCACGAAACATTGCACACCAAGCAACTAGGTGTTTCCTTCAGATGTTTGGTTCTATGGTATTCTGGGTTTCTTCTGCAGCATGTTATTGATTCTATGGTGTTCTGAGTTGCTTGCTTTTGAGAAGAATTAATTTTTTATTTAAACTGATTCGTAAGAACAGTTGTGTTGAGAATAAAGCACCGATGCTTCGTGATATTGTAATTAGAGTTCCTTTGTGAGTTAAGTTACGAACACATTGATGTATTTATTTCTCACTTTGAATATCTTTTCAAAGTAATGTGCTTTAAACAAAAAAAAAAAGGAACTTAAAATCAAGCAGGATTTTCTAGTCAACAGTAACTGCTGCGTGCATTGGCTCTATTTTATAGAAGTAACACCCAAACCAAAACAAAAAAGACACGACCAAAAAAACACGCATATTAAGTGACTCGAAAAAATAGTTTTTGTATCGAATAAAACTAATGAAAAAAAATAAAAAAATAAAACACAACCATGAAGGAAAAGAGAAGCAGTACGAAAGAGGAATCCAGTTCTCTAAATCTGCGACTCTGGCGTTGTTCTCATGTCAACTCCACTTGGAATCGAATTCACGAGCATGAGTAAAATACTCGAATCCATGAGTAACAGAGTAATGTTTCTGAAAAAAATTCTTATTTAAAATCAAAAAGTGAGGGGGCTGCTTGTATTTATAAGCTGCCATCCTAATTCTAATAAGAGAATCACTTACGGAAAAACAGGAAAATTCCTACTAGAAACACTAAATTAAAGTCTTAAACTTAAACAACAGTAAATAGGAATCCCAATATAGGAGGCTATGTTAACTAAGGAAAGAGTGGCTGGTAATTGTTTTATGGCAGTAGTTTTAGTTTAGGATTCCTTCCGCAAGCTGTCCTGCATCAATAAGGTAGCGAGAATGTTTATTCGAAAATTCACTGCAATTTAGAAACACACAACTATATCAATGAGTACTAATAATTTTTTTTATTTAATGAAACAGAAAGAAAAGACTAATCAAATGAAATACCGCAGACAAAATAGCATAAACTCTCGCACATAAAACTTTAAGATGTCAAATGCTTGCAGAACTTACTTCATGTTACTAGCTCCGTTGTTTAGTTTCTTCTTGCACCATTCCTACGAGCATTCTTCTTCGTTCTTCTTGCCTTCAGATTCCATTGATCTTCAACCGCTTTCAGAAACCATGCTGGTTTTCTTGTTCTAAACACAACGTATCCCATTGTGACTCCAAACACAAACCCACATCCATACCCTATTATCACAGCTTTCCATCCAAATCCCTCTCCAAAGAATGTTGAATCATCTCCATCATGAAAGTTTGATGGCAGCAATGGCGGTGCCTCGTCACTATTGCATTCTTTTGGCATGGGGAATCCACATAAACCTAAGAAACCATGAAGGTTTTTTTGTTCTAACTGAGAAGAAGGGGGTTTAAATAAGGGAGAATTGGAGGAGGGAGTGAGGAGGGTTCTTCCTCTCGAAGCGGTGGAAGCCGATAAGGAGGAGGTTCTTACGGCGTTGTTGAGTAATAAATGACTCCTCCTCCTCCACATTTTTCTGTCTCTCTTTGTTGTTGCTGTTGAAAAACCCTTGGCCTACTTAATTATCGAACCCTCCCCCACCCTCACACTCTTCACTCTGATCTGCTCTGCTGACCCTTTCCCCAAGTCACTCTCTCTTTTTTCTTCCCCCTCTGCCCAGTCAAATAATTTATTTTCCGAAATTGTGTTGACAGTGTGTAGTGGGTGGGTTTTGTTTTAGGCCCGACGTTTTATAATGAATTGAGAAAATTGAGACTAATATTATCTGGAAATGAAAAACAATGAGAGAACGGTATGATTTTTATAATGGGCCTGTCTTTTTTTTTCTTTTAGAGTTTTTGTTAAAGAATTGAGAAAATTGAGAGAACGGTATGGTTTTTATAATATCTTATTTTAATTTCTTAAGTTAGAGAGCTTAGATTTATATAGCAGTGAGGTTTCACAATTAATAAATAATACGACAATTTAATCATTTTTAATCAGAAAACAATAGGATTAGAGGATAAAAAGAAGGGCCCCTGTTAAACTTTTTTTTTTCTTTTTAAGCCCAATAGTTTATCTTATTAATTCTTAAATTGTTTTGGAATTAGATAGTTGGATATTAGGTTGTAAAATACCATTTAGTAGCTAGGTTTGTATCACTTATTGTATCAGAAAAAGGTGTTTTTTTCTTTGACTTTTGTGTAAAAAAAAAGAAGAAAGAGAGAGCGAAAATTAATGTCAAAGAATTCAAACGAAGAATATGATACTTATAATTCGAGCATGTACTAGTTTACAAAATTGAAATCAGCATGGTGTAAAATTATAGAAGAAGGTTTCTTGAACTACATGGTGTAAAATTAATTAACTTTAGGTTTGTGTGATTAGTTAAGATGTACGTAAGTTAACCCGAATATCCACGTTAATAAAAAAAACATGCAAAAAACTAAATCTCACTGAATGTTTCTAGCAGTGAAATGAGGAGTAATGAGTGGTCCTCTCAAATTATTTGACGAGTCAGAAAATCTTTAGCAAGCAAGTGGGTCACAATGGGCACCACAAAGGTTGAGTTATGCAAACGAATTTAGAAATAGACTTACATGGGCCAACTCGAGTAGGCTAAAAGCCAAACGACAAAGATGACCCAAATCAGAGGTAGCAAGTCCTTATCAATCAAGCAACAAGAAGACTAAGAAGAAATGGGGGCCTATATTTCAAATCAGGTAAAGATGCATGCATATCATCTAAACTTTGAGATATTGGACAATGAGTTTTGCAAATTTCATAAGAGAAAATTTTGGTGGAATCCATCAAGTGGAAGGCCAACTTGAAATGGCCAAGATTGAAATTGCTTTTTTTTTTTTACTTTTGAGAATTTTTTAGTCTGGGCATGCCGCCCATGAGAATTAGGCCACCTGAAAAATCTCTGTGTTTTTCCACTATCTTTGAAAGCGTCTTTGAGCCTTCGATCATCATTTTTAGGGCGCCTTCGAGCCCTCATCTCATTTCAAGTGCACCTTTGAGCCCTTGACCATCCAAGGTAGTGTGTTTCCTAACCTTACCTCTCTTTTGAGTGCGCCTTCAAGCCCTCACATCTTTCGAGCGCGACTTTGAGCTCTCGATTCCTTTCGAGCGCGCCTTCGAGCCCTCGACCATCCTTTTGATTGCGTCTTCGAGCCTTCATTTTCCTTTCTCTTTTTACTTGGGTAGGTCACCCATCACAATGAGACCCTTTTTTTTTTTTTACTTGGGTAGGTCACTCATTACAATGAGACCTTTTTCTTTGTATTTGTCAAAAAACAAAAAACAATTTCCTTGTCTTATTCTTCATCAGGCAGGTCGCTTGGAATAATTAAACCACTCGCGAAATCCTTTTTACGTTTTTATTTTTCCTATCGGGCAGGTCGCCTGGAACAATTAGACCACTCGCGAAACCCTTTTCGCGTTTTATTCTTCCTATCAAGCAGGTCGCCTAGAACAATTAGACCACTCGCGAAACCCTTTTCGGGTTTCTTCTTCCTATTGGGCAGGTCGCCTGGAACAATTAGACCACTTGCGAAATCCTTCACGTTCTTTTATCATTGGGCAGGTTGCCCAAATTTGATCCATTAAAAAAAAAAAACAAAAACCAAAAAATGGGTCATCGTCCAAATGACTTCTTCTTGATTTCTACATCTCTCTGTAAAAGTCATATGTCAATCTCCTGTTTTCAAAGTTTTCAAGACTCTAAAAAAAACAAAAATTTTTGTAAAAAAAAATTAAAAAAACGCAAAAGTTCTTTCTGTATTTACTTTTCTTTATAAATTTACTACACAAAGCTAAAAGAAAATGAAATTTTCTGATATCTTTGCATAGTAAATATTATAAAGAGGGGGCAACTGTCATAACCCAATTTTTGACCACTTTATTTTAATTATTATTATTATTTTTATTTACTGAAAAGGAAAAACATGATGATGATGAAAAAAAATATAAATAAAAAAAATATAATGATAATGAAAAAAAATAAAATGAAATAATTGAAGAATGAATTAAAGTTTGGGTTAAGGGCAACAAGATTAGAAGTTTTGGAGTTTAATTAAACTTTGGAATTAATCTAATTAATCCAATCAAGGGTTTAATTGGAGAATTGATAAGTTTTGAGACTTAATTGAGCTTGGAATTGATTTATTAATCCAATTATGGGTTTAATTGGAGAATTGATAAGTTTTGAGACTTAATTGAGCTTAGAATTAATTTAATTAATCCAATTAAAGGCTTAATTGGAGAATTGATAAGTTTTGAGACTTAATTGAGATTGGTATTAATTTAATTAATGAAATCAGGGGGCTTAATTGAAAAATTATCAAAGTATAGGGCTGATTCTGGTAAATTTTGCAAGAAATTAACATACAGGGACTGTCTTGTAAAATTCGTTGAAATGCAGGGGTCCAATTAAAGTTTATCCAAGGGCTTGACTACAAAACTTTCAAAACACCAAGGACCAAAATGCAAAATAACCTCAACACTGTTCACCTTCTTCACCCGAAATAAAAAGGAAACTGCTGCCTTTACTCCTGCATTAAAAACGGAGAGCACGGGACCGCATGGCATTCTAAGGGAGGATAAAACCAGAAAAAAACAGCTGGAGAGAGGGGGGAGACAAAAGAAAAGAAAAGAAAAGGAAAAGGAGTGGACTTGTGGTAGCCTCTGGTTTCTTCAAAAAGAAAACAGAGGAGACGAACGAACAGGGGGGGAAGAAACGAAAAAAAATCACAGATTCAGGGGAGAAACAGAACCAGGGGGAAAAGGGAAGAGAAAGACAGGGTTACTGGAAACAGAGAGGAAGAAAAAACCGGAGGGGAAGGAAGAAAACAGAGGAGATAAAACCGGGGATCAGTTTCAACCATCTCTTCACCATCTTCAACAACTCTTCAGCCTCCAGGAACCCAGACAGGAGAAGAACCCCCGTCGACTTGACTAGGGAAGACGCAGAGTTATAGAATAGAGAGCGGAGAAGCATACGAAAAAAACAGAGGGGAGCAAGCTTCCATTCAACCGACAGCACCTAACATCTTTATCACCATCGTCGATGTCCTGAGCAGAGGAAACACTGAAGGAAGACCAAGGAAAGCAGTAGACAAGAGTCACCACCAGCGTCACCACCGTTTTCGTCGCCTCCAGGAGCAGCAGCTTCAGAGCTCCATCTTCAGCAGCCACTGCTGTTATGGCTTGAGAAGGAACGAACAAACACTAAGGGGCTGACTGAAGAAAGATTCAACAGGGAGAGGAATGAAAAAGACAATGAGGGGTTGACTGAAGGAAAGCTAAAACAGAGGAGAGGAAGCAGTGTTGGTGGAACAACCTTTCCACACCGCCATCTTCGTTTGCAAGCAGCGGATTCCAGGAACAGACGAAGAAGGAGAAGAGAGAGAGAGATCGGGAAAGAGAGGACTGACAGACAAGAAACAAGGAGGGAGAAGACATCGTCCGGCCAGAGCTAATCGGTCATCACCTTCGTCTTCATCTTTACCCCGCAGCTGCTCCAGGTAAGCTCTCGGTTTCCCTCCCCTTTTGCATTTGTGTTTTAATTCACTAAGCTGTGCATGCAAATATAATTTGCTTGGCACTGTACATTTGTAATTTTAATTACTCTTGTATTGTGCTGAGCGTGTGTGAGGTTTTCTTAGCCAGCCGGGTCACTGGTTTGGGCCAGTGACCGGGCCAGGCTGTTGGGTCCAACCCAGAACCAAAAAAATAAAAAAATTAAAAATTAAAAACCAAAAAAATAGAAAGTGTAGAAATAAAAATTTTGCATGTCTTATAAAAAATGTATTTTTGTCAATTTATTCACTGATATCAGAATCAGGAAATTAAAAAAAAAAAGAAAATATACTGATTTTTTTTGTAGCTACGAATTTTTACCAACGCAAGAGTTGGAATTATTCGGGGTGGAATTTTTACCAACGTCAGAGTTGGAATTATTCGAGATCAAATATTCACTGGCGCCAGAGTCAGGAATATTATAAACAAATCATCATAGCATAAGCGAGTAAATGTTTAGTAATTTAAGACAAAATCAGCAATACAGTCTGCCTCAGGCAGAACGTTAAGGGGTGATAATATCTTTCCTTTTACGTAACCAGTCCCGTACCATAGAATCTCTGATGACCAGTTAGGGTTCGTAGTGACCATAATACTAGGTGACGATTCCTTAAATAAGACATTTTCTTCTAAAAGAATAAGATGTCAGATATCTATTTTTTTCCATAATTTAGTAGAATTAATTTTTTAGGGCCGCCGCGATGTCAGGTGTGACAATAAGACTGCCCCAAAGTAGGCAAGGAACAGGGCATTAGAATTGGTTGTGAAACGAGGATAGCGCCGGGTTGATCGGAGTGATGGAGAAAAAGTGGATGATTGTAGTTCTCCCATGGTTCTGAGGTCTTGAAAGAGTTCGACAGCGCCTGTTATATTCAAGAAGCTTTTGGTCTTCGTCACCAGGCATGAGGTATTTTAGTTGTATGGATTCCTAGGTTCGCAGAACTAGAGCTCTGATACCATAAAGAAAATGATAATGCGAATGTTCTCTGTATTTTCTTTTTTCAATATTGCAAAGCTGTACGACATATATATGCAGTTTACATACAATCTGATCCACCATTCTAGGAGCTATTCTAGGATTAACTTTGATAAATTGTTAATGAATCGAAATGTTAAAGCAACCAATCTCTTCACGGCGAAATGTACTTCACATAAAAAGCGCACTCCTAAATAAATAAATAGTGTGAATACACTAAGAAAAGGGTGATTGAATTGAAGATGTAACAACTGCAGCATGCATTGGTTCTTTTTTTATAGATGTAACACCCAAAACTTGCATCAAAACTAACCAAAAAAAAAAAACACGCAAATTAAGTGACTCGAAAATATTCCATGTATCGAACAAAACTAATAAAAAAAATTAAAATTAAAACACAACCACGAAGGAAACAGAAGCAGTACGAAAGAGGAATCCAATTCTCTGAATCTGCCACTCTAGCGTTCTTCTCAGGTCAACCTCCACTTGGTATCTCATAAGGTAGCGAGAATGTTTATTCCAAACTTCACTGCAATAGAGAAACATACAAAATTTTTTATTTATTTAATGAATCCGAAAGCGAAAGAAAAGACTAATCAAAGGAAATAGCACAGAAAAAATAGCATAAACTCTTGCACGTAAAACCTTAAGATGTCAAATGCTTGCAGAACTTACCTCATGTTACT
>Ga0325410_1009454_pt1 | contig 10399 bp, 9 predicted proteins | sample PopdelMetagenome_16_FD_206182 | JGI IMG/M metagenome (GOLD analysis project Ga0325410, IMG submission 206182) | Populus deltoides microbial communities from Bellville, Georgia, United States - Xylem-PdIQD-R3 | ecosystem: Host-associated > Plants > Phyllosphere > Stem > Wood/Secondary xylem...
AGGTTGGAGACTAAAATTTTGGTTTTCAAAAAGATAAAGAAAAAAAAACCCCGAGGGAATCGGTCTTTTGCTTCTCTGTCACTCTCAGAAAGGTTACCAGACACCGCTCCACTGTTAACCATCGAGCCAGCTGAATCATAAAGGACATGGTTTCAAACTTGGAAGGTTACGTGGGGGGTTTAAATTGTCCATCCACATCGAATAATCCTCGTCATAGATCCTTCCTTTCTCTCAGCTCTTCTTTTAAGCACCAGAATTTTGTAGTGCAGACGCTTTCTGTTTACGTTTCGCTTTCTTCTTCTTATTCTCACTGTACCAAAAAAAGAAAAAAATGGTGCTGTTCAATGTTTCACGAGTGGAGACTACGCCTTTCGATGGCCAGAAACCTGGAACTTCTGGCCTTCGCAAGAAGGTTCGGTTCTTTTTTCTTATTCGTTTTCTGTTATTCTCAATTTGCAATCAGATCTGTCGCATTTCATTTTCGAGTCTTTTGTTTGATTTTCTATATTATATTTATTGTATTTGAATTGAATATTTGTGAATCCGATCTCTGCCTGTTGATTTCATCTTTTATTTGTTTGTTCCTATTCGATTGAATTATCTTTTTGTTGAATTTCTCCTGCGCGTTTGTTGCAGTTGTTACAATTGCTTTTTCCTTTTTTTTGGTTCTTTTCAGGTGAAGGTGTTCAAGCAACCTAATTATCTGGAGAATTTTGTCCAATCAACCTTCAATGCACTTACTCCACAAAAAGTTAGAGGTGAAGTTTGATCTATCAGTTATGCGAAAGAATGGCTTGCATTTTGAAACTTGATCTGTCATTAAAAACTCGTGCGCCTTAAATTTTGGATATCTAAAACAATTTTTAATTGGTAGAACAAAATGGCCTGGTGTTGCTTGAGCTTATTTCCTTTTGGACTTGTATTTCATTTTTCATCAGGGGTGTAAATTGTTCCATTACTTCTTGAAAATGTTTGTACTTTTGATAACCATATCACAGTTGATGATGTGATGTGACAATGATCAAGAGATGTAGTTTAAAACTTTCACAAATTCAATAAGGTTCTGTTTTGTTATCAATCAGTTTTGCAGATTGATTTAAGTAATTTTTTAATTTTTGACTCGAAGGAAAGTAATAAATATGTTTGGCTAGAAATAACCTTTGACTGATTGTGAAAATTTGAAACTTATTGGTTCTAACCTATAATACCTTCCTTCAGAAAAGTTGCTCTGAGTCATTTCTTGCTAAACACGCTTCTAACTTAACTCATTTTTGTCGTAAGTAATCTGTGATAAATAACTTGAATTTTGAATCATGATTCAAAGTCAAAGTTACTTTTTATTAGTCATGCTAAACGGACTCTAATTTTTAACCAATTACATTTCCGTGCATGAAATGTGAAATATGAAGTTCCGTTTTTAATTAAAAGTTTTTCAAGGTTACTGAACTATCCATTGTTGTTCTTTTGCATGCATTCCCACAGTCAGAGACATTTGATCACCACAGTGTCTGTCGAATGCAAAACTGTTGTGCGTGTCCTGTTGGACAACTTAATTTATGTCTGATATTTTGTTTTTGATCCCTTTTGCTTACCATTATAAGCAGGTGCCACACTTGTTGTTTCTGGTGATGGTCGCTATTTCTCAAAGGATGCCATTCAGGTACTGTATGTAATATATGCTGCAGTTACAATTCTCCCAGATTATGATATTTTTTGGCTGAACTATTGCTACCAAGCTGTTAGATCTATTTCCAGTCTTGAAGAGCTTATGTTTTTGAAATTCTTCCAGCTCTATTGAGTATGTGTGCACGTGCATTGCATGCATGTCTACCTGTGTGTGTTCGCCTAGCCATGCAATCACATTGCATTGCAGACTTGTATGGTTTTGTTTGAAGTTTGGAATATATCTATAATTGGGCTGTAGATGGATAGATAGGTCTAAGATTCACCATCAAGTTTTGTTGATTTTTGATAGATTGATTTCATGTATTCTGTACATTTTGCGCTGAATAAATACCTTTTCTTAAGCTCTTTAATGAGCAAAAGAATCTAATCGCCTACCAACACATTATATGAAAACTTTTCTGATCATCACCAATACCCCTTGAAGCATTTGAGCTACAAATTCAATCTTCTGTCATCGGATTGGGTCTGCAATTGTCTTTCAATTAATACTGGTTTGGAGGTCATCCCAGTAGACTGAGGTGTTTAAAATCTCAGCTGAAGTTTACACTTGATGTTCTTCCATTTCTACTCCTCCCTAACTAAAGTGTTCCAACCGAAAAGGCTTGTATACTGAATGTATCAACACCTGACTTTTTGTGTCATGTGAACCATGAAAACAACTTCTTTATTGAATATGGCCACGAACTCTCTGAATCACTTGTCCTAAAATTTAAACTTACTTTGTGTAATATAAGCTCTAAAATATGTTTTTTCTTGGGTATTTTACGAGTTTTAAGTGAGCTGAATTAACTAGCATCTCCTTTACCCGTGTGATTCTTTTGTGGAATGCATGGACAGTATCTCTGACAGCTGTGTTGTATTGCATGCTTGATTACAAGTTCTTTGTTGACTACTGGTTTTGAGCATGGCTATGCATTCCTGTCCACAGCAGACTGTTCAATATTGAGCTGCTTCCAAGTCTATGCAGTCATCTTTTTTTTTTATTGTTTGTGACTTTTAATAGTTTGCATGTTCCATGCAATCAAAACCTCAATGGAAAAGCCATATCTGATCCAAATTTATATCATTCGATTGGCAGATAATTATTAAGATGGCAGCTGGAAATGGAGTACGACGTGTCTGGGTTGGTCAGAACGGACTGCTTTCAACTCCTGCTGTGTCTGCTGTAATACGTGAAAGAGTTGGGGTAGATGTAAGTTCTCAACTTGTCTCTATAAGCTAGGCTCATTTCCTTCAACAATAGTGATGGTATAGTCTTATGCATAATGAGTTTTTTACTCCTGAACCTGAATATCAGGGATCCAGAGCAACAGGAGCATTTATATTGACAGCAAGTCACAACCCAGGTGGTCCAAATGAGGTAACTAGAAACTGTTCTCTTTTTGGTCTGGGATTGTGGTTCACAGTGGCAATTAGAGCTCCTCTATCTTTCCTATGTTTTGGATGAAAGGAAATGGGATATGATGCCTCCTCAAGGTGGAGAACAGAAAGAGAATGCTGATATGTATCAATGATTATTTAGCATCCTGCCGTAACTAATAAAATGGCCAGATTTGTTATTATTTTTTTCCTTTTGACAAAAGAGAATGTATGAATGCTGAAAGAAGTGGAAGTACAATTGCAAAATGGAGGGCTTCCAATCTATGGGAGCTTGACACAAACAAATTAAAAACTAAAGCAGCCTAATCTTGCCAAATATCAGCTAATGATGCATGTTAAAATCATTTGGAGCATGGCAGCACAAGGATGCAAGAGAATCTACTCTTATCCCGTAACAAATGGCTGGGAGTTATTTTATTTTGTGAAAATAAGGAATCCCCTGGCATGTTATCTAAATCATTCTTCTTTTTGTCCCTTTATTGTAGGATTTTGGGATCAAATATAACATGGAAAATGGTGGACCTGCTCCTGAGGGAATAACAGATGAGATTTATGAGAACACTAAAGCAATAAAGGAGTACTTAACTGCAGATCTGCCTGATGTATACCCTTCACCTGGCCACCTTATGTGTCATTTGCCTTGTAGACTCGTGTATTTCTGTCAAACTGCTACCAGGGTTTCGTTAACTCTGTTTGTATGCCATGATTTTTCAATTACATCCAGGTGGATATTACAGCAATTGGTGTAACCAGCTTTGGTGGGCCTGATGGACAGTTCGATGTTGAGGTTTTTGACTCGGCAAGCGATTATGTTAAATTGATGAAGTAAGCTCTTTCCTGTCTAAAATGCTAGTTTTCTGTAGTTGTGTTTTTATGAGTTGTCCTCACTGAATATGATTGATGATGCTATTTATTTATCTATATACAATCACATGCAGACATATATATATATATATATATATATATATATATATATATATATTTCTGTTTGCATAACTGTGAGCAAACTTTAGCTTTTTATTGTCTTCCCCTTTCTTTACTTCTGAGTTATGCACTGCTATTAGTTTACTGAATTATCCAAACATGATGATTGTTGGCATTGATATATGATGCAGAACAATACACTAAAATATGAGATACTCCTTGCATGCCCATCAGGAATTTCTTGGCTCATTTAAAGTATGCAGAAAAAGTGAAATGAAATGAATTTTTTTAATCTTCAAAGTGTGATTTTTATATCATTGTCAAAATTGTCTCAGCCCCTTTGCTCTTTGAAGTCAAGCTTCAAGAATTTGCACCATGTCTTCTCTGGCATGCTTTGCATGATAAGTAGTCGTTAATTTTTTCATGGTAGCGTTGTATTAAATTTTGCTTGATGGTATTTACTGAAAAAACAAAGTATGAGTGAAGGATTAATTGTTGTATCTATGCACTTAAAAACAAAATAAAAGGGAAAAAAAGGAAACCATAATGACCTGTTTTTGTTAATTTGATTGAAATTTGTTCGATTACAGAAATTTATGTTTTGATAGAAACAAAGAGTCATGCACATTGTGAAATATTCTTCTCAAAAGTCTATGGGTTTTGGCATAATACATGTCACCAATAATTACAAGGCAATCAGTTCCTGTATACGCTGTAGAATCTTATGGTATGATGTTGTCTTGCTCTGCAGGATGGACACTGCAAAGTTTTTTTTCCATTCTATTTGTATGAATGATAGGCTGTTTGATGATCATGTGATCTTTATTATTCAAAATTTCATGCTGTAATTGATCATGTTGTCTTCTCTTTCAAAATACTGAATGCTTCTTTTAACAATTGCCCAGGTCGATTTTTGACTTTGAGTCCATCCAGAAGCTCTTTTCCTCTCCAAAATTCACTTTCTGGTATCTAGATGGTCTCATTTGCATCATTTGTAAATTTCTGTTTCTCATATATGCTTTGTCAACTCGATGATGACTTTCCTTGGGTCATCATGTTGTAGCTATGATGCGCTGCATGGAGTTGCTGGGGCTTATGCAAAACGCATTTTTGTGGAGGAGCTTGGAGCACAAGAGAGTTCTTTAATGAACTGTGTACCCAAGGTGCTGCTAAGTTTGTGATACTATACGGGATAAATGATTAATAAAATCTCTTTCTCACTGTGAGTGCTTATTATTTATTTGAATTTTCATGCTTGTGCTTGGCCAATGCAAACAGGAGGACTTTGGAGGAGGGCATCCAGATCCCAATCTCACATATGCAAAGGAATTGGTTGCTCGCATGGGATTGGGTAAATCTAACTCTGAAGTTGAACCGCCAGAATTTGGTGCTGCTGCTGATGGTGATGCAGATCGCAATATGATCCTTGGTAAAAGGTATCACCAGCCTTCTTTTTCTTCTTTTTTGTTAGAAAAGTTACTTACACACCAAATCTTTCATTTACAACTCTTGATACTTTGGCAGGTTCTTTGTTACTCCTTCAGATTCTGTTTCCATCATTGCTGCAAATGCAGTGGAGGCCATACCATATTTCTCTGCAGGTCTAAAAGGAGTTGCTAGGTTCTATACATTTCTCTGCTTACCTTCTTTATTTTGTGTGTATGTACGGTATTTACTTGCTCACTGTTAGACTAGTAAATCTAAATGGATGCAGTGGACAACATGCCCCTTAACAACTAATACTCTATATGCAGGGCAAAAAGTGGCATGCTTGACATAATATTCTCTGTCAAACTAGATTATTATCATCTTTAGAGTGGAAAAGCTTCTTGAAATTCTACATGCAAAACCATAGCTAGTAGTTAACATTGATATATTAATTTTTTAGACATCAAAGCTTGTTTATTCCATGTAACTACCATTGCAAAAGTTGTCAAAGAACAAGATGGAGTCCAAAAGAAGAAAAGGACGAAGAGTAAAAAGAATAGGATGATAGGTAACATATTAGATTAAGGGTTGTATTAGTAGCCTATTGTATTAGCTGTATAAATGATGAACGCTGTTGTTTCATTGAAAAAAGCTTCCTTTTAAGATGCATTATTGAGAATCATTCAAGGTAATTAGTTATGAGAAGGAACACTAAATTATATGTATACTTTTTTTTTTTATTTCAAGCTTATATGTGCACATGTCATGTGCCGTGTAACATTTTTCTTGTTTTGAGTATATGTCAACTGGTTTAAAGTGCTTCAATTATATCTCATGTTTGCTTCCTGCATTCTATATCATTAAAAACTTAATGATTCAGTAAACTGCTTGATAATATCTTGAGACCTTAGGCCACATTTCGACAGCTGGGTGATACATATTTTTGTTATTTGATGCCTTTTCTTCAGAAATTTTTGTATAATGTTTCTGTATTTGCTGTTTCTAGGAGCATGCCAACTTCTTCTGGCCTTGACATTGTGGCAAAATGTCTGAACTTAAACTTTTTTGAGGTATGCCATGCCATGATTAATTTTTTATATGGATCCTCCTATGCTACTGTATGGTCATATCATTTGGTTATTCACTGTTCAAATGCCAGGTTCCAACTGGATGGAAATTTTTTGGTAATTTGATGGATGCTGGTTTATGTTCAATCTGTGGGGAAGAGAGTTTTGGAACTGGTTAGTCTTTGATGTTTCTGTATGTTCAGTAAATCATCTTATATTTGGAATTCTTATTAAGTTGTGGAAGGCTGTTTTGTTGTCATGGCATCTGCGAACAGGCTCAGACCACATACGTGAGAAGGATGGAATTTGGGCAGTTCTGGCTTGGCTATCCATACTGGCGTTCAAGAATAAAGAAAATCTTGGTGGTGGAGAACTTGTAACAGTTGAAGATATAGTTCGCAACCATTGGGCTACCTATGGTCGCCACTACTATACTCGATATGACTACGAGGTACTATGTTTTCTTGATGTTTCACCCTATCTCTAGAAACAGATCTCAGATTGCCATGTAACTGGTACATTGTTCTTGAAGAATGTTGATGCAGGTGCAGCAAAGGAACTAATGGCATACTTGGTCAAGCTGCAATCTTCCCTTGCTGAAGTTAACGAGTATGTCTGTTAATATTTAAATCGCTTACTTTAATAAACTAGCATTTCCATTGATCCTTTTAAGGAATGGGATGCAACTACTCTATTGAGCGCCTTTTATTTTGCCCTAACTTATTTTTAGGTACCAACTAAAGCACTTTCCAACTTGTATTTTAAGTGCTAAAATTCTAACTTGGTTTATTTTGGCTTCAAGGTTTGGAATAATATCTTTTAAATATTATATTGAGTTGCTGTTAGCTATGTGAAGCCTGGGCTTGAACATATTGAATGCTTTCACTTTCTGTGATTTGGTTTTGCCTACAGTCTTAGGTGCCAAATCCTGGTTATAATTTTCCTAGACCTTTTATAGTGTAATTTCAAGGGTCAACAATTTGGCTATGGCTCCCCTATAGATAAATTGTGGGCTCAAATGTTAGAATGATTAGATAACATTGATGAAGATTGTAGATCAGAGTCAGCATGCCAAGTATGCATGTGTATATATGCACACTGGCCGACACATTGGATGTATATTGTGTGCCCCTTGGTGACTAGTTTTGTTCTTAGATTTGCCACCTTGCATGTTTTTTAATCAACTTTACTTTGAAGAAAGCATGATTTGTGTTAATTATTTATACAAACTTGGTTTGGTTATAAAAACATGATTATTTTAGGCTTTTTTTTAATGAAAAATAAGAGAGTAAAAGTTCTAAATAAATTTGGAGTCGGTGCATTAAATGGCTAAAAGCAATAGAAGGGAGAGAGCAGAAATGCACAAATTATGGGGTTAACGTGGCCATGATAAGATGATGAAGGCTGGGGAAACTTGTAGAGATGCAGGGTTGGAGCTAGAGCTTAACCCAGTTTTTCTGTTTGGTGAGGGGTGGGGATTATGGCCACCTCAAAGCACACGAGTGCTGCCCCTGCAGAGAAGAACCAATGGAGGGTTACCAGTGCCACTGTGCCAGTTATCTGGAGTTTATATCTGTCTCAACCTGAAGAAAATATAAATGTCTTACGTGGTTATCACTATGCTGTTGGTGACATGGACTAGAAACTTCGCAACAAAAGTGGAGCTAAAATTGACATCTCTGACATAAGAGCTGGAGTAGACTGCCTTTGACTTAGATTTGATGAATGTTTTTAGCATTAGTACTCCATTCGAATCACTCTTTTGCTGCCCACTTGATCACTAAATTGATTTAGTCAGTTTTTCCTGAATAATTTATCTTTTTATTAATCTAAAATGATTTCAAGAGAAGGAAAAAAGAGCCTAATATCATTTAATTAATGGCCTGAAGTTTTTTCAAAATAGCTTAATTTTTAAAAAAATGATACAAACCAAAAGGAATAATGATTAATTTATTTATCATCCATATTTTTTGTTTTAATCAAATAATTGAGGAGGCTGTGCTGTTTATCTATACAGGATTGTCAGTGGGATACGATCAGATGTGTCAAAGGTTGTTCATGCTGACGAGTTTGAATACAAAGATCCTATTGATGGTTCTATTTCAAAACACCAGGGTATTCGATACTTGTTCGAGGATGGCTCAAGACTGGTAAGATAATTCTCTTGTTTGCAAAGCTTTCAGCTTGAGTAAGGTCTTTGGAATGGGACTGAGCTAATGTGCTTTTGTTTGAAGTCTACTTTGATTGTGTTTATCCTTGGCAGTTTGCATTGCAATTGCTTGCTTTTTTGTTGTTGTACCTCTAAGGAATTAATAATTTTTGTGAAGCTCAGGCATCCATTTCAGAGTATTTTGTGTTTGATTAACCTGGAATACCCCGAATTATTTAATCGTTACATATTATTCCTGTTTGAAGTAAAGAATTTACTGATCATCCTCTCCATGAACATTGGTGCAGGTTTTCCGCCTCTCAGGAACTGGTTCAGAAGGTGCAACCATCAGACTCTACATCGAGCAATAAGAAAAAGATCCATCAAAAACTGGAAGAGATTCTCAAGATGCACTTGCTCCTCTTGTATTATCCCATATCTCATCTGTTGTTTAGTGTCCATCACCCATCTCATCGGTTAATGAGGCTGATTTTTATGGGCCTCTTTGCAGGTGGCAGTTGCTCTTGGTCTTTCTAAGATGCAGGAATTCACTGGCCGATCTGCACCAACTGTCATTACATAGATTTTCACTGCTATGCGCAGCGGTGGGGACTGATCGCCTTGAACATGGAAAGTGCATGCTTCATAAGCCGTGCTTTTATATGATCAAACTTTTATAAGAAACCCAGTTAAGTATACCAAATATGCTCTTCCTTTTTTTGCCTTACCGAAGGCAAAGTTTTGACGTTCAAAATAAATAAGCCAACTCTTCTCATGTTATCCTACATGTAATATGGGGATTAATGGTAATACAAACTTAATAATTATTATTTTTGTTGCTGGCCCGTGGTTACGTTCATATCACTTTTCTTCTAAAGCTAGTTTTTATTCAATTTTGTCCATAGACCTCTCCCTCCCTCCCTCTCTCTCTCTCTCTCTCTCTCTCTCTCTCTATATATATATATATATATATATATATATATATATATATATATATATGGCTACAGGATTGCTCTTATAAGCTCACAAATTATAAATTTGCTACCACTCAATTTCAATTAACATATAATTCTGTTATTAATATCTAGTGCGTGTTGACGTAGTTCGTTATTAATGCCATTCGCTTTGCTTTTAATAGCAGGGTTTTTCATGTGACTTTGCTTGCTTTGGCATCTATATATATAATTAATACGGATAAGGATGAGAGTTATTATTAGTCCCTCCCTCTCTCAACTATTTAATCCATCCATTAAAATTATAGTAGTCGATATTCAACGAAGAGATCCGATTCCAATCTCATTGGACATTCGGCATGCTGAACTTTATGAAGACCAAATATGTTCGTGCTTCCATGATCATGCCTCGGCTGGTCTTGAAAGTCTACATCGATGGATATAATCAAAATGTTTTTCAGAGTTTGTTTGGTCCTCACTCTTAACTCCTATGTTTAAATCAAAGAGAGACTTCGTGAAAGAATTCAGATTTTAATTATTACCTAACTTTATAGGAAAACAGTATCAATTAAATTGGATAATAATTAAGGAGCGCAAAACGTAGGGAGATATGTTTTGTTTTGTTTTTAAATTACAGACATGCTTGTTTAATTTAATTATTAAAAATAGCCTTCTAAATTAATTATTAGAAAAGAGAAATCATTATCACTTCGAATAATTAAACGAGAGAATATTAGGGAGCTAATCTCAATGATCAATATATAAATATTAAAAGAGACTGGCATATAATTAAAATCTAGAATGGATGTCTC
>Ga0325410_1009455_pt1 | contig 10398 bp, 5 predicted proteins | sample PopdelMetagenome_16_FD_206182 | JGI IMG/M metagenome (GOLD analysis project Ga0325410, IMG submission 206182) | Populus deltoides microbial communities from Bellville, Georgia, United States - Xylem-PdIQD-R3 | ecosystem: Host-associated > Plants > Phyllosphere > Stem > Wood/Secondary xylem...
GAGAGAGAGAGGAGACTAGTGAGTTGCAAACCCTTTTCTTTTTTTTATTAATATTATTTTTGGATAAATATTATTAGGAGTATTAATAAATAATTGTTTTTGTTTTTGTTTTTGTTGGGGGAGATTATTATTACAAAACTCACTCCTCCTTTATTGATGGTATTGTGTTTCTCCCTTTTCTTCTGCAACAAAACCCTTACCTTTCTTTCCTTGCCTTTTCTTTTTCCAGTCTTAATATTCTTTTGTTTGTTCAAAAAAGAAACAAAAAACAAAAAACAAAAAAAATCTCACAAAAGCAAGCCAAAAAATCCATGTCAGGCTTGTATAATCCCAGCTTTTCACCTGCAAGAGCTGCTTCTCCTCAGATTAGAAGCACCCCAGATGTTGACAGGTAAGCAAGCTTAGCTACTTCTCTCTGTAAACCCCATCATTTCTTTCTCACAAAAGAAGGGAAAAGACTCAGTCTTTTTACTTATTTTTGTTCAATTTTGTGTTGTCTGTGTAGAGACATGTGTTGTTTTGATCTGTTTTGATTGTTACTCTCCTCTTGCAGTCAGTACTTGTCAGAGTTATTAGCAGAACATCAAAAGCTTGGACCTTTCATGCAAATTCTTCCAATATGTAGCCGACTTTTAAATCAAGGTTCACTTCTTAGTCTTTCATTTTTGGATCTAGTTTTTTTCTGGATTTTTTGTTGGTTTATTTTCTCATTTTAAGCTAACATGTTCTTTGATTTCATCACTCTGGTTTTTCAATATGCTTCTTTGTGTGTTTAGATGTGTTTCACTGTTCTTACCATCTGATTTTCACTGTTATCTACTTTGGTTAGTGTATCGAATGTGTATTTTTTTATCATCTCACTCTGATTGTGTTAGTAATCTTGTTGGCTGGATGGCTAGGAAGTAGTTGTTTTCAGTTCATTTGGTATTAGCAATTTAACATCTCCAGTCTGGTTCAGGCAGCATTGCAGCATGAACTTGGACACCATCTAAAAGCCTTATAGCTAGCGAAGGGGCTGGATTAATCTTGAGTGCATGAAAATAGGCATATACTTATATAAAAGAGTTAGTCTTAACTAATTATAAGTTGTTTCTCTGAATCACTAAACATGTACGGTTATGAGAAGGAAGAAGAACAATAAAGACCGTTGTTGTTCAATATTTCATTTCCGCAGTTTCTGTCAGCATAAAATGTTTATACTAGTTTGTGTCAGACATTAAATTGTATGCACGATCTGTGTTTGGCAAATTTGAGAGCTTTTAAGTTCTTGCGCAGGAATTCGTAAGTGGTTTGCAGTGATTCTGTAGAGGAAATTGTTACAGGCACATGAAATGTGTGAATAGCTGTCTTCTGTTGCCCCCCTTTCTGATTTGAAGTATATATTTTTTTTAAACTTTTCGACCAAAAGTTTTCATGGTATTATCATTGTATCAGAGATACAACTTATGTGGTGCATTCATTTTGCTCTTCTTCTTCTTCTTCTTCTTCTTCTTCTTCTTCTTCACTTTTGCTTTGTGTTCCAGCTATTTTTTTGGTTACCTTCTTTCCTTTTTCTTATGGCCTCAATTCTTCATTTAGTGATGTTTCATTTTAAGATCACTCTGGATCTCTCTCTTAAATAAATACTCTTTTTATGTGTAGAAATTTTCCGGGTATCAGGAATGATGTCCAACCAAGGATTTGGAGACTTTGACAGACTACGGCATAGAAGTCCCAGCCCAATGGCTTCTTCGAACCTTATCTCCAATGTTGGTGGGACGGGTTTAGGTGGCTGGAATGGTCTTCCTCAGGAGGTAATTGCTTCTTTTGTTTTCAAATTTGGATCCCATTTTTCTACCCTTATTTTCCTTTAACATTTTAGTTATCTATTTGGATCCCACTTTAACTTGGTATTCGGGTGTCATTCCTGCCTGTATTTCGGGTAGATGAGGTGACTAGTGAAAAGGTTTGAATTTTCATTTTCAATGGATGGTACAAAAACTTCTCGTGAAAAATGTTTTCTGGATTTTAATAGCATTGCAAGATGCTAGAATGTCACCAAGAAGTAGTTTTTTTTGTGTAGGATTAATGATTCAACTTCATTTTCTGCTTTTTTCTTCATAAATTTCATGTGTGTTTGGTAATGCGGTGCATAATGCTTTTCAAAAGTGCTTTTTAATTGAAAATGCATCAAATTGATGTTTTTTCAATTATTTTTTCATTTTTGATATCATCTTATCAAAACCATTGAAAAGCACCTAAAAAAGCATTAATTTAATGCCTTTTAGGTAAAAAGCAGTTTAAAAAGCAATTCCAATCACAAAAACAAACACTTCTTCGAATGTAAAGAAGCATTCTTGCTGGATTTTGAGTTTTCCCTTTTCCATGCGTATTTTTCTATAGCTTTTTGTTGCTATTGTTTTGAACATTTGATATGCTACCAAGAAGAGGATATTTTAGTGCATTAGTGACTAATTCGATGACTTTTTTTTTCTTGAGAAATCAGTAGTAGAGAGACATGGACTTACTGGCTGTTTCAATGCCTTAATTTATTATTATTATTATGATGTTTTTCCCATAAGCTAAAGAAACGTTTTCCCTAAACTGTATGGCTCAAGTGTTCTTGTGTCACCTTTAGCAAAACTCTTAGTTCAATAATCTTATCGGGAGAACCTAAATTACTTTTGTGTACCTTATCTAGTTTTAAGTTCCTCAATCTGAACCATTTCTTCAGGTGTTGTACCAACTGCATCTTGAGTATTTTGCCATGCATTTAAAATTGGAGTGCAAACCATTTACTTCCATGGCATGAGGTTGAAATTGGACTCAAGCTTTTCACATATGAAAAGGGACCCAGCTGATAGTTTGCACCATGTCATGCCAAAAAGCCCATAAGAGCTCATCTTACATAGACTTTGACATTGTATGTTCCCGGTTTATGCATACTTCAAATGCTGAGAAGCTTAGAGACAGCATGATAGGCATGATTCTTCTTAATGAATAGACCCGGGCCAATAACTTTTCATGTTGCACCGAGTTTACTAGCACCTGTGAAATCCACATTTAAAATTTTCCTCAACAAGTTGATGACCTGAATGTCAGAATTGTGTGCCCCAACTATTTCACTTTTAATGTTGGTAGAAATATGTGTAAGTGGTTACGTTAGATTACTGTTCAATTTGAGATAACTGAAAACTGATCTTAGCTTTTCATACTATCAAAGTCAAATTCCACTGTGAAAGCAGTCGCCTGGAAATAAGTTCAAATTAAGACAGAAAGCATCTCCCAGCTGCTATGGTATTGTAATCAAAAGATCGTGCTGCCTATGCAAATTGTGGTTGTTTGAGGAAGGAAAATCCAACATGCTTAAAATGTCAAATATTCTGCTGAATAACTGTTTGTTTTGTGATCACTTGTATGCTTAACACTCCTTTTCACATCTGTTTTCACAAATTAGCTTTCATCTTAATATTCTTGATCCAAATGAGGATTCATTCTCTAAATCCAAACTTTCATAAGTTTGTAGTATAATTATAAAAAATGAGGATAGCCAATAAGTCTATCATAATTTTGGCAAGGGGTCATCTTACTATTTGGTTATATAACCTAAGGTCTGTAATAGGTTGATAACAAGTGTCATTAGTTTAACATGCTGTGGTTAATAACAGAGCTGCTGTCTTTTCTTTCTCACTTTCATTTTTTTTTAATCAGTGGTATGATAGCTAGTGTTATAGGTTCACTATTAATTTGATGACTTGGAGAAGCTTAAGATTGAAGAGGATATTTTGTCTAGTTCAATTTATTATTTCTGTTAACAATTTTGATAACAATCTTTTGTGCTTCTACTTCTGTGGTGTGCTGATATTGTTAAATTCTTCATGCAGAGATTAAGTGGACCTCCTGGAATGACTATGGACTGGCAAGGTGCACCTGCAAGCCCTAGTTCATTTACAGTGAAGAGAATTTTGCGTTTGGAAATTCCAGTAGATACTTATCCAAATGTATGTATTGCAAGTTCCACCAAGTTCTGGTGCTGTCCTGTTAAATTTTACTGGTTGAGCATATCTTCACAGTTTCCTTTAATGAAATAGAATTGTTAAGTGGTAATATTTGCTGGCTTCTTCTTTATTTTAGTTCAATTTTGTTGGGCGACTTCTGGGCCCTAGAGGCAATTCACTGAAACGGGTGGAAGCTACCACAGGTTGCCGGGTGTACATTAGAGGGAAAGGATCAATCAAGGATCCAGACAAGGTAGTGTTAACCTACACACACTCCTTCTCACTTTAGTGCTACTGAAATCTGTTTTTTTTCCCCCCTGTAATGAATGATGATACAGCCAAAACTGATTGATAAAATAAAGCAAACTTACCAGTAGAATCTTATCCTTTTTAATGCCTTTTGAGTTTGCTCCTAATTATTTTCATCCGGTTCCATCCTGAAGGAAGAGAAGCTAAAGGGTAGACCGGGCTATGAGCACTTGAATGATCCACTTCACATCTTAATCGAGGCCGACTTACCTGCCAACATTGTTGACATAAGACTCAGACAGGCACAAGAAATTATAGAAGAACTGCTCAAACCCGTGGTATCTGCCTCCTTTCTTCACACTTTTGTTTAAAAGTTTCATGAAATCTATTTTTTTTTATCAGTATGGTGTGCTGGCGATCTTTTGTATGCTTTGTGCTACAATTTAGTGTTTAGCTGCAAATCTAATAATTGGAGCCTGCTCATCCTCTTTGGTAAATGGTAGTCCTTCCAAGGCTTTAGTCTGTCCGGGAACAAATATGATGGCAAACAAGTAGAGAGATCTGTGTTTCATGCCAGTGTAGGTTTTCAGTTCATATTCAAGGTTTGTGGTCCGAATTAATATTAGTGCTCTCAAATCTGGAGGAACTAGGTTCTTGCATTTGCTGTTAAGAAGTGAAGAGGAGCTTTCTTGAAGGTTGAGATATGAAGCTTTTAGTTGAAGATATCACCCTCTTCTGCTTTAGAAACTGAATTCTTATTGCAAATATACTGTGTTTTTTCAGTAACCATAAGAATTTATCCTTTCTAGAAGTTGTTTCCCTTGATGCCTTTGAAGATATCAGGTTGGAAATAAGTGAAACATGAGTGTCCACCAACGGTGTTCTGGCTCATGACATCTTTTAGCTCCTGTGACACAAGTAGTAGTGATAGGCTGTCTCCCTTTTTCGTGTTCTTCTTATGCATTTCATCCCCCCTGCCCCTTTTAGTGGGACTTAAACCTGAAGAGCATTTCCTTTCCCCTTGGTTCTGTAAAATAATTATTTTTCTCTGCAGGATGAGTCACAAGATTTTATTAAGAGGCAGCAGTTGCGTGAGCTAGCGATGCTAAATTCAAATTTCAGAGAAGAGAGTCCAGGGCCAAGTGGCAGTGTCTCTCCTTTCAATACAAGTGGAATGAAACGCGCCAAAACAGGACGCTGATGAGAGCTCATGTGCACTCCTACACCTGTCTGAACTGGTTTATATCAGAAACTCATGCCCAGAGTATGCCATCCAACACATCTCAATTCAGCACAGTTTTACAAAGATACTAGGCTAACAGTCTTGCTGGTGCTCGTTCTGGTGGGGGGGTTTCTCTTATTTTTTGTTTCTTCTTCTTCTTCTTTTCCCCTAGACAAAAGGGACCAAAATGGATAACATTAAATGAAAAAAGGAAAAAAAAAAAAGAATTATATAGTTGTTTCTTGAGTTAGGTTTGCTAAGGTCATCTTTTTTGTGTAAAACTTAATATATTCATTGCATTTATTCTTGTGGTTGTAACCTTGAGGAGTGTGGAATATATATCAATGTTGTAAGTGTTAGATGGATCTGAGTTTTGTAGGTGTCATTTTTTACTAGTGTGTGATAAATTATTGACTTTTGAGTATTTATGGTCCCCCTTCTTTGTCTTTTCTTTGTGTAGAGTATTCCATTCTTTTGCCAGAGGCTCCACTATATTTGGAATGATGTGGAGCAAAACTAACAAAGCTAACGCCATAGTCCAACCATTTGACAATATATATATAAAGCTCAGGGTAGATATGCATGATGTCATTTAAAGAGATGATGAGCTTGACGACCATTGCAAAGATTAATTTATATGATGATTGCTGATACAACTCGTTCTACCTGTACTTGCTCTTCCATGTGCCACCTCTCCTGTCTTTAAATAAGATGGCTTTGCATCGAATCCTTGCTCGCCTGTCTTGGTAGTATGATTTTGTCATGTAAGTGTCTGTTTGGCGGTCGCCGGCGAAATGCACACCGCACCAGTATCAGGGATGATGGGAGCTGTTGTTGTGCCCGCAGCATGATCTGTTGGATTATTTGAATCAGACTTTTAACTTATTTCCAACCTTTTCTTCTTGTTTTTGTTTATATCAAGTACTAAAATTGTGAAATAAAATCTCCAATTTGTAGTCCAAATAAAGAAAGAAAGAAAGCATTTGGAGCGAAGGGTTTTCTTTTAATCTATTTTTAAATGGTTTTTTAATTTGATGAATATAGTTAAGACAAGAGAGACATATCTCCTCATTTCTACCTATTTTCATGTCTTTATCTTCTGATATTTAGTGCATGTTTGATTTTGCTTATGATCTTTAACAAAAAGTTGGTTTAATAAAGTTATAAATTGCAGTTTTTTTGAATCAAGGTTTTAAGAGGGAGTATTCGGTTGAAATTATATAAAATTGTGTTCTGTGTTGATTAATTAAAATTTTTTAAACATATAATTGAGGCAAAAGAGAGATTGCATCTTGGCATTTAGGGTTCTAGATTTTAGTTTTCAAAATCTAAGCCATCATCATCCTACATTTTTTTTTAAAAAAACTGAAAGCCAAGGCTAAGGTGAATTCACCATGTCACTATATATATATATATATATATATATCATTTTTCACTACAATAATATAATTACTATTTTGTCCTTTCAATGAAAAATCAATGAGCAATGATTAATCATTTTTAAATTGATTGGGGATGATTTGGTCTTTTGACCTTTTAAAAGCATAGTGTAAAAACTATATTATCTTAGAAAGCAAATTTTGTTAGAAGGTTGATTGGGACAATTCAGTTTTTTTATACTTTGGAAGCACAATGTAAAGATTATTATACCTCGAAAGCAAAAATTTCCAAACTTACAACCAAGAGCATTTTTATATTTTTCAAATTTATTTTTTAGTAATTAACAAGTTGACATATGGGCAATTTGATCTTTTTCTAGATAAAGATATTAATTTAAAAAGAAAAATGGCTGGCATGTGTGACACACATGCTAGCGAGTGAGCAATGCCTCCCATCCAAAAACCGCCTCCTACGACAATGATGGAAGTACCTTACTGTAATTTTCTTGATGGTGTGACGTGCGTATATGACAACGTAGTTGTTAAACTTAAATGCAATTTCTTCTTCTCCTCTCTTTTCTCTCTTTATTTTTTTTTATCAAAATATAAAAATATCTTTTTTTTTTATCTAATTTGATCCTTATTTTTTTATTGCTATTTTTTTTTAATCTTTTTTGATTGAATTTTTTTCAATTTCATCTCTCATCATTTAGTTTCATTTAATTTTTATATCAAATTTGATCTTCATTCTTTTAATTATTTTTATTATTTTCATAACAAAAAATTATTTTCAATTTCATCCCTCAATATTTGATTTCAAATTATATTATATTAAATTTAGTCCATATTATTTTTATTACTATCATGTTTTGGAGCTTTTTTATAGCTTTTATTTTTATTAGGTTATTCCAATCATGTGCTCATGGTCACAAGATTAGCGGTTTAACCCTGGTTGAGTTGTATCTTTTTTCTTTCTTATTTTTTTTCAATTTCCCCCTTAAATATTAAGTTGTTTGATAACTAAATTTTATAGTTTTATTCAATTTGCTTTTGACACAATTATCTTGATATCATAACTAGGTCACAGATTTGACTTGCTAACCCGAATGGGCTCGAGTAAAGTTTTGTTTTTTAAAAAAACTTTTTAAGTTGTCATTTTTATATCAATTTAGCTTTTTATTTGTATTTTTTAAATTAATCATGTTTATTAAATTAAATCAAGACAACGAGTCTTATTTTTCTTTTGTTTTTTTAAATACTTGTACCGTGTTGATATATTTTTTTTAAATTAGAAAAAAAATGGATCTGTCCACTGTTGTCCTATCTAGTTAAATAATATGATACTAGCTATTTAACTCGCGCTTCGTCGAGGGTTATAATTTTTTTTTTAAAAAAACCAGGTATACAGATTGCTTCAAAGTGTTTTTTTTACATGAAAAATTTAAAGTGTAAATTGAAAAGCCTATGCAATCATGTAACTAAATAAAATCGATAACTATTTATGTAAATAAAAAAGTCGCTAGCAATAACTAAGAAACAAACTGCAAAAATAAAATATTTACCCGATTGTGTTTACATTTATTTAAATAAATAAAAGATAAATCCACCCTAAAAAACTCATTACATAAACAATAAATACAAATGAAATTGACTAAATAAACTCAAACCATAAAAAATATTACATAAAGTCAAAGACATCAACAAAATGTAAGAATTGAACACCTTCCGATATGATGAAAAGATATAAAAAAGTCTCGAGTGTACTCGACAGCCAACCTAGGTCAACAAATTAAACACATGATCTAGAACATGAAATTGAGATGACCCCATTAATAGGATACCATAAAAAATACCGGAAAAAAATATTTAAAAAAAATGCTTTAAAAAACAACTAAAGTTGACTTGTGCTAATTTTTCAGATTTATGACTCAGGTCATGAGACTGAGATGACCCCATTAAAGGCAAACATAAAAAAACCAAGAAGCAAGAATTTTAATCAAACAAATATTGAAGAATAAAATAAAAAAAAATCAATAAAAAACAATGCAAAACAAAACAAATAGAAATTAAAAGAATTGAGACTAAATTCAACATAAAAATTAAATGAAATTAAATGTTTAGGGATGAAATTGAAAAAAAAACCAATTAAAAAAATGATTAAAAAAATAGCAATTGAAAGAATTAGGACCATATTTGACATAAAAATTAAAATAAAATAAATGCTTAGGGATGAAATTGAAAAAAAATCAATTATGAAAATGATTCAAAATAAAAAAATAGTAATTAAAAGAATGAGAATCAAATTTGATAAAAAATTAACAAAATCAAACCACTAGAGATGAAATCAAAAATAAAATCCAATTAGATATAATCAATGTAAATAAAACAATTGTAATTAAGAGAAGAATAACTGAATCAAATGAAATAAGAAATCGAAGAGTTGATTCAATTTTTTGCATGGCTAGCATGGAATCTAAGGAAGAAAGAGAATGAAAAGAAAGAAAAAAAGATAAGAAAATTAGCGTTAAGCTAGAACCAACCACCATAGAGGAAGAGAATGCTGAAAGAAATCTAATGATGCGGCGCAATCACGATTCAAACCACCAAAGTTAGCAGCATGCGTCGCCCGAAGACGGTAGAGTGACTGACATGTGCGGGGCATGCGTCAATATCCTTTTCTTTTTTGTTTTTATTTGTACAAAAATGAAATAGCCCCTAGTACTAAACAATAATAACAAAAAAACCGATATGAAATTACAACCAAACCCCTAAAATTAATGATAAAAAATTTGAATGGCAAGGGTAATAGAGTGAGCATACTATTTATTAATATGTAAAAAAACAAAAATATTCCTAGGACTAAACAACAACAATAAAAAATCATTATGAAATTACAATTAAATCTCTAAAGCTAACACTAATAAATTTTAATAATAAAAATAATGAAGTAATTCAACTATACATTAAAAAATTAAAATTACTATTAGTCCCTTGAATCAAAGGTTTTTATTGTTAATTTTTTAAAGGTAATACAATAATTATATTTTTATAAAATTTTAAAAAAATTATTAATTCCAAATAAATAAAGAATGATAAATTAATTATATATAAAAATCATTTTACTCAAGTAAAATCTTATAAATATAAAACATAAAATGATAATTTCACTATAATCCAAGACACATTCTATTATTATGAATAAAGCTATATAGTAACATCTACACGATTTATTTTTTTAATAAATAAATAAATAAAATCCTAACTACCTCATTCCACCTGCCCTCCTTCCCTCCCTCCCTCCCTCCTCCCTCCTCCCTCCCTCCCTCTACTCCAACAAGCAGCAGCAGCAGCAGCAGCGGCAGCCCCTTTTCTCCACGCCATCTCTCTCTCCTTATTTTTTCTTATAAATAAATTAAACCCCCGCTGATTTTATCAGCTAATCTCCTTCCCTGTGTCAGGTACAATTTTTAATTTATTTTTTATTAAAATATTCAAGATCAGTCACTCTAGATCTGTAAATTATCATTTTCATCCTCCTTTAATCTGTCGACCTTTCCTTTTTTTTTTTTTT
>Ga0325410_1009457_pt1 | contig 10398 bp, 7 predicted proteins | sample PopdelMetagenome_16_FD_206182 | JGI IMG/M metagenome (GOLD analysis project Ga0325410, IMG submission 206182) | Populus deltoides microbial communities from Bellville, Georgia, United States - Xylem-PdIQD-R3 | ecosystem: Host-associated > Plants > Phyllosphere > Stem > Wood/Secondary xylem...
TTCTTTCCCTGGGGCACAGCAAACCCCCTTTGACGTGACATAAGTGTTTTATTTTCTACCCGCGAAATTTTCTCTTTCCTTTTCCTTTCTCACGAAGGATAGCCCTCGAGATAGCAGATAGACAAACAAGGTGATTTTTCTTGGTTCTTTTTTTTTTTTTTTTGGTTTTCTTGGTTGCTTTTTTTTTTTTCCTCTTCTTTTACTTTATTGCACTGTTCATGTCGACTATGTAGGTTTTTTTTGTTCATGAACAGTGCATTTGTCATTTTTTTCCGATTCTAAAAGTCTTTATGTCAGACAATCCCTAGAAAAAACTAGACCATTGTGTTAAAGGTAAGATGATCGAGGGGTAAAATGAAAAACAACATAGATCATCATTTTGACGTTAAGTTGGAAAAAATAGTGGTAAAAAATGATTTTTTTTTTGTGTGATGAATGAAAATCTTGCAAACAAGTACATGGGAGATATGGTGATTTATGACATGTCTTTTGGAAATATTATGAAAAATTATCTTCGATTTCATTTACATACAAAGGCATTTACATACAAAGGTTAATGTACTGAAAATCATAACTGATGGGAGGTTCAATTTGAAGTAAAAAAATGTGTGAGGGCACTTGCACACACCATAAATTAAATTTTAGAGCATGCTACTTCATAAAAAAAAATCTTACTATAATGTTGTAGTTGAAATATCAATTTTTTTGGCATGGTTGAGTTCAATATTTAATAATTAACTTGATGACAAGTTTTTTTTTTTTTTGTAAGTAGAGGGAACTAACATGGGGCAGTACTTTTCTCATTATTCTTTTTATAATTATTTATGTGAAATTAATTTCTTAATTGCTGAGATTTTATATAGGTTTTAAAGAGTTTTGGACAAGTCCAATGATAAAATGAGGATATTTTTTTATATCATTATTAAATCGTGCTAAAATCTTACTAGATCGTTCAAACAGTCTGATTAATAAAGGTAGCTGGTTTACTAGTTGTTTTAGCTTTCAAGCCTAAATTAGAGCTGGAAGTTACTGTTTTAAATGTTTTTTAATTTTCGTGTTGTTTTATGGATTTTTTTCTATTTAAATTAAAAATTTTGATTTAATTAGGATTTTACTACTTATGATGTTTTTTTTAATTTATTATCCTTGTAGATTATTTTTCATAAAATAATTTGTTAAATAAACATTTTGAGAAATATCAGAGTTTTTTTTACAATTCTTTTGTGTTAAGGGGTTGTAACATGAAGACTTGATAACCCTAGTTTCTTTCTTTACAATTTAGAGTTGTAAAAATTTAGGGATTGAAAAATACTATTCTTACCATATAAATATATGTGATTTGAAGGGATGTAAATATCCACGGTTCACCAGCTATAAAACATACCTTATATATTGATTTGTTTTCTTCCATTCCTTATATTCCTCTAACATTTTGTTAACTTAAATATCAAGTGTCCTTGTCTTGTATAGAGTAAGTAAACCACCAATCCAAACTAACTTCAACTCCAAAAAAATAATATATATTCAAAGCTCGTTAAATAGTCATAAAATGGTCTAGATTCATTTTTTATTTTTTTTCATATGAATTTTTTTAGTTGAATTTATTTGTTGCAAATTTGTTTGAGTTGATTTTCTTCTTCTTTTTTCCAAGCATTTTGAGTATTATAGAGTATTGATTTATATTAATTTAATTATTTTATAGTTTTGTACAAAAAAATTAATATTTTTAAATAATTACCGAATGAATTGCATACGGTATTTTGCCGAGGGAAATACCAACGGAATGAAGCGGTAATTGTTTTTTGCACTTTTTTCGTCAGTAAATCCATCGATAGTAATATTTTTTTATTACCAATGGACTTACTGACGGACAAAAAATTATCGATGATAGATTCACCGACGGAGCATTTCCATCGGTGATTTCGTTGGTAAATTAATTACTGACGGATGATAATGCAAATACCGACGGAAAATTCCGTCAGTAAATCTAAAGATTGTGGTAGTGAACTAAGCCCAATCTAAATAAAAAAAATATATATTAAAGGATGAAATCAAAAAAGCTAGAGCTTAAAGAAAAAAAAAATTGGGTGAATCTTCAAAATCTAAGTTAATCTCCTAAACTCGCAATCCATTGAATATCAAACCTGAGCTCAATTAAGAAGTTCAATTTCCAACTAATTTAATATTAAAAGATAAAATCAAGAAGAAAAAAATAAAAATCAAAAGAATGAGAATCAAATCTAACAAGAAAGTAAACCACAGGAGGACGAAATCACAAAACAAATTCAATTTTAAAATCTATCTCAAACAAAATAAATAACAATCAAAAGAAAGGATATCAGATCTGACACATGAAAAAAACAAGAGGATGAAATTGAAAACAAATTGATAAATCATTTCATATAAAACAAATAGGAATAAAAAAAATAGAGACTAATTCTAGAGGAAAAAATAATTGAATGGTTACTTTGAAATTTTGAGGGGTTGGGTGTGAAATTTGAGGTGGAGAGGGAGAAGAAAGATTTTTTTTAAAAAAAGACATCAACGCAAAATCCAAGACTTATTAGCCATACATGACGCCGTATAATTGAGGGGCCACCGAGATGATTAAAATGTCATTATGGAAAGCAACATATATCACTGGATGACCCCTCACACGTTGCTAAAAGGGTGCAGGGGGCGTCAACATATATATGAGTGCATGTCTAATAATTTTTCTAATTAATTTTATATTTGTTAAATTACTAAGAAACTCCTAAGTTAACTTCAATATTATTAAAAAAAAAACATAATGAAAATAACAAAACACCTTTGATGGCAACTTAGTTTTTTTTTAATAGCAAATTAGTTATTTAACTGTGCAAAAACACATAAAAAGATTAAAAAAAAACTCTTGGCATGTTCATTCCTTGCTTTTAAAGGCAATTAAGTAATTTCACTGTGCAAAAAATTATAATAAGACCAATTTGTCCAAGTATTTTTAGTAATGACCGCTGTGTCATTTGAAAAAAATTATTTCACCCCCATAAACTAGCCTAATAGATTTTTAAATAAAAGGCAAGAACAACAAAATACTATTTTAGTTCATCATTTTTTTATGTCCTACGGACCACAATATTTTGTTTCTTTTAGGTTTTTGTATTATTTTAAAAATAAAGATAAAAGGATATCATATCTATTTGCCATTATATTATTGGTATTCTCTCATGTATCCTTTAACTATTTATCTTTTTTAATCTCTTGTCCTTGTATTTTCATGCTTTTCTCTTAGACAAGAGTACATGGAACATGAAAACTTGTAAAACTTAACAAAACTTGACATGAAACTTAACAAAATATCATTAAAAGAAAAATTAACTCTCAAAAACTTAACAAAACTTTTAAAACCTAAAATGAGGAAAAAATAAAAAATAAAGGACATGAAAACATGGAACAACCTAATAAAATTGAATTGATATATGTAAAAATAAAAATAGAGATTAATGAAGATTTTAAAAAAAACCTGCATCATGCAAAACTTATTTCATAGCTTAAGCCATGTATTTCTAAGGATTTATGGATATGCATTTTCATTAATATTGTATTTTAAAAGTTACTTTTATTTCTATCAATAACTACTGGATTTAATAATTTTATAGATGAAAATTTCTATCAGTATTTACATTAGCTATCCATCAGTATGTATGTTACCGACAAAATCATTGATAGAAATAGTCCATCGAAAAAACTCTTATCGGTAATTTATGAATTGCCGGTGAATCCTTCAATAATAAATATACCAATGGATTTACAAATAGACAAAGCACATTAAAAAAAATATCAGCTTATTATGTCGGTATATCAATTGGTAAATATAACATATCACTGACAGAATACCATATGTAATTTTATCGGTGTATTAACAGTAGCAGTAACATTTGCAGTAATTCTTTTCTAACTCTCTAGAATATACTGATAGAACAGTTTCAACGGTAACCCCATCAGTAACAGTAGCATTTGCAGTAATTGCTTTTCAACTCTCTGGAATATACCGACAGTCTAGTTTTATCGGTAACCCCATCAGTAATAGATTTTTTACTAGGCATCTACACAAATTAACGGATAAAAAATTAAACGGCACCTATTTTTTTAAAACAATTGGCAACACCTCCCCTATATAAGAGACTACCCAAAATTTTTAAACCTACAAATACACAACATATATGTCACAAATCAATTGGTTTTATTCCATTTCTTTTAACAATTTAGCATAATTCAATTTCGTAGAAATTTCTTATTTTTTATGTGATAATATTTTTAATTATAAATTTACAACAAATTATTATAAATGTAAAAAAATTAAAAATAATAATTAGAATTAATCATGCACATTTCATTGAAATTGAACAACAAATGTGAAAGAAATAAAATAAAATTCAACAAAATAATGCAAATATTATTACAATAATAATAAAATTCAACACAATTGTTTCTAAGTGGTAATAGTTTAAATCCTAAATTTACAAAAATTTATTCTAAATGGAATAAATACAAAATCATAATTAAAATTAAACTCACACATTTAATTGAAATTGAAAAACAAATTTGAAAAAAAAGAAATTAAAATCTAACAAAATAATACAAAAATTATTTCAATAACAACTAAAATCGAACACATTTATTAATACATAAAATTATTAAGAACACAAAACTGAAAAAAAATGACAAAAATAAACAAAAATAATGCAAAACAAAAACATAAAAAGGGAAGAAAAAGGAATGAAAAATACTTACCTTAATGACGTGCTTGATTTGTGTTCTTAATTAAAAAAAAAAAAACATTGTTAATAAACCCAAAAAATAAGAAAAATAAGAAGAAAAATGAAAAAAAAAAAACAACATACCTTAGGATTAGAGAAGAAGAGAATGCTTGATCTCGGGTTTGAAGGAGAGAGAGAAAAGAAGAGAAAGAAAGAGAACATCCATGCATTGATCCTTCATTATTTACCTTCATTAAGGATCAATACATGGATGTTCAATGACCTCTTCTAACTTCTCATAGTAGTCAACTTCAAACTCATTAGAAGTCAATTCCGTAACATAAATCTAATTGTTATAAGTCTTTCTATCATGCCCATATTCTTTAGTATGAAATGCATGTCCATTGAAAATATACTCGTTGCAGCACTTTACCTTTATTTTAGGACTCGAACTTAGTAAAGACAAAGTAACACTATCATTCCCTCTTGATTGATAATCCTGGTACATGAAGTACAACCATGAACAGTTAACGAGAAATGTATAATGAAATTAAATATCCCGAGAGATAAGAACAATTGAATAGTACTTACATTTATTTTGAAGCACATGGAAAATTATTCATTTTGTAATCAAAAGATTTGGGATTCAGTTAGCTGTGAGTTTTGCGATAGTTAATATTAACAATGTTATCTGTGAGAGATTCAATAATATATCAGTTTATGATATTATAATGGATAAATTGTTCAACAATAACATGTTAAATAATATACTTACTAAATAAAAGGACCCAGTTCATCACATTTAATTAGCACATAATTATGTTTTTGTCTTAATTCTATTCTTACAAATATCTTCTCCGCACAGTATTTTTTGGTACGGGTTGGCTAGGATGAGAGAATATTGACAAGTTCTCACTCAAAAACACATCCCCACCATCGTCATGCCTTGGAACGCGGTTGATTCTTGTTCTCAACTAAGACTCAAAATAGTATAAGATAAATGTTAAAATCTCTTCAACAATATAGGGCTCGCATATCAAACCCTCAATATATGCGTTGTTTTTTACTTTTCTCTTAAGGTTGAATAAGTATCTACATGGAATTAGATGAATCTTCTGAAAAATACAAAGATAATAAAATTTTTAATTACAATGTATATGTAAACCCTAACCTCTCGAATGGATACATCTATTTTTATTGGGTCAGGCCTTCAACTTGTGCACGATAAATGTATAGGTAGATGCTTCATAGAGTCAAAAAATAATATAAAGAATATCATCTTAAGTTTTCATATTATTTAGACAATATCAAGTATCTCTATATGTTATGTCTATAACTTGTTGAAGCATATATTTCTAAATAAGTCACTGATCTTCATGAGTGCAACTCATATCCTTTTTTACAATAAATCATGGTAAGCTAATTGAATGAGTGTTTGCATAAACATGTGGCAATCATGGCTTTTCATTTCATACAATCTGCAATTCTTCAAATTCACCAATCTTGATATCTGTCGCGGGGGGCGCGACGGCGGAGGCTCTCTGTCGTGCCTCCTGTTGTGAGGTGTTGTGTGTTGGGAAGGTTTTTTGGATTTAATCATAAATTATGATTAATGTTTAGGAGTTGCCACCTAGTATTATGGTCACTAGGAACCTATGGTTTGCGAGAGTCTGGGTAAAGAATTGGTTGTGCAAGGGGAATACGCATCACCCCAGTGTACCCTACCTAAGGTAAGCTGCATTGTTGTTTGATTGTTTTTTTCTAAGTCGAGTTTTTATTCGTTGGTCTTTTCTAAGGTTCAAGGTAGATTTCTCTCCATGAGAGAGTCTCTACCTTATCGGGTTAAATCCTAACCGTTCTAAAGTCTGAATTTTAGCGTCGCATTTATTTACATCTTGTATCTTTAATACCTGAGGGTGTACTTTATCATGTAATTTTCACCACACAAATATTAAAGTCTACATCTGGATCCTAAAAAAAAGATTAGAAAAAATATTTTTGACATGTTGGCCAAATCCTAATGAATAATCATAAACTGGTTACGATATTCTTTTTTTATTTTTTTTTTAAACATGAAAAAGATGCAATTTTTGTTTTTTTATGAAAAATATCCTTGGAAAAATTTTAGGATTTAGCTGTATGCAATAAAATATTTTTTCTATTTTGAAAATGTTTTGAAATATTTTTTTTGAAACATTTCGGAGAAAATCAGATATTTTAATACCGAATTTGTATTTTACAGTGTAAATATACAACCCGATATTATGCATAATTGATAGAAAAATATACGAGAAAAATCACAATTTTTTTTTAAATGATTTTTGAAATTTTTTTGGATTTTTTTTAATGGGGGCCGGGCCAGACTCAACCACTTGGGCTGTGCCATAACTGGCCCGGCCCAAACTGTGGGTTAATTAATTAGCTACTGCATGCAGAAATGAATTCTGCATGCAGCGGCCACGCCGAGGAAGCAAGAGGCAAAGCAGGGAGAAGGAAGTTGTCTGGCGTGGGGGTCTCGGACGTGATGAGGTGGTTGAGCCGGTGGCTCAGGAGGCATCGGCTGAGGTGATGGTGGCCGGAGTTGGCTGTGGGAGGAAAAGGAAAAAAGTTGCAGATGAGAGAAAAAGGCTGGAAGGAGAAGAGAGAGAAGGTCACGGTCGCTGCTTTGCCACTGGTGAGGAGCTGGGTTGATGGAAATAATGGTGGTAAAGCCGGTTGTGGCGGTGTAGGTCGGTGGCAGAGGAAGCAAATGAAGAAGAAAACGGGAGGGGCTGCAGAGATGAGAGAGAAACCGGCGGTGGCTCTTGGTGGTCAGTTGGTGGTTGTGTCCTGTGGTGGAGTTGATGGTGGGAAGACCGGTGATGAGAGTGGTGGTGGCTGAAGGCCACGGTGGAGAGGAAAGAGAGAAAAATTGCAGAAACAAGGAAAATGGCTGCTTTTTTGGCTTATATTGGACCCGATTTTCTCCTCCCTCAAGCCATCAAATCCACCTCTATTTATAGGCGGTGGAAGAGGGAAATCTTTTCTACAATGAAGAAAAATTTCAGCCCTTGATTCAGATGGGAAGGATCCCAACCGTTGGCTCAAAGTAGGCATGGTGTACTGTCAAATTGTCAAATCTGCAGCTGCAGGCTGCCTGAGTTGGCCTCTTTGGGGTGGTGCCACGTCTGTTTATTTGCTAGTGAGCCAGTGAAGACCATACCCCGACATAGAGGGATATCTAATGATCAGTGCCGTGCACGTTTTGGCAAATTTGGTGGACGTTAGGTGCATTAAATGCACCTACAAAGGAGGTGACTGAACCAGTTTTTCCGAAAAAGAAGAAGAAGATAATGAATAGTGTTCAGGATTCTGTTTTGGCCAAAGTGCATTTCAGTCCTTCCTCTTTCAATTGCTTTCCATTGAACCCCTAATTGACCCTAAATGTTTGCCATTAAGCCCCTGATGACCTTCAATTGGAACCCCAAAGTTACGCGCCTTTTGCAATATGGTCCTTATTCTCGGATTTTGTCAATTTAACCCCTAATTGACCATCAAACTTTTAATTTCTTTAATTTCACCCCCAGTTTTTGTCAATTAAGCCCCTCAATTGTGGTGCCTTTTGCAGATTGGTCCTTGGCTACAAATTTCTTCAATCCAGCCCCTAATTGACCCCAAACTTCAATTTTCTTGCAATTTAGCCCCTGATTTCAATCAATGAACTTGGTACAGATTAAATTTGGTCTCTTAAAATTCCAATCTCCTCAATTAAGCCTAAAATAGGCTCCAAAACTTAATTTTTCACCAATTAAGCCTCAAATAAAATTAATTTGACCCATTTAAAGTATAATTAAGTCCTTGCACTTAATTAAATCCTTCAATTGGACCCAAATTAATTCTTAAACATAATTAAAATTTAATTTAGCCCATGATTAAATCAAATTGGCCTATTAAAAATTTAATTATGTCATTGGACATAATTTTTATGCAAATTCGTCCAATAATCATTTAATTTAACCTTGAATTTGCATTTTGTCTCCATTTTTTGGCATAATGGGGTATAAATAGGCCTTGAATTTCCTCCAAAAATTACAACTTGATTTCCCGACCTGCTTTCTCCACGTTGCCAGCCTTTTATTTTATTTTTTTTATTTTTATTTTGAAAAAAAGTGAATTTTTGGGGAATAACCCAGAATTGGGTCATGACAATATCCTTGAGGCATATCCATCAGGAAACACAGACTTTTAAGCCATTGGTAGACAAGTAATTGTGCATTCTTGTCTAAGACGAAACTAGTTTTGGGCTTTGCGATCAATGACCCAACATAAACCAACTTCATATTTTTACGGTGACAAAAATAAGCTTTATCCATTATAGCATTGATGTTGTCCTTCATCTTCCCCTTCACATCCATAACCATGTTGAAAATGTTCTCAACATGTTCTTTTCTATGTACATGACATCAAAGTTATAATGGAGGAGATTGGTCTTCCAATAAAAAAGCTCTTAGGAAATACTTTGTTTTACCCAATTATGGATCCAACCAAAACCAAGAAACTTCTGCTTACCAAATTAAAAACCAAACACAATGTCATCATACTCTGACACCACATTATATAATTCCTCACTTGAAAAAGATAGCGGTGCAACATCCCTTTCAACCCTGCCAACAAAAAAGTCATTTCTATTCTTTTTGAACCTATGATCAGTTGGCAAGAATCGTTGGTGGCAGTAAAAAAAAAAGATGTTTTACCGTTGTTTGTTGGCGTGAATGCCTTGTTATTTTTCATACAGTATGGACATGCTAGTTTTCCATGTATTCTCCAACTAGAAACCATTTTATAAGCTAGAAAATCATTAATAGTCTGCATCAAAGTTTCCTTTATTAGAAAATTTTGTTTTCTAAATACATTATAATCCAAAGTCCCGGATGACCACAACTGTTTCAACTCATCAATCAACAGTTGAAGAAAAACATCTATATTTCGATCTAGACTATTAGGATTATGTATGACCGTAGATAAAAACATGAACTTCAGCCTCATACACATTCTCAGTGGCAAGTTATAAGCTATGAATATCATCGACCAATAAGAATATTGAGCAGCAAATGACCTGAATAGATTGAATTTATTTGTACATAACCCAAGATGCATGTTCCTTGTCTCCGGTAAAAATTGAGGATGTACACTATTAAAGTGTTTCCAGGCTTCACCATCGAAAGGGTGCACAATCACTCAATACATCGCATCATGTGATTGATGTTATGTCATGTGCTCTACAATCTTTGGTGATATAAATAACCTCTGTAGTTTAGGTGTGATTGAGAAGTATTTAAGTTTTCTGTGTGCGATAAGAGACCTTTCCCTGCCAATCATAGGTTTATAATGAGAATTCTCACATGTTCTACCCTCGATCAACTTTGTATTTTCAAGATAGTACAGCATACAGAAGTTTGGACACATGTTAATTTTCTGGTATCCTAGACCTAGGGGTTTCATTATGGACTTAGCAGCATAGAAATCTTTTTTCAGTCTGTACCTGTAACAACCCCAACATTTGTATCTTATTTAAAAGTGTGAGGACACCTTACCAAGCAATAGCCAAAGCTTTAACACTTTTAAATTGAGAAATTTTCCTTGCTTGAATTGTTTTTTTCCTCTCCTGGTCGAGTGCTTC
>Ga0325410_1009462_pt1 | contig 10396 bp, 1 predicted proteins | sample PopdelMetagenome_16_FD_206182 | JGI IMG/M metagenome (GOLD analysis project Ga0325410, IMG submission 206182) | Populus deltoides microbial communities from Bellville, Georgia, United States - Xylem-PdIQD-R3 | ecosystem: Host-associated > Plants > Phyllosphere > Stem > Wood/Secondary xylem...
AAAAATAACTATTTTTTCTTTTATTTTTATTATTTTTAGTGAAACATGTATTTTATTTTTTCTCTTCTTATATCTATAATATAATGAGCCACATAAAATAATTAATAAAATAATATTAATTACACTTTAAACACCATAAAATTTTTCCTTGAAACATTGACTCTTGGTCCATATCTTGCAATAGAAAAGGAGCAATGATAATGCCCTAAGCCAATTGGTAATTTAGAAGATTTTGTTGGTGTGGTACCATACTGGTGGAGGGCATCAGCTTGAACCAATTATATGAAACAATATATTTTAGATAGTAAAGTAGATTATGAAACTAGGCTATGATGGGGACTTGTCCAGTTTTTTTTAATATAAAAAAGATATTTAGATGTTATTAATATTTTTTTAGTAAAAAAAAATTAAATTATTTGAGGATTGACTTGATATAACTCAGTTAACTTTGTGGGTCAAAAAACAACTTATACAACCAGTAAAAATATAATTTGACTAAAAATAATTTCAAGATAATATCTTCTTTTTAATATTAAGATAACAACATATTGGATTGATTTGATTCAACTCAGGTTAACATGTCAAATTTACAACCTAGTTTATGAGACTATGATAATCCTATAGAAAACAAATCAAAATAAACAATGAAACCTAATTCTCAATCAACCCAATGTTGAAGGATAAAACTAAAAAAAATAAAAAAGTCAATTAAAAAAGGACATAATAAGTGACCTGAGTCAACCTGTCAAAACTGCGACCTAGGTCATAAAACCAAAATAACCCCATGAAAAGTAAATTAAAACAAATTATGAATTTCAATTCCCAATCAGCCAAATATAGGAGGGTGAGATTAAAAAAGAAATCAAATAAAAAAAGAACTTGATTTAACCAGGGTTAATTATACCAAAATTCATAATATCGATCGTGAGACTAAGATATTCGCCTATAAAACAAATCAAAACAATTATGAAATTCAATTATCAACTAACTCAGTGTTGAATGATGAAATTAAAAAAAAAATCAATCAAAAAAGGAAAAAAAAAAAAACAACTTGAGTCAACTCAGGTTAACCCATTAAGCAATATTCTCGGGTCATGAGACTGAAATAACATAATACAAAATAAACAAAACAAATCATCAAATCTAATTCTCAATCAACCTAATATTAAATAATGAAAATAAAAAAAATTAAGAAGAAAAAAACCTGAATTAACTAGGTTAACCTGCTAAACCTATAATTTGTTTCATGGGAGTTTGATAACTCAATAAAAAAACAAATGTAATATGAAAGATGAAATTTAATAATAAAAAAAAATCGATTAAAAAAAGCAAAGAAAAAAAAAAGCAAATCACTATTCTAATGTATAATGTTTTGTGAGGAGGGGTACAGTAAAACCCCTTTCTCTTTTAGTTTATAACTAGTATATTTACTCGCGCTCCGTTGTGGATCAGACTATTCTTTTTCTAAATTAAAAAAAAGGTGTTAAGAGTATGAAGATTTTATTGGTAGTATCATTAAATCTAATCAAGCAGTTCAATCTTGAAACCTGTCAATCCGACTCTTTGTCTAGTTCGAGTTTCGAATTAAACCTTGTGGGAACTGATTCAAAGTGAATTATTCAATTTAATGGGTCTAAAGACAACTTGGATGACCGATAAAAATATAAAAACATGGCGTAACTTAAAAAAAAACTTTAAGATGAAATTTTATATATATATAAACGAGGCGATGCCAGATTGGATCGATTTCAGTCACTTTACGCCCTGGGTCATGGGCTTCAATGAGTTTAATAACTTTTTTTATTTTTTAAAATTATTTTATTTAATTTTATAATAACATTAGATGCTTTCAAAATCAAGCAATAACACTATAAAAGATATTTATTTGAGATAATGATAACTCTATAGAAAATAGAAAAAAAAAATATGAATTTCATTTCTTAACTAATCCAACATTGAAGAAAAGTGAAATTAAAAAACAATTAGAAAAATCAAAAGACCAGAAAATTTAAAAAAAAAAACGCATCAAGTTTAATAGGTAAACTTATTAAACCTGTAAATTAGATAAGTCAGGTCAATACGTCAAGCCCGCAAATCGAGTAATGGACTCCATTGAGATTAATAACTTATTTCCGTTTTAAATTATTTTTTATTTAACTATATGATAAAAAAAAAATAGACAGTCGCAAAATCGAGTGTCAAACCAAACCAATACCGAGACTTGTTTTGAGACTATGATAACCTCATAAAAAAGCAAAAGAAAACAAATTATTAAAATCAATTCTTAATCAGTTCAATATCGAAGGATGAAATACAAAAAAATTTAAAAATGTTAAACTCATCATACCAGTCAATAGGCTCATGAACTTTCTAAAATTTAATAACATATTTTTTTTTTCTAAAACTGTTTTTTTAATTATATGATAAAAAAATAGACGATCACATAATTGAGTTCAATTAGAAAAAAAAGTACACCGCTAAATCCGTAAACCAGGTCATTGAGTCCACAAAGTTTAATAACCTAGTTTTTTCGAAGTCATTTTTATTTAACTAAGTTATTTTAAAAATAGACCATATCGCAATGCTGAGATATTTTTCTGATACTAACTCGATACTATGATATTTTTTTGATACTACAATAACTATATAAAAGACAAATTAAAATAAGTTATCCATTCTAAATCCCCATAAACACATCATATAAGAACTAAATTAAAAAAAAAAAACCAATAACCAAAGCAAAAAAAAAAAAGTCAAAAAATATACAAAAAACCCAATACTATAGATTATTGTATTTTAGCTTATGAAAACAATATTGACTTTTCACTTGCAATGAACATGGTAACACATTTGATAATTATTATGTTCTAATTATTGTATTTTAGTATGTTAAATTTTTATTAAACTACAAAAATTGAGTTTTCTCTCCTAGTCAAAGAAGAAATTGAAGTGCAATGAGCTTTTTTTTTTTTAATTGGAAACATATATGTCAATTGTTATGAAAAAACAAATCGAATTAAATTTGGTTCAATTCTTCCATAAAATGAAAAAAAAAGGAGTGAAATAATGGTTCAAATCTCACCTATAATACAAAAATATCGCTTATTCATCTTTATAAATCATCAACTTGAATCATAGATCTCATTTTAATTGATAATCGAGTCAAACTGTTTGAAACATACACAACTTGCATTCGAAGAATGTAAACTCGAGGGGAAAAGGAAATTGGTCATCTCCAAGGACATCTCTAGAGTTGCGTTTTTTTTTTTAAAAATTAGCACATAAAAAAAATTAAAAAATAATAATATGGTTGATCAAATATTTAAAAAAATAATACAATTTAAAAAATAATAAATGATATATACGACTCACGAGTGATATATATCATTAGCAAATTTGTAAGATAACCTAACATAAATTCTAATAAAAAAAAGAAAAATAAATTAATAAATAAAAGATTTTGAAGTCATATTAAATATTGAAATTTTGATGCTGATACAACCTATATCATTAAAAAAAAAACAATTAATGAGATGAATCAAACAATATAAAAAACAATTATTAATAATTATTGGAGTTTTGAAGTACTTTTAGGGTTTTTTTTTTCTCTTATCTTTACTCTTTTTTTATTATAATTTGTGTCAAATTATTTTATAATTTAAAAAAGTTTGTAGTGACACTGGAACTCTTAAATTTATATATCCTTTACAACTCTTTAAACCATATTATTTTTTAAATATTTTTCTAACCATATAATATTTTACAAATTTATTTTTTTATTATGCTAATAATAATAAAAAAAAAACACTTCTCCATCTCCTTGATCTAAAAGGAAAGGACAGATTCATAATTGTGTTTCCTATATTATGACACCTGACCTCTTTACTAGCTAAGAAATTAAACGGCATTATTGATGAATCATGTCAGTACTTGAAAAGGATATTTTATTTGATATTAAAGCTTTTTTTTTCTCAGAATTCAATTATTCATCAGGGCCATTAAATGAATTTACTTATTTATTAAATGCAACAAAGCGATAATGTAGGACCAATGTTGCCCACGTGGCAGACAGCATCGTCCTTCATTTCCACATGGGCCCCAACCCTAGTTAGAAACTTAGAACCGATCATACTGGTCCGTCACATGGGGGCACTACCTCCCAAATCTTCTTTTTTTTTTATTATTATTTGAGAAATTTCCAATTTTAATTAAATTGGAATATAAATAAATATAATTTGGTAGGTTCTAGCTATAGTATAGCTCTGCATAGCATAATTATAACTCAATTCATGCATTTACCCATTTTAGGACTTGAGACATGAATCGGATGCGTCACGGTTAGTCAAACTAACCAAGTTAGTTTTTTTTTTTTTTTTTTTAAAGTACAAAATTAACCAACTAGATACATGAATTCTGTGTGAATATTCCAGTTTTATAAATCAGTCGAGAGTTTTACATGTTAATATAGTTAATTTAAATTTTTTTATTTTTTTTAATTATATCTTTTAATATTTAAATTGATTGAGAACTAAATTTTATAATTTATTTTTATAAGATTATCTTTATCTCATGATTTATATCACATATTTTACGAGTTGATCCCATTGACTCGAGTTTTTTTGTAATTAATTTTATTTTTAAATTTCATTCTTCAATGTTTGGGTTGATTGAGAATTAAGATCCATAATTTATTTCAATTTACTTTTTATGAGATTATCTCATACTTATGACCCAAGTTAAAGGTTTGACGGGTTAACTCTAGTTAACTGGGTTTTGTTCTTTTTATTTTTTTTTTCAATTTCATCTTTCAACATTGGATTGATTGAGAATTGAGTTTCATAATTTATTTTGATTTTTTTTGTTGGTTATCCCGGTTCCAGATTTGAAAGGTTAATCTGTATTGACTCAGGTCTTTTTTGTTATTTTTTAATTGATTTTATTTCAATTTCATTTCTTAACATTAGATTGATTGAGAATTGAGTTTCAATGTATTTTTTTTTTGCTTTCTATAAGGTTATCACAATCTCATGATACAGATTACAGATTTTACATATTAACTTAGGTTTACCTAAGTCGATATATATATATATATATATATCGTCTTAATGTTATCTATTCAAATTATATGGTGTTCGTTTCCTTTTGCCTTTGGTATTACCATCTTTCAAAAAAGATTTGAACAGTGCTTTGTTTATTTTGTGTCATCCATAGACAATTTATTCGACGACTAGCTGTCAACAAAGTCTTCAACTGTCTTACTGCTTTGGCACCTTGACAATTTTGGTGCTGAGATGAGGCGAGGACTTCTCTCTTCGATCTTGATGTTACTCATGGAAGGCAAGTTTCTCTTCCAATACATACTAACACCTTAATAAAGTTAATGCTATATTTTTCTAGGTTACTGTTGTTTTTTAAAGTGCTTTTCATTCCAAAATGTATTAAAATGATTTTTTTTTATTTTTTAAAAATTATGTTTGATATCAGCACATCAAAACAATCTAAAACATAACAAAATTAATTTTTAGCACCATTGAATTTTTTGGAAACGCGGATTAGCCCGCGTTTCCAAACGCTCTCGAATGTGTTTGTTTTTGTGGTAATTGTTGTGGTTATGGTTTGAAAAAAGTGATTTTGAAAAAAATCGCTATGGTTAGTTCATATATAATGTGTGTTTTGTTAAAATTATGGTTTGACTTTATTTTGCAAAAAATCATGGGATGATATGTTTGGTTAAAATTGTGGTTGAGGTTGATGTTGTATTTAAAATGACTAAAAAGAACATAAATTAATTTATTGTTTTTTTAGTAATTATACACATACTAACTCAAAAACAGACCTTGATTTTAGATTTCCACCACTCGTCATTTGCTGAAATTGTTCCAAGTTCGGTACTCCAGCCTACTTCGGTTTCAGAAATCAACTTTTTCCATATTCTCCAATCATTTTTTATTTCGTCCCCCTTATTCTTTAATTGTTCTTTCATTAATGCATGATCAGTCTTCTCATTAAAGCAATTCATAACATCTTTCTAACCAGCTTTGTCGAAATATGTGTTCGGTCGCATACCTTTCTCAATTGCTTTGATACAAATGTCACAAAATGTGTTCAATATCTCTTTAGTCTAGTAAGCCTTATCTTGTGATTGAGAATCTTCCATGTTCTCGGTTAAAATCTTTTTTCTAACATACAATCAATAGGTTAATTTCCTAGAGGCACCATACCAAGCTTATAAAAATAGCAATTAAAAGAAACTCATTCAAGGTTAGAAAAACCATTTACAGAATAAGGAAATCAAATCATTAAGCATCTAATCAAGTTAATTTATTCATAAGATGTTGATTGATCTCACATAAAAGCTGCACAAAATTCATAATATTAGAACAAAAAAAAATCTAAACCTTTAAACAATTTGCACTTAGAAAATACAAATATTGACATTTACAGTGGCAGTGCATTTGAAATACATAAGGACATGGCTTAATTATTTTTATGGTTAGATCTAAACATTACACCATGTAACCTGAAGGAAAAAAAAAAAATCTAAGTCCTGAAGTGTAGGATGTACCCAAAAAAATCTAAACCTTTAAACAATTTGAACTTAGAAAATGCAAATATTGACATTTACAGTGGCAGTGCATTAGACATGCATAAAGGCATGGCTTAATTGTTGTTATGGTTAGATCTAAACATCAACATGTAACCTGAAGGAAAAAAAAAATCTAAGTCCTGCAGTGTAGGATGTACCTAAACATATCTAAACCTTTAAACAATTTGAACTTAGAAAATGCAAATATTGACATATTTAGTGGTAGTGCATTAGAAATACATTAAGCCAATTGCTATTGTGTTTTTACGGTTAGAACTAAACATTACAACATGTAACCTGAAGGAAACAAAAAAAAAAAAAACTAAGTCATGCAGTGTAGGATGTGCCGAAATAAAGATCAGGTGCTTGGTGTACTTTCTAAGAGACAAATTGTTCCCTTTTAGGTTCCTGACAGAAAACAGAACACCAAATAATTATAATCAGAAGAAGATGGGAATGATCATTATAGATATTGAGCATTGTAGTTGCATGAAGATGTTGAGATATATTATGAAGAACATTACCTTCAACATCATCATCAATTTCAGCTTGTGTTGTAGTGTTGGATGTGCCTCAAAACAGATCGGTGTTCTGTTTTCTAAGAGACAAAGATGTTAGATCTTTGGTTCCTCAGTCAAAACAGAACGAAACAAATTAGAAAAAAGAAGAAGGTATGATTATTGCAAATATTCGGATTTTGAGTTAAATCAATATCCAAAAAAATTACCTTGAAAATCATAAACGCAATTTTTGCATGTCTTCAACCATTTTTGGGTTTTCCAGAATCATCATCAACGCGAACAGACTTGAAGAAGACAGAAGATCTGGGTGTATGGTTTGAGTTTAGGATGGGGGTTAGTTAGAAATGGATAGTCTTTTCCCAATTTGAATGATCTGTTGAAATTATTCCTTAATCGGCAAAAAATCAGTGTGTGTGAGGTCTGCTGGATGAGAGGGAGGAACAGTGGCGAGAGGGTGGAGAGAACAATGAGAGGATAAATAGAGGGTAACTATTTTAGATGAGATAAAATTATTGTGTAACCATGTTTTGTGTCAGCCAACAATTCAGAAAAACAAGTGTGAGTTGCTTTTATCTAGCATGTGGTTCAAACGCATGTTATTGTGGGTCCCAGTAAATAATTAGTGTGGTTTGTAGTTAACCAAACACGTAAATATTATGGTTCAATTTGAACGTGGAAGCTACCATGTTAACAAATGCCCTCGAACTCTTAGACGACTCTACTCAGCTAGAAGAACTTCACACAGCTGCTGACCGTATAAGAAAAAAATAAAAGAAGAGAGGGTCATCCCATTTATAGATGTTAATCCTAACTTATATAGGATGTTATATATTTGATAGCAAAACAAAAATAATCACAGTTAATTTGAAATAAATTGCCTAAAAGCCAACTTCTTTGGCAACAAAAAAGGGATGGAAAAAAGGTCTTAGAACCTCTTGATTTGCTGAGAAAAAATGTTGTCATAACTTATTTTGGGTTCTTCCCTCCAAATTTACCTTTCTCCTTTAAAAACTAATAAAATAAATAAAAAGTCAAAAATAAAAGTAACAATAACAAGAAGACTGGCAACTTGATAAAAACAGGTTGAGAAAGTTTTGAATTATGTAGAAGAATCAAATTGGAGTTTTGGATGAAATTGTGAGCCTAATCATACCTCATTATACTCAACACTGAAGAGACAATACAAATTCAATGTCAAATTAAATGATTATTGGATGAATCAGCATAAAAATAAAGTTTAGGGACTTAATTGGATTTTTAATAGGCCAATTTAATTTAATAATGGGTCGAATTAAAAGTTTAATTATGTTTAAGAATTAATTTTGGTCAAACTAAAAGATATAATTAGATGCTATGAGTTAATTATACTTTTAATGGGTCAAACTATATATATATATAACTTAATTAGTGAGAAATTAAGTTTGGAAGCGCAACTCAGACTTAATCGAGAAGATTAAAATTTTAGAGGACCAAACTTAAATTTTATGAAGTCAATTGATTGAAATCAGAGACACAATTACAAGAAAATTAAAGTTTAGATTCAATTAAGGGTTAAATTGAAGAAATTCACTACTAAGGACTTTTTTAAAAAAACGCTAAACTTTGAGGACTCAATTTAGTTGAAAGCATGGGTGAAATTGAAGCAAATTAAAGTTTAATGGTTAATTGAGGATCAATTTGCATAAATCTAAAACCAAGGACGAAAATGAAAAGGCACTAAAATCCAGGGTTGATATTGGAGTTTGGCGAGGGTAAAATCGTATAAAATTAAAAGTTTGAAGTTAATTAGGGATGTAGTTAAAAGAAATTAAAAGCCAAATGACTAAATTGAATTTTAGTCAAATCCCTAGTTAAAGCCCTAAGGATGTTAAAATGACGCCGTTTCATTTAAATAAAACGGTACGTTTTGACTAAAATGACGTTGTTTTGACCAACAAATTAACAAAAAAAAAGGACACCAGATGACTTGTCGCCGGACTTCTGTTCATCATCTTCAACCTTTTGCACTTGAAAGGTTGCTTAGGTGACTACTTTTCAAGGGCATTTAATGCCTCATCTCTTCACCAAAAAGAACAAATAAGACACCATTCTGATGGCCTGACACTATACTACACCCTAATGTAATTCTTATCGACTGATTACCTCTATGGCTGCCACGGTGCCACCCCAAAGAGGTTGACTCGATTCGCCTTTAGTAGCCAAATTTTGCAACTTATGATGATTACTTTAGGCCAATGATTGAGATCCTTCCCATTTAAATCAAGAGCTAAGATTTGTCTTTAATAAAGACAATATGTCCCTCTTTCATCCCTTATAAATAAAGGTGAATTTCGAGCATTAGGGAAGGAGAAATCGAAACAGAAAGTAGGCAAAAAAATCAGCCTTTTAGTTGCTCAATCAACCACCCTTCCTCTTCTCCTCTAGTTTTGGCCATCGTCAATAACAAAGACCACACCAAAAACTTCCATCTCCTTTGAACAAACCACTTAAGACAACCAACTCTTCTCCTCTACCTCACCCGTGAATAGTAGTGCCACCGCAAGCTTCCTCTTCTTCCTTTACACAATAACCTCCAACAATGATGTTGGGAGCAACTCCAGCGGCACCTTAGCCATGTCAGTAGACCAGTAACATCAACGACACTTCTTCCCTTCGCCAGGTAACCACCATTTCCTTATGCTTTTTATCTCTTCATTTGTATGCAGGATGTGGATTAATTCACGTCCTACAGCTGCTGACTTTCTCCATCAAAGGCCAAGATAAGTTGGACCCATTTCAGCCCAGCTTATTCTAAAAAAAAAAGAAACAGAAAACATAAAACTCACTCACGTCCATCATATTGTATTTCCCGTGCTAAGACAATTTTTAATATTAGTGGCCATTTCATAACACTAGCTATGCAAGCTCTTCTAATGGCATGATATTTGCCATTTCTATTATGCAGAACCAATTTCATAGCAGCATACTGTTAAAAAATAATATAAATAATATATTGAGATTTCACCTAAAAACTTAAGTTTTTGAGTTGAATTGATTATTTGATATAATATCATAACATTGATAATTAAGTGATTACGAGTTCAAATCTCATCATCCTTATTTATTTGATAAAAATTAAGCATAATGTAATGTAGACCTGTACAAGTTTCAAGCTTAAAGAAATTTTACTTGAGAGGGTGTGTTTAAAAATAATATAAATCACATCTTAAGACCTCACCTAATAGTTTAAGATTTTGGATTGAATTGATTTTTTGAAATATATATATATATATATATATATATATATATA
>Ga0325410_1009463_pt1 | contig 10396 bp, 3 predicted proteins | sample PopdelMetagenome_16_FD_206182 | JGI IMG/M metagenome (GOLD analysis project Ga0325410, IMG submission 206182) | Populus deltoides microbial communities from Bellville, Georgia, United States - Xylem-PdIQD-R3 | ecosystem: Host-associated > Plants > Phyllosphere > Stem > Wood/Secondary xylem...
TAAATGTTGTTGTAATTAGTTAAGCTTTGTGAGTTAAATTATTTTTTCTAACTATAAAGTATAAAAGATTTTAGAAAATTTAAAATCTAATGTATATAGAATGACACTTTTAAAATATTAAGATTATGAGATACATATAATATATTTTTTAAAAAAATTAAGACGGTAACAAATAGCATTCAGATCAATTTAAAATCCGAGTAATGAGATGGTGATAAATTATAAAATACAAATCAAAATAAATTAGAAAATTTAATTTTAATAAATTAAATATTAAAGAAAAAAATAAATTTAAAAAAAATCCAAATAAACATCTCAAGTGAATCTAAATGATTCAAATTTAAAATGAATTTATGATTTTTTTAAAAAAAATTGTTTGATTTTATTTAAACAAAGTTAAAAAATAAATTAAAGAAAAACCTTAAAAAAGTAGCACATAAATAAAAAATCTAGAACAGGGGTTTTTCAACCCTTAGAAATTAATTTTTAAAACTTTTCTTGACCAGAACACCTACAAAATAACATAAATACCCACACAAACCTCTTTTATATTTTTAAACAATTTAAAAATCAATTCAAAAATAAAAAATCAACTTGAAATTCAAAGAATTACTAAGGTGAGATTTATCATTTTAGATAGTTTTAAGATAAAATAATACTCAAGTTATGAGACTTGTGGATTCTAAAATCGATATTTTTAGTGATTGAAATTAGGTTTGTCAACAATTTTAGTTGAAATTTGGTGGCTCTTTCTCCTCTCTCAAACTAGAAAATAAATAAAATAAAATTTTATATTAAAATTGAATTCTCAAAACTATTTAGAAACCAAAATATTATTTTTAAAAAATATAAACTTTTCACTCTAATTTTGAATCGCCACTTATGTTCTCTTTTTTGTTGATTTTTTATCATCTAACTTTCAATATTACCATTTCTCAGCAATTTTACATGAATTGATCATTAATTTTGTCATAAAATGATGTAATCAAGTAAAATAAATAAATAATGAATTACGTGTGTGAACGGTCGCGTAGTGGCGTGGACTCCAATGATTTGGCAACACCTTTAAAATTTTGTTAATTGGGCATAGCGCATCTATTCAAAGGATTTATTCAACCCCGCCACATCCCGCCACATACTAATTTCACATTTCACTAATCAACATTTAATGAAAAAGACATTAAAATATTTAAATACGATATAATTATGGAAACATTTAATGAGAAATACATACTTAAATATTTAGAAATTAGATAATTATAACAACATTTAATTAAAAAGATATAAATTAATATTTAAATATTAGATAATCATGGAAACATTTAATGTCATATATAAATTTGGTCACGCTCGCTGTCAAACCATGAGGCAAATTGACAACTTTTTATTTGAAAATTATAAAAATTAACTATTATGAATGTTCAATAAAATATTTTATTCCTTAATCTTGTTACATTGAAACTTTGACTTAGTCTCTTGAAAGATTTATTATTTGTTTTTTTTTTAATATAACTGGAAGATATAAAAAGTGTTGTACTTAAAATCGTACAAAGAAAAGTCTTTATTTTAATTACCGTGTAAACATAAAAGAAAAAAAATAATGAAATTATCTTGAAAATTTTTTTTATATATATATTTTGATAATAATAATGAAATTATACCACGTAGACAAAGATAAATAACTTTGATCCTGTTTATTTACTGAAAAGTAATTTTTTTTTAAAAAATGAATTTCAGGAAAGTGAATTATTTTCCGATATTTGGTTGTGTAATAAAAAATAAGTTGGAAAACACTTTCCAGTGTTTGATTATATCATGAAAAATGAGCTGGAAAATAACTTATTAATGTTTTATTTTTTCAAGTTTATTAAAATAATGAGGAATAAATCTTACAAATTAAAAAATTGAATGAGAATGAAATTAAAAAAAATAATTTTATAAATTATCTCAAATAAAATAAATAATAATAAAAATAATAGAGATCAAATCTAAAAAATAAAAAAAATTGAAAGATGAAGAAATTAAAATAATAATATTTAACATTTCATAAATTTTTTTCAAATAAAATAAGTAACAATCAAAAGAATGAGGACCAAATTTGATAGATAAAAAATTTTATTTAAAAATAATAAGGGAAAAACAAATAACAATTATAAAAATAAGGACCAAAATTAATATAAAAATTAAATTTTAAGGGATGAAATTGAAAAAAAAATATTCAAAATAAAATATATATAACAATCAAAATTTTAAGGATCAAATTAAATATAATCAACAAATAATATGATATTTTTAAATTTTTCACAACTTCCGGAAAGTGTTTTCGATCCAAAATAAAAAGAAAATACTTTCCTGAAAACCAAGCCAATTTTTTTTTAGTTTAACGTGGGTGTCCGGGCCAGCTTGCGTGCACGTCGATTAATCCCACGGGCCCTAAAGTTAATGACCATGTAAGCCTTCAGTGACGATCATATGAGCAACCACAGGACTCGAACTTGAGACCACAGAGGGAGCAAACCTCTTAGTCTCAAACTCTTACCACCGGACCACCATTTAGATGGTTATCATGCCAAATTTTTTTGACTAGAAAGTGTTTTCCGTTGATCGAAAAAGTATTTTCCGTTAACCAACTTTTCTAATAACAAATAAAAATAAAAAAATTTGAAAAGTAATTTTTTCAAAACCAGCTTGCAGAAACAAACACAAACTTTATAGCAATCAACGGATTAAACTTATTTGATTGTTCGTGTATAACATCGTTTTTTGCAACTTATTTCTCCCTATAACTCTCAATTTCCTTAAATAATTTGAAGAAAATATCTTGTTTTTGCCACGGGGAGAGATTTGTCATTTGTCATTTGCCATTTGCCTTGCCAAAAAGATAAACGCAGCCCGCCACGCATGTCTTGCCTGGACGAACGGAGGACATCAACATCCAACGACAATTGCCCGAACCAGCTCCGCATAAAAAGTCCGCTATTTCCGGCCGTTAGCGTAGAAAATTTAAAATTTTAGTAATATATAACAGTTCACGCTTTCCATGGTTTCAAAACAAGAAATATAAAAAATTGTGAATATAAAACATGAGATTAAGTAAAATGTCATGTTTTTCAACGATGAATTCCTTACAAAACACGATATTAACAACAGCGATGTTAGGATTAAATTTAGTGACGTGTCATGATTTATAAAAGGATAAGGTACTGTAAATCAGAATTTTGATACTTCGATATTGTATTTTTTAACTAATTATTTTTTAAATTATTCTATTCCATCAATATTTTAATTAAATTTATTGTGCTATTCTAATAAAAAAAATCTAAAAAATCTTTCCAAATTTTATTTCGATCACATATTCAGATATTCTTGTATAAAAGACAGAATTATTCTGAATAATCCAAAAACGATGAGAATATTTAATGTCAACCATGCGTGCATCCATCAAAACGTGGTCGTGGGAAGGCCTTTCTACCCTAATTAATTTGAATGTAGGAAATTTCCATCATGATCTTTCTTATTTTTTCATATTTCTTTAGAAAAGTCAACAAGTAAGTTGAATGTTACATCACTGTTGTCGATCACGGAATCAGATTGCTATAAATTATATATATGTATATATATATAAATTCAATTAATTTGGGCTGAAGGTTGAATTAAAGGATATATATGCTATGTTTCACTATCTATTGATCTGCACAAGTTACTATTAATGCTATCATTTGGATTAAAAAACTCATTCTGAGCTTGGTAGAGAAGTGATTAGAAGAGCATATTCTTTTATGGTGTTTATATATATATATATATAAGGTGAAATAATCTTGAGAGAATTATTAGGGCAAATATCTTGTTGATATCTTCTTCACAACGCAGCTTTGGCAATATAGTCTCCGGTCGTATAACGTTGATTGCTGGCAATTGATTATAAAAAATAAGCAATGCTCCTCCATTTTCGTAAGAAGGAAGCAAATAGAATAAGAAAAGGCAACGTGTCTCGATCGGTGGCTGATCTGGGTCAGAACAGCTGATCGGGATTCTCCAATTTCGAAGAAAGTGTTTTGACTATTCTCAGGGGTTGATGGCCTACCTGGGAACCTTTTCTTAGTTTTAAATGCGTTCCAGATATTTATTTATTTTTTTTAAAAAAGTTAGTGTACAAATTTAGATATCCTATATAAAAAATTTAAAGTTTAATGAATGATTTTATATTGTTTTTTAATATATTTTTTTAAATAAAAAATCTTTAAATTTCAAATTAATATTTTATATTCAACATTATAAATTTAATTAAAGCAAATAGAAGATGTGAGATTTAAATTAATGGTTTATTTAAAAAAGAGTTAGTGTATATTTAGACCAAGTTTTATATTCTATATAAAAAAATTAAGCTTTGAAATGAAATTTAATGAATGATTTTATATATAGAGAGAGGAATGATATTCTCAAACTTAAAGAATATAAAAAGGGTTTCCTAAATAAACCATGCCTCCAATAAGCTAGAAACAAATATATCTCTGTTGAGAATATCTTAACAAAAAAATTTAAGTTGACTTAAACATTATAATTTTTATTTTATAGGTAACCCTAACCATAAAAATACAAGTCTTGTCAATTACTAGTGAGAAAAAAAAATCCAGATATTTATTGAAGTTTTTATTAATTTTATTACCTGTGTCGTATGTAGAAACTTGAATAAAAGTTTTATTTAATTTTCTATCCCAATTTCTTTGAATCTTGTTGTTGCTTGTTCCCAATTTTAACGACAACATGGAAATATCAAGTGGAAAAGTTACTGGCATTCCACCATCTTTCTTAACTCTAACTGACTTCTAGCAACTTGCTTAACAAATAAAAGAATTTATAGAAGCTGTTTTGGCTACCCAAAAATAACTTAGAGCTTTTCTCATCCATCCACCACTAATTCTTCAACAACTTGCTCCTTTAACACCTCTTGTGTACCAGCAGCTCCATTTTATAGAGAAAACTAGGCAAAACATAGTGGATGAAAGTAAATGTAGCACTCCTACTGTTCCCATAAGCAGATCTTGTTACCATGAGGACTACTCCTATACAGTGTCACCAAAACAAGATCACCGCAGATTAAGAGGCAAAGTTATAGATGATACCTTTTGACAACGACCCTATTCTCCATCAGAATCTCTATCTAATAGCCCAAAGCCTAAAAAACCATGCAGGGAAGAGGATAGAAGTGACAAAAATATCACACGACATATCAAGGACTCTCTATTATGCCAAGATATGTTGAACACATGTCTCTCTAGAGAGTTTATCGTTACAAAGATGAATTTGGACAGCTGTGATGATCTTTCTAATCCTAGAGAGCACATCTAAAATGTTAGAAGCAACCATATGAAAGCTAGTATGTATTGAGGGGAATCTATGAAGGGATATGTGGTATTCATGTGCTAACCATCTTGAAGGATGCAACCAAGTTTTTAAAGAAATGCAATACGTGTTAGAGATTCACACAATTCCTGAATGACCATCAGCTGAGTTAACCACCATCATGTCTCTATAACTTTTTTCTCAATGAGGAATGGATATACCAGGTCTATTCCTCCCAAGGCATTTGAAAAAAGTAATTCATCTTAGTGGTTGTGGAATATTTCACAAAATAGGTAAAAGCAGAAGCCTTAACAAAAATAATTACCAGCAAAATCATCTTTTTTATATAGAAAAATATCATTTGTAGATTTGAGCTATCACGGGTACTGATAACAGACAATGTAAACTAATTTGATAACAAGAAGATGACAGAGCAATGTTAAAGGTTCAATATTGAACATCGATTCTTGTTGGTCTCTCACCCATAAACAAATAAACAAGTAGAGCTCACTAATAAGTTGTTATTAAATGGTCTAGAAAAGAAGTTAAAAGGGCTAAGGGAGAACATGTCGAACTCTTAGACAAGATCTTATAGGCCTACATGACAACACAAAAGACCTTCATAGGTGAAACTCCTTTTCTCTTTACATATAGAACTTAGGCAATGACCCCAGTAGAAACTAAGTGCCTCAATCACATGGTATTATTTTTATCCACCGATATGAATAATGAAGAATTGAAAGAAAATCTAGATTTGGTGGAAAAAGTGAGACTTCATTAACAATAAAAAAAAATAAGGTTTTCAGAAACCAAGATGCTTGATACCACAATGCTAAGGTGAATAACAAACATTTCAAAGTAGAGGAAATGGTATTAAGAAAACTGAAGGCAATAGAAAATATTGAAGGAAGAGGAAAGTTGGTGCCACATTGGGATGACCTATTTAAAGGAGTACGAGCAATTAAATCCAATACTGAGCACTTGCAGGACAAGCAAGGAGAAAATCTTCTCTATATGTGGAACTATGACCATTTAAAAATTTACTTGCTTATGCTGAAACATCAAGTTTTTAATTTTCATTTTCGCGATGAAATTCTTTTTCCTTGTTTATGCCTCTCTATTAGCACTGGTGATGTTTCATTATACTAAGTGCTTTATTTTGACTATGATTCTAGTTTGCCTTATGCTTGACTATGGATTTTATGTTATCACAGTTTTTATATCATCTTCATTGTCTCTAAATTATTTATCTACATGTTTGGTTTCCTCTAAATTATTTACCTCCAAGTTTGGTTTTCTCTTAATGATTCTTTTCAGGAATGGACAATCTCTTATAAATAATTGTCTCCATGATTATTTTACATCTCCATATTTTTCATGTCTCTATGTGTTTATTGTCTACACATAATCTCTATAGTTAATTAATCTTTATAGCTAAATAAAAAATTTTATTCTACACATTCTACATAGATGGTACAATAGATTACACATAATCTTCATATTGAAGGAGGTTTTGATACAAACAATACATACACACAACCTGAACAATCTAGAGTACATGCTTTATTAAGAAACATTCATGCTGATAAAAAAAACATACAACACATGTTAACACATAGGACCACATCACGCATCATAAGAACACATATTAATGACCATAAGACCACTCAAACAAAATTTACCTTCCTTTTTGTTTTTTCTTTCATTTCTTTATTTTTCTCCACCACGTAGATGCAAAGTGTCATTCTCCCATCCAAACACAATGCATGGTTGCCAACACATATGCCAACATATTTTTTTATACCTTACAGCTCATCACCCACCCTCCTCTTTTCCTTACACACCAATAAAAAAACCATGCATTCCACACCCATAATTTTTACCTCCCAAACCAAACTAATACAAATTATGCCTCCTTTTTTTCTAATATTTTTATATAAACTATTGTTCCTTAAATGCATGACACCAAGTTTGAATTTACAACCGATTAAGATTTTCATTCATAAATGAATTTGTCTTCCTTCTTGTTTTTTGACATGATAAGTTATTTTTAACACATAACATTAGAAATAACTTGGGAGCAATGTTGGTGAAAAAAAGGGCCAAAGGCCCGCAAGCTACTCATTTGGTCAACCCAGACAAGCTGGCCATGCCATCGGGTATTTTTTACTCATTTTGTGTATATTTTCACATATTTGTATGTATTTTTTATGTTATTTGTACGAATATTTTCACACAATTCAATAAATTCAATTCAAGTGATTTTATTGGACAACATACACAACCAATTAGGTTTCATCCTTTAAACCAATGAAACTCACTGATTATTATTTTACAAGAATCTTTCCACATAATGGGCTATGAATTGTTATGTTGCCTCGCCTTATGTTTGGCCTTTTTTATTAGGAAAGGTAAAGGTAATCTATGTAACAAGATTTTTTTATAAAAAAAACTTAGGGACCAGAGTGAGGTGAAAGGATCTAGGATCCGTACCAAAAAAAAAAAACAATTCATCTTCTTTATTTTCCAAAGAAATCTTTACTTGGTGAACATCTTAACAAAAAACTCAAACTGATTTAAGCATCAGAGTTTTTTTTTTTTTTGTTTTTTTACACGTAATTCCAACCATAAAAATACAAGTTCAATCCACTACCAGCAAGAAAAAGGCCGAGAGATTCATTGAAGTTTTTATTGACTTCATCACCATCCATGTTTAACAAATATTCCCGTCCTTTTTTTTTTCATTTGTGAATGTTTCAACATGTCACACATGGGCGAATAGCGTTAGGGGTCAAGAAGTCGTCACTTAATTGTTAGGGTCACTAGAAGACCTGAGTGTACTAGTCTTACAAAAAATTCTATGGTAAGGCACTAATTGTAGCTAGGTAAGGTATTAGCACCCTTAACGTACCTTACCCGAGGTAAGCTGCATTGTGTGGTTTTCATATGGTTTAAAGGTTTTGATGAGTTTCTAACCAATGGTCAGTCTATGACTTAAGATAAAGATTTATTCTTACGAATAAATCTGATATTTTAAATTTATTATGGACTCGTATACCCAGATAAATTCTTATGGAAATGGTTCATATAGGTGCCTTGACAAGGTTCACCTATCCTAGAAGGCGAAAGGGTTTTCTGCAATTCGTATATTGTGGTGAAAAATACTCACAAATAAAATTTATGAATATCCAGAATAATTTCAAGAATTTTCTAGTCAACTCCTAATATTTAAATATCAGCCTACTTGTAGGTCCAATATTTATACCAAAATATTGATAATTAATTTTCAGTAATTAGAAATTTTAGAGTTATTGAAATATTGATCAAATCCTTAAGGAATTTTAAAACTTGTTGTAAATCCAAAAAAACAATGCAAAAGAAAATCAACACAAGTATTTTCTAAAACAATACTTTTTTATATATATATAAATAAAAATGTAATTTTTTATAAGGATTGAGCCGTATGAAATAGACAAAAATTATTTTTTATTAATATTTTTTTTATTATTACCATTTTTTCTTCCTTAGAAAATTGCCAAAATCGATCTAAGGTTGTGTTTTTCAAATACCTCCTTAGACAAAAAATTCTTTTATTAAAAAAAATGACAAACCAAACAAAGCCTTAAATATCTGACCTAACTTGGTTGACTCGAAAACAAATAAAAAACAAAGACCAAAGCTAAAAATATATTAAACATAAAAAAATATAAAAACTCAAAATATCTTAAACAAAATAGATCAAACACAAAGAAAATGAAGAAGATTCAAACTCGAACCTAACAACATGAAACGTAACCCATACCAAATTTCAAACAAACAAAGACATGTTTTTATTCGTAAACATGCATAAATCAAGAATCAAGCATGATCAAATCCCATCGATTATCACTTAAAAGTTAGGATTTGATCAAAATGAGTTTCGTTTTAAAATCAAAATTCTATGATTAAAACCCCTAAAAACTTGTTAATGATGCAAATAAATCCTAGATTATTGACTAATTGAGTTTCCCAGATGGTTTGCTACAAAACAATGGACCAAAACTAGTCCAGATCATGAGACTAAGCCAATATTCTTTCGAAGAACACAAGGAACATTGCCCATCAAAAACTTAGAATTGAAGAACAAGCTACCAAACTCAGAAAATGGACTTTTAGGCCTCTAAACTTACTGCTTTTGGTCCTCACATACCACATTATCAATATCAAGCATAGTTGAGTAAAAAAAACTAACAAAAACATCAAATCATCATAAATATGCATTAAGTTTTATTTTTCAAAACTATTAAATTATAACAAGAAGCATGTTTAACCAATCTGAGGTTCAAAACTAACACTTTAACACTTTTATTGGACTAAAAAAAATTGGTTGCCTAGAACTCCTCAACGAGCTCTTAAAAGGTGTTAACCTGATCATCTAGAATTATCAATGAAGAAGATAAACAGAGGTTGAACAACACATCGTCTATGTTAAATCCCTAGAAATTAGGGTTTTTAATTTGAAATCTGACATATTTCATTTTAGTCCATGTTCTTCTAATTATGAAACATTCACTTTTAATTTACAGAAAAACTTTTAATTGTATTTAATTTAACCCTTGCCAGACTCAAATATGAGCCCCGAAGTTTATTGTCATTTTCATCTTGGTCTTTGGTTTCTGATTTGTGCATTTAGACCCCTATCCCAAAAAAAATATTTTCACCAAATGGGTCTTTTGTCAATCAGAATTAGGTCGCCAATTTGGCCAATCTTGTACATTCTAGCCTTCCAACTTTTTCACTTGTTATTTTTGTCTTTCATCACCAACTTGGACAATCTTGTGAGCTTTCGTAACGTGTATCCCTCTTGTATTTTTGGATTAATTTTTTTCTTCTCATGATTTTTTTTAGGGTAAAAAATATATAACAATACAACACGAGGAAATAGATACATATGCTATATCAACATCAACAAATTTCTAGAAGACTACTAATTAATTAAAATAATTTTCTTTTACTATTGACTTCATCAAGTCTGGACATGATTTCACTGGATTAATGTATTTTCATGATCAAC
>Ga0325410_1009465_pt1 | contig 10395 bp, 8 predicted proteins | sample PopdelMetagenome_16_FD_206182 | JGI IMG/M metagenome (GOLD analysis project Ga0325410, IMG submission 206182) | Populus deltoides microbial communities from Bellville, Georgia, United States - Xylem-PdIQD-R3 | ecosystem: Host-associated > Plants > Phyllosphere > Stem > Wood/Secondary xylem...
TTGTCCCGCTATGCTCGAATTGGATGTAAAAAGTTTATTTTTCTAGAAATTTTATTTTACTTAAAGGCTAATTGTTACTTTTTTAAGATTATAATTACACAAAAAATAATGAGATAACTACTTACATTACATGCGTGATGCTGCGGGTTAAATTTTTTTTATATAAAAATATAAAAAAACTAAGATTTAAAGTGTTAGGTCTTTCTGCAAAGTTATACCTAAGAGTCTTGGGTTTGGCTGTAACGCCTGACCCAAGAGTAATATTTATAAAATTAATAATAACATTAAACTTGCATGACCCAAGTTTAAGTGGGTCTGGCTGCAATACCAGACTCAATAGCCTTGAATGTGGGTTTTACTGCAACGTCGTGTCATAAAAGTGTGATAATTAAATAGATTAATTAAAAAAAAATTAATTAATTGGGTTAACCCTTCAAACCATGTTAACCCATCAAACCTTGGATTCGTGTCGTGAAAATTTGATAACTAAATAGAAAAAAACAATTGACGGGTCAACCTAGAATTAACTAGGCTAACCTATCAAACCAGGTTAAACCGTCAAACCCGGGATCAGTGTCATGAAAGTTTGATAACTAAATAGAAAAAAATTTAACATTAACAAACTAAATTAAACAAAAGAAATTAATTAAAAAACAAAAACAAAAAAAAAGCATCAGCCTTTTCACTGTGGACTGTACTGTGCAGTCCACAGTCAAAGGCATAGAAACGACAAAAAAGCAAAAAGAAAAAAAAACTAAAGATATCAGCTGATAACTAAATAGAAAAAAATTAAATATTAATGAACTAAATTAAATTAAAAAATATTAATTAAAAAGAAAAAAACTATAAAAAGAAAAAAAACTAATGAAGAAAAAGAAAAAAAATCTAAATTAACTGGGTTAACCCATCAAACCTGAGATCCGTGTCATGAAAATCTGATAATTAAATAGAAAAAAAAATATCAATACATTAAATAAAAAAATTAATTAAAAAAAAAGGCATCAGCCTTTTCGCTGTAGACTGCACTGTGCAGTCCACAGTGAAAGGCATAAAAAGAAAAAAAAAAAATTAAAGGCATCAACCTTTTCACTGTGGACTGCATATAATATTAAAAGATGAAATTGGAAGAAAAAAACTAATGAGGAAAAAGAAAAAAAATCTGAATCAACTGAGTTAACCCGCGAAATCAGGTTAACCCGTCAAACCTGAGATTCGTATCATGAAAGTGTAATAACTAAATAGAAAAAATATTTAATATTAATGAACTAAATTTTTTAAAAAAAGATTAATTAAAAAGGAAAAAGCAAAGAGAAAAAAACCTACAAGAAGAAAAAAACTAATGAAGAAAAATTTTTTTTGAATCAACTGGGTTAACTCGTCAAACCAGGTTAACCCGTCAAACCTGGGATCCATGTCATAAAAATCTAATAATTAAATAAAAAATTTAATATTAAGAAATTAAATTAAAAAAAATAACTGAAAAACAAAAAAACAAAGGAAAAAAACTAAAGGCATTAGCTTTTTCACTATGAACTGCAAAATTGAATCAACTGGTTTAACCCGCCAAACCAGGTTAATTCGTTAAACTTGGGATCTATGTCATGAGAGTATGATAACTAAATAAAAAAAAATTATATTAACAAACTCAATTAAACAAAAAAAATATCAATTAAAAAAATCAAAGAAAAAAGTAACAAAAAAAAAACCTATAACTAAAAGGTATCTTTCAGTGTGGATTTGCATAATGTAATCTACAGTGAAAAGTTGATCTCTTTTGGTTATACTTACAATATTAAAAGATAAAATTGAAAGAAAAAACACTAATAAAGAAAAAGAATAAAATCTGAATCAAGTGGGTTAACCCGTCAAATCAGGTTAACCCATCAAACTTGAGATTCGTGTCATAAAAGTGCGATAACTAAATAGAAAAAAAAATTAATATTAATGAACTAAATTAAACAAAAAAATAATTAAAAAGAAAAAAACACAAAAAAACCTATAGGAAGAAAAAAAACTAATGAAGAAAAAGAAAAAAAATCTAAATTAACTGGGTTAACCTGTCAAACCTGAGATCCGTGTCATTAAAGTATGATAACTAAATAGAAAGAAATTTAATATCAACAAAATAAATTAAATAAAAAAATTTTATTAAAAGAAAAAAAACAAAAAAAAATTGACGGGTCAACCCATAATTAACTGGATTAACTCGTGAAACCAAGTTAACCTGTCAAACCTGGGATTTGTGTCATGAAAGTCTGATAATTAAATAGAAAGAAATTTAACATTAACAAACTAAAGTCAACAAAAAAAATTAATTAAAAAGAAAAAAAGCAAAAAAAAAATATTCTGGGTTAACTGGTCTAACCAGGTTAACCTGTTAAACCCGGGATCCGTGTCATGAAAGTCTGATCACTAAATAAAAACAATTAACATTAACAAACTAAATTAAACAAAAAAAATTAATTAAAAAGAAAAAAAGCAAAAAAAAAATATTCCGGGTTAACTGGTCTAACCAGGTTAACCTGTTAAACCCGGGATCCGTGTCATGAAATTCTGATCACTAAATAAAAAAATTAACATTAACAAACTAAATTAAACAAAAAAAATTATTAAAAAAAAACAAAGAAAGAAGCAAAAAAAAAACCAAAAAGACATAAAAAACAGCTACAAAATAAAAAAAAAGACAGCTCAGCAAAAAAAAAACTAAAGCATAAGTGTTTTACTGTGGGCTGTACTGTTAAAAGAAAGAAGCAAAAAAAAAACCAAAAAGGCATAAAAAAATAAAAAAAACAGCTAAAAAATAAAAAAAAACAAAATAAAAAAAGACAGCTCGGCAAAAAAAAAAAATTAAAGCATCAGTGTTTTACTGTGAACTGCACTGTGCAGTCAACAGTAAAACACTGATAATAATCATTATAATTATAATATATAAGTATAACGAAAATAAAAGACGTGAGGAAAGCTACAACACTTTCCCGACGGCTTTTAGAGTATTGTTAATATTTGTAGATGAGTTTGAATGCTTATTAGTTTATAATTAAATAAAAATGTTCTTTTCAACTAATATAATATTATTTATAAGGTAACAATATTTTTTTTTATTGGAATTATACCTAATTATTTATAACTATCATGATGACAAAGCAATTAACCAAACTATAAAGATAACTAATCAAGTTAGTAAGTAATAAGATAAATAATCGAAATACAATAAATAAAACTATATACTATTATTTTGTAACTTGAAAATACTATAATTATAATAACTTCAAATAACAATATAAATTGTTATAATTATCACATGGACCGACTTCAAGGAGTAAGAACTTACAAGGAGGAAAGGGAGTGTTTTTTCCACTTTTTTTTTCTTGTATTTATCTCCCAAAAGGAAAACCAAGCAAACACCTAACCAAAATATTTTAAAAATCAAGTTCATATACAATGGTAAATAACTAGTTTAATACAAGCAAGAATATGCATGAGATCTAAGGCAGGGTAGACACCTTCTTTCTTTTTTCTTTCTTCTTTTTTGTATGACTATCAGATTCTATAGTCAAATTAACTCCTCGAGGCACTGAATGAAGGAGTATCGTCCATCCTCGCCGATTGCAATATCACTCTGCTTCAGGTGGTGAAACTCCTGGAAAGTAATGGACAGCAGATTAGCAGCTGAACTGCAGATATGTTGCATCGTATTGCAGCTGGGAAATTTTGAGCTTGCATGGAGGAATGAATATTGTCGTAGCTCAGCTGCACAAACTCAAGGTGATCCCTTCTCTGTGACTTTACTACAGTTTTGAGTTGTACAACCGCAGCCACTCGCAAGTTCCCAGTTTGGGCTTGCTCTGCCAACTCTTTGAAAAACAAAGCAGCACGCCAACCACATCCCTCAGGAGCTTTGGGCAGAAGAGGGCCCCTTTGTTTGAGTACTCCAAACACCATTATTGTCTCTCTTTGTTGGTTGTGGCTTTTTTTCTTAATGATTTTGTAGGAATAACATCTGTGGGAGAGAAAAGATATTTCAACATTTTGTTTAGCTTCCTATTGGAGTATGAAAAACAAACAAAGAAAAGCTAATTTTTATTTATTTATTTATTTTTGGCTCTCGATTTAGCACCTGCGTTAGAGTTGGTCTCACAAGTGGAACCCACTATGGACCCCGTCGGTGCAATAGTTGATTTTTTTTAAAAAAAATAGGATTAAAATGATGTTGTTTAATTTAATTTTTAAGAAAAAAAGATTCAACTGCTTAAGGGGTGAGTTTTGACATGATAAGACAAGTTTTTTTCTTATTCTATTTTTTCTTCAACACGGATTGATCCAAGCTTCGATTGGTCAGGTTCTAAATTGACTCACCGAGCTAGTCTGGATTTTATAACTATGATGGTATAAGTTTAACACAAGACTAAACCCTAAGACCATATAAAGTACAATCAAAGTTGTAAAAGTCTGTTTTTTTATTTAACAAAAAGTCTCATGCCGTGACTGACGGTGACTCAGCCTCCTCCACCAACCTATCCCCTTGTTGATGACAAGAACCACCACGCCAACTTCTCCTTCTTCCTCTCAGCTGAAAGTTTCTTCTTCCTCCCACAACCAACTCTGGCCACCAATTCCTCCATCAGCACCACCACTAGCCTCACATTGGCCTCCTAATGACGCCAGCCACACCGCCCCCTGCACCAGGTAAACTTTTTCCTTTCCCTTTTCTTGTTGCAAGGTTGCAGCATGCAGAACAAGAATTTGTTCTATATGCAACATAATTAATTAACATGATTGTTGGGCTGAGGCTAGACCCATTTAGGCCCAGCCTAGATGGGTGGGCCGAGTCCAACCCACCTATGAAAAAGGAAGAAGGGCAGGACTTGTTTCGGCCCAGTCCAGATGGCTGGGTCGGGTCCAACCCAATAAAAAAAAGAAAAAATTCCAAAAACATTTCAAGGGTCATTTCAAAATATTTATGATTTTCTCGCATGTTTTCTAATCAATTTTACATAATACTGGACTATATGGTTTTCTCCGAAACTTTCCTAACAAAAAAATAAAAAATAAAAAAAATCTCAATTTTTTTAAAATTAATTTCCTATTTCGAAAAACAAAAAATATTTTGTTTTCATACATACAGAAGAATCCTAAAAGTTTTTCCAAGCATACCTTTTTATAAAAAAAAAACAAAAATGCATTTTTCTCATGTTTTGAAATGCAAAAATGGATATCGTAACTAATTTATGATTATCTGTTAAGATTTAGCTAAAATATCAAAAACTCTTCACCAATCATTTTGTTCATTTTATATTAGGGTTTAGATATAGACCTTAATATTTGGGGGTGTAAAACTACATAGTAGAGTATACCATCAGGTATTAAAGATACAAAGTGCAAAATAAATGTGATGCTAATATGAAATCCTAAATAGTTGTCTACAAGTACATGTCATACTCATTCAACAGGTTATTTTAAATGTATCAACACCAATTTTATGCACTCTCTGGCTCAGAAGCATTTGTATGTCGCTACATATAAGAACTTAACATGGTTTGGTAAAAAATGAAGGGTTTTATGGGGATGGGAAGCAACTTAGGATAATATTTCAGCAGATGATGAGAAAAGTCATAATATTGGTTGCCTTATTCTCCAGTTAAAGGTTTTCAAATTTTAATCAATAAACAAATTTCAAAAGACAGTGACAGATTAGATCAAACCTAGATGAAGTAGGTATTAGATGCGGAAGCTAAACATTTGATGCGTACAACTAACATCATACATTGTAATAGATTTTAATATTCCATTGTCTTGCAGATCCGCAAACATTTGATGCCTACAATTGACATCATACATTTTAATATATTTTAATTGCATGGCATCCATTTGATAGATTCTTCATCAATGTTGAGTAGTTGTGACAATGATTAATCGAAGGGTCTCCAATCTAGCAATAGGAGCAAAAACCTTATCATAGTCAATTTCATGTTATTGACTATAATATTTTGTCACTAACCTTGCCTCATATCTCTCCACCTATCCTTTTGCATTCTTCTTTTCTTTGTAGATCCACTTGACACCTATTGGCTTCTTTCCACTTGGTCTTGGAACCAATTTCTATGTGTCATTCTTCTCAATTGATGCAATCTTTTCATCCATAGCAATTCTCCATTTTTCATCATTTATTGCTTCTTCAAAAATTATAGGATCATATATAGCAAGGTGACAATATAGCATTACATAATCATCAATAAAAGTAGTTACCTTATATAGCTCATTAAGAATCTTCATCCTTCTCAGTGGACTTCATGGATTGCCATAACTTAAACTTCCACTAAAAGTTAAAGATAAAGGTGAAGATGACATCATTGGTGATTATGAAGTTGTGGCTTGTTTTTTACGATCTTCATAGCTCTTCTCCCTTTCATCAAGAACCGGTAGAAAATTATATTTCTCACCATCACTTACCTTCCAATCACATGCTCCTTCATTAAACTCAACATCTATACTAATCATTATCTTTCCTTCATTGGGCTTGTAGAGCTATATCCTTTGGACATTTGGTCATAGCCCACAAAGATCATCATTTTGCTCTTGTCATCTAACTTAGTCCTTACCTGATCATTTAGATGCACATAGCCAATGCTTAGTAACACTTGGCTTTTTTCTATTCCATACCTCTTAGCAAAACACATATTTGACAAATAGATAACACAATCTACAGCTTCGGTCAAAAACTCTTTAGGCATGTTCTTGGTTTTGAGCATGCTTCTTGTCATATTAAGGATGCTTCTATTCTTTCTCTTCATCACCCTGTTTTGTTGTGGGGATTTAGGCACTGTTAAAAGTCTCTTTATACCATGATCTTAAAAAAAATCATTAGAAAAAAAATTAATCCCCTATCCATCCTAAGTGATTTTATAAAATAATCATTTTTTTTCAACTAATGCCTTAAACTTCTTAAAACAACTAAACACATTAGACTTTTCTTTTAAAAAGTATACCTAAGTTTTTCTACTATAATCATCAATAAAAAGTATAAAATATAGATTTTTACCAAACAAACATGGTTTGATAGGACCAAAAACATCTACATGTATCTCTTGAAAATGTTGACTTACTCTAGATGTAGACTCCTTTAGAAAGATCTTGTGGAATTGCTTGCCTATTAAACATCCTTAACACAAATGATTTGGATGTATAATGGATAATAAACCCTTCAACATCTTCTTTTTGTGCCATCTTCTTTAAGCTATCAAAGTTTACATGCCCAAGTCTCATATGCCAAAGTCAAGTCTAATCTTTCACACATGTCTTTAAGCATTTCTGCACATCAATATCTATGTTTAGCAAAAATATTATGTTTTTTGTCATGGTTATCTTTGTAATCATAGCTTCATGAGTATTAAGTAATGTTAAGATAAGATCTTTCATCTTAATCTCATAACCCTTCTCCAACAATTATCTCAAACTCAATATATTATTTTTTTTATAGTAGGGATATAATAGATATCACCAATAAATTGATAACTTTTATTTTTCAATTTTATGAGAATTGTGTTTTTTTCTTTGATGGAAACTTTTGAATGATCTACGAAGGTAACATTACCTTTAATTGATTCATCAAGCTCTCTAAACTTATCTATATCTCCATATATATGATAGTTGGCATCATTATCTAAATACCACATGTTCTTGTTGGCTTGCATTCGTTCATCATGAACTAGTAATAGGGTGGTTTATTTCTTCTTTTCTATAACAAGATTGGCATTCTCCTCAACTTTTCTGGCTGGATTCCAGCAATCCCTAGCATGATCACCTATCTTTTGACAATTATAGCATTTAACCTTTGTTTTGTCAAACCTGGATTTTGAATTGTCACTGTCAGTGTAATCAATCAACCGGTTTGCTTCATACGGTCGACTGGTTGACCTATTAAGGTTGTCATGACCTCTTCCAAATCTGCCTCTTCCTCTACTTTGTCCACGTCCTCTAACCCCATGGAAATATTCAGAACCTTCTTGCTTTGAAAAAAGTTCTTGTGCACCCATATCTTCTTAAATTTTTTAACTATTTCCTCATGGACTTGTAATTTTCCTATGAGACCTTTTATTGAAAGAACATCCATATTTTATGACTCTTGTATCATGATCACCAAATAATGGTTCTTTTGCAACGAGCATAGGATCTTCTCTACCACATAATTATCTTTATCTTCTCCTCATATCTCCTTATTTAATTGTATATGACCAATACTCTTGCAAACTATTTTGAAATATTCTCCGATTCAAGCATATCTAATTTTTCAAAGTCACAACATAACTTTTATAGACATACCTTTCTCATATTGTTAGCTCTTTGGTTTGATTGTTGTAAAACTTTTCATACTTGCTTGACAGTGGTTGTGTTTGCCACTAACTCAAAAGTGACATCATCTAAACATTGGTGGATGATTGTGAGTGCCTATTGATCCTTTCTTCATGCTTTTTGCACGACCTTCCTTTGGGTTGAAATCAATGTTGCTTCTTCTATAGGCTCCTCAAAGCCTTTCTTAACCATTTCTCACACATCTTGAGAACCTTGCCAAGCTTTTACTCTAATACACCAAGTTTCGTAGTTGTCCTTTATCAAATGAGGATATTGAAGTGGGAAGTTTGGACTGGCCATGATAAATAATCAAAACAAGCTCTGATACCACTTATTAGAAGAAAGATAGGTGTGGTATAAGATCAAAAAATAGTAATCTAAAGTTAACAACTCAAGAACAAAAAGAAGATTGAGAGGAAGATATATTTTTATTAAGTGTTTTTCTTTAATCTCTCTTAGCTATTCTCTCTCTTTTTGTACTGGAAATAATGTTGAATTACAAGTCTTTTTATAGGTATAAAGTCCTAGACAATCAAGAAATTAAACTAATGCGAGGAAATCATAAGTTGAACTGGAAATGTATTATGCCGACTAAACCAGTGGATTGATTACTCTATTCTTTAGAAAAACCAAAAATCAAGTTTAATTTTCAACATCTGCAATATCCATTTGTGTCTACAACGGAGAGTACAAGCAGAATGCATAGTTTTCTCATTAACCGATTGCTGGAGTACATTTATTTGAGTCTTCTTCCTAGGCACCATATGACCACTCACAGGGATGTTTCTCGTATCGTCATGAGATTTTTTTTCAATCCTATAAGGCAACATGTTTCAACTAGATCATTAGCGCGAGTTGGATGAATTTTATTTTTATGTAAAAGAAAATATTCAAGTATTTTCTAATAAAAAAATTAATCATGAATTCAAAATATCATGCAGATTAAATAACATTTTTTTTAAAATATTAATAGGCAATGTATTGGATGATATTCTTTTTTTAAATATTGAGACAATAATATATTGGATTGATTCGAATTAACTTATCAAGTCTATAACTTGGGTCATGAGACTATGATAAGCCTATAGAAAACTAATCAAAATAAATTATGAAAGTCAATTCCTAATTAATCTAATGGTGATGAAATTTTTTTAAAAAAATATTAAATTTAAATAAAAACAAAAAAAACTATTTGAGTCAACCCGGGTTAATATGTCAAACTTGTTACCTAGATCATGAGATCAAGATAACCCAGTAGAAAGGAAATAAAAAAAAATTATGAAGCCTAGTTTTCAAACAACTCAATATTAAAAGATAAAATCGAGAAAAATCAACTTAAAAAAAGTACAAAAAACAAAATAACTCAAGTAATCCCAAACTAACTTGATAAACTCGTCACCTAGGTTATGAGATCAGAATAACTCTATAAAAAAACAAATAAAAAAATTATAAAGCTCAATTTTCATTAAAAAAAGATTGAGATGTGGGAGTGTGAAATTGAAAAAAAAAATTAATTAAAAGAAATAAATAGAGTCAACTCGGGTTAACCAGTCAATTTGTGACTTGAGTCAGCCCGATCGGGATAATAAGTCAACTAGGCAGACAAGGTTAGCTTCCAACTCAATTTAACATAAAACTCAGCTTAAGTTAGGGGATGTTTGAGAGTATGACAGCGATTACTTTTCAAAGTGTTTTTTACTAGGAAATGCATCAAAATAACATTTTTTTAAAAAAAATCATTTATGACATCAGCATATCAAAATTATTTGAAAACACCAAAAAATATTAATTTGAAGCAAATAAAAAAAATATTTTTTTTGAAAACACTTTTAAAACACAAAAACACACAAGCCCTAATCTCAAATCTACACATCATTGGGTTGACCCGTAGGGTCGGTTTTATAACAATAGTAGCACCTGCCCATGAAAATTATTAATCATTATTTATTCTTATATTCTTATCAATTGCCCCAATTTTCAAATCGTTAACCGTACTGCAACGGCAAGATTCCTTGGTCAAGCAAAACAGCGACCGTAAAGACCTAG
>Ga0325410_1009466_pt1 | contig 10394 bp, 8 predicted proteins | sample PopdelMetagenome_16_FD_206182 | JGI IMG/M metagenome (GOLD analysis project Ga0325410, IMG submission 206182) | Populus deltoides microbial communities from Bellville, Georgia, United States - Xylem-PdIQD-R3 | ecosystem: Host-associated > Plants > Phyllosphere > Stem > Wood/Secondary xylem...
CAAACCCAAATCAAGGTCGCGCTGTCATGGATGGACAAACAGAGAAGCAAGACAAACATGCATCTAAGTTCAAGTACAGAAAACCCCTTCCTGCAAAGTCTGCTACACGAACACCTCATGTCTGCCATATGAATCCAGGGTTTGATCTCTCTTTCTTGCCTTCTATGTACAAATCCACACTATGCATCCTTCTCTATGTGAGGTGCTAATTATAGGTTTTGGCCTTCTGAATCTGGCTCCTGGATTAAATTTGCCATTTCCAGCTGTGCATTTTCTTGTCACTCTGCTACTTTCTCACTCAGTGAGTTACAGCCAGTGTTTCTTATGATTCTCTCTTCCTTTGTTTATGGCATAATGACAACAGTCTCTGCATAAGGAAAGAAGTTCAAATGTTAAAAACAAAAGGCAGGTCGAATATAAGAGATGACTCCTAGTATGATAAAGTGAACAGTTTATCACTAAGAATAGGTAGAGAAAACAGCTATATACATTTATTGCTATCCTAACGAAGGCCAGTTTGCTGGTAAAGAATGAAAATTCAGAAATTTGATGAAATTCAAGAGCACAAATACACAAGATAGCATGCTAAAAGCAGCAAAATCCATGCACTTTTCTTCTCTTAACACTTTAAAAGTAAATCCAATCAAATGTGATAAGAAAATGTCCACCATTCACAACTTGTCATAATTCATTGTGGACAGATAAAAAATCAACCCTCATCTAATTTCATGGCAAAACATAGACTGAAGAAGTAAGGATCTACTCCAGTATACTACCCTGGACTGAGCTACATAGCAGTCTATCAAACACCTCTGGTGGGAGGATCAACTGAAGTCCTCCCGGTAACCTGAGTACCTGGCACCTCATAGTGACAACTTATAGGCAACTAGAAAGACCGATAAGCAAAGTCAAATCAGAAAGTTATCAAATTTCAGCAACTAAACAATATGAACTACACTTCCCAAGCAGGTAAAGAGAACCTCAGCAAACAAAAGACTATCAAGTAAATAAGGATAGCTCGTAAATTGATGAAGTCAAGTTTCTTACGCAGCAGTTCAGAGTCACGAGAAGTTGGCTTTTCACCATTGTGAACTTCACAGTTTATCTCTGTAATCCACAAGCATCTAACTATTTCCCACTGAAAACTGTCGCCTGCATTCAATAAACCAAAACCTTAGATATAGACAGGAAGGATGTCGCTAAAACAAATTCTCAAAGAAAAAAATAATTCTTCACTTCTAACGCCCATGACTGAGTAACAGAAGATTAGTGATGTAACTATTTAGAAGAACTTTTGGATTCTATCAGTTGTTCATTGCAAGTGACCATAAGAAATATTGCTCAAGATAATGATTGTGACACACTCCAGGAAAAAACAAGTACATGCTGCAGGGGAAACAGAGAAAGAAAGACACAATATACTTGTCAATACAGAAGATGCCTGTTCAAAAGTGCCAGCCATTAGAACGCCAACATCTCCTCGCATTTTCACTGTGACGAGCATGTTTGATCTTCAAAAATAGCCTGTAAGCTCTCTCAACTTTATTTGAAGCAAGCAGTTTGTTATTTAGTTTGCTACAGATGAACCTGCTTGGGCAAAAGCCCTTGCGCATAGACTCCTCCATGACAAGGACAGCATTTTCAAACTGTCCTATGTTGCAAAGTCCACTGATGAGGTATTCATAAACTTCCATGTCGGAAGAATAACCACTTTCTTGCATCTCATCCCATATTTTTAACATCATTCCACATTTACCAAATCTGGAAAGCCGCATCAGCAATAGCTTATAAGCACTTAGTGATATTTTACAGCCAACTTTTCTTGCCTTTGTGTAGATCACCATTGCAGCATGGGGTGGGCCGAAGCTACAGAGAGGTTCAATAAAAGAAGTTACAGTCCCTGTTTTAGTAACCATCCCTCGATCCAACATCTCATCAAACATTTCAAGAGCATCAGCCACTTTACTAGCTTTGATCAAACCATAGATCATTCTTGTATAAGTATCAATATTGGGATCGCAATTCTTACTCAATAAACACCTATAATACTTCATGCACTCATCAAAATTCCCAACTGAAATGAAATTAGAAATCATGGCATTGTAAACATTAGTATCCGGTACACAACCTTTCTTCTCCATACTACCAAATATCATAACAGCATCTTCAATCCTACCAGCTCTTCCTAACCCCTCAAGAAGGTAACTAAAACTCAAACAATCAGGACTAAAACCATCTTCTTCCATTTCCTCAAAAACCCTCTGCATTTCACTAACTCTACCAAACTTCGACCACCCACCAATGATTACATTATACGTCATACAATTAAACGGTATTTTCCCCTTCACCGAATTGAAGTACGAATTCGCAGCACCTACATGAGACCTTCTACACAAACATTGCAAAAGCACATTCAATGACTCCGCATCACGCTCAAACCCAAACTCTTCTTCTAAGTTCCCAAATATTTGAATTGCTTTATAAACTCGACGGGCCCTAACTAGACTATCAATTACAATCGACAACGTCTCCGAATTCATGCTCACACCTTCTACCCTCAACTCATGCAAAAATTTCACCATAAAATCAATAAATTTTCTTCTACCTAGTGCTCTAATGACTACATTGTAACTGTCAACATCCTTACTTATCATAGGCTGCTTAATCGCCCAATTAAAAAACATAATCATAGCTTCCCCGCCTAAATTCCCTCTATTAAGCACTTTAGCAACAACATCAAGACTCAAATCCACACTACATTCTGTTAGAGCACGTTCAATTCCAGATTTACCCTTGATTTTTTGAACAAAAACTCCTCTTAATTTATCTTCAGGGGATAAAAATCGATCAAAAACGGGTCTGATTTCGACTTGCTTATTACTAATCGAACGATCGTGGTTGTATGGGTGAGGAATTGGTGGTTTAGGAGAGATTGGTAACAGATTAGAGAGCTCATTAAGAACGTAATCCTCGTCGAGATTAGATTGAAGCTTGATATTATCATGAGAAGTGGTAAATTGAGGAGGGTCTAGGGTTGAAAATGGAATTGAAGAGCGAAGAATGTGAGGCAAACGGTACCTGGTGATTTTGTTGGTGAGAGAGAGAAACCCTAGAAAGCTCTGCACATTAATTGCCATGAAATGACCGTTACGCTCCAAGTTTGAGATACAGTCACAGTGAAATGGCCTGTGTGAGGTGAAGGAAACTCCTCTGTGTGTTTTGATTCGGTTTGTGCATTCTGGGCTGAGCGCTTCAACCTTTGGCCAAATATCAACTTAGTCCCTGATCTTTCAGAAAAAGCCTGTTTGCTTCTAGTTTGGGGTGAGAAATCTTAGTTTGACCCTGATCCCGATTCGATTCGAGAATTCACCTCGAAAAAATCTAAGTTATTGGATCATCCTATTAACTCATAAGAAGATTTAATGTTGTTTCATCATTTTTTTTTCTGTTTAAATGCCGAGCCAGATTTAATCAGGTCAATTAAATTAATAAAAATTCAATTAAATTAACTAGGTTTTATCACATCAATTAAAAACTCAAAATCAAAATCAAAATCAAACTCTAAATCTTAAGTTTCCCGGATTAACAACTAATCTTGAAAAGGGAGTAGAAAAAACAGTCCTTATCTCTCTCTTATGACTTGCTTCTGACCGTGAATGTGGTAAGAAAATTTGGTCTTTTTTACTCTTGGGCAGAAAAATTTGCAGAGCACCCCGGTATATAACATCTTGTTATTCTGTGTCCATCTTTCTTTTTTCATCTATCAGACGTAGTTTTTTTTTTTTCTTTTGACGTTCAAATCTAATCCTACTCATTCCAAGAAGCTCCCGCCATCTTTGCCATGAAGCTATGCCTACCGAAAGCTTCACCGATCTGCAGTACTATAGCCAAATGTCAATAGCCTGCTATAAGGGGGTGATAATGAGAAGTTAGAACTAAAAATTATCACAATTTTTCTGAGCCGAACGTCTAGCTCCATGTCCAGCTTTACAATCAATGCGAGCAACTATTGGATTGGTCTGGGGACTGTTGTCTATTCTCCACGCTTTTGCACAGAACATATTGCATGGTCTGGGGAAACAAGCTGGACACCTTTTGAGAGAGCGAGAACAAACAACATGACAGCATTTTCCACTAATAAACTTCAGATTTGAAGTAGAGAACGTTTTTAAAATCATCGTAATGGGATAGATCTTCACCTTTGATATGGTAATTTACAAACTCCCACCAGAAATTTTCACATCATTTAGTGAAAAAAACCTTTCAAGTTTCCTAGCATTATTGTAGTTATTACTAACAATGGTTCAATTTTCGCTATATCTTACAAAAAGACACGCGCACACATACATATATAGTAATATGCAATTTTGTGATTATTGAATTTTATCATGAAATAATAATTAAAAAAAGCATTTAGAAAGTTATCATCTGTAATCTCATATTCTTTCTAACATGTCTCTTCCATCACCTTATAATGAAATTTTATAATTTTACTAGATATTATTGGAATGATAAAATTCCATCTTTAGCTATGTTATCGTATTAAATAATTGTTTTAATTTAAAAACTTAAAATGTTATGTGAGGGTACAAAAATATTCTCGAAATGTCGTGTTGCAAAACCCATTCTTTCCTAGTAAAAGCAGTAATCAATTGAGAGAAATGGGTTGTGATTTTCAGGTGATTAGAATCTGAAAATTCATAACAAAAAGAAAATCTTTTACGTAGTGGTGAATGATGGACACAATTTGAGCAAAGCATTTGCTATTTGTCCTTTTTTCATCAATCAAATGTATATTTTCCTTGTTTTATTCCAAATCTGATCCTACTCAGTCCAAGAAGCGTCCAACATCTTTGCCATGAAGCTATACCTATCAGCTGCTTCATCAATCTGCAGAACAAGAGCCGAATGTCAGTAGTCTGTGATAAGGAGGTGATCTAATCAAGACCTATAGATTTGTGCAACAATTACCAATTTTTGAGTCGGGCGTCCAGCTCCATGTCCAGCTTTACAATCAATGCGACCTATTATTGGATTGGTCTGGGGACTGTTCTTCAAGCTCGTGCACAAAATATATTGCATGGTCTGGCAGAAAAAGTTGGACACATTTTGAGAGGGGAAGGGTAAACACAGTAATAACTTTTTTCTGCTGACTAAATTATTGATTGAACAGCCTGATCATGAAATATCCTGTTCCTTTTACAAACCGAATTCACGATGTACACAATGTATGTGTTACCATCTCAAAGAACAATTAGGATTGAAGAAAGTTGAGGACTTACAGCCAAGAACTTCAGCGAGTGTAACGGCACAACTCGGTCATCGTGATCAGCAGTCAATAGCATGGTAGATGGGTACTGAGAAGGTTGTTCAGGATGCTGTTCCCATGGTCTGCGAACATTATGCAGTGGCGAGTACCTGAGAAAGGAAAACATGAATGTCAAACAACAAAAGTAGCGTCTAGAAATCATCAGACTATACTCGTTGTGAATATGTGGTCATGCCAAGCAGATAACATGCTTTATGCTACTGAAACTTGACATTAAGGTAGGCTTATGAACTAAAAAACCATAGACTTGAATTTCCATCTGCCTGGGTTAACTTGCTGAATGACGGGGAGTAGAGCACGGTATGGAGGTGCTCACCAGTCTAAATATGCCACTATTTTTCATGGAAAAAACAGTATCAAAGTTGGCAATCACCATCATCGTGGATATGTGACTTTAAAAAAATGGCAGCAATCTAACTAGTTTAGATATAGTTTAATTTAGTGATAGTAAATGAAAACAGTGTCAGACCCAGACAGTTGAACTACACGTCTACACCAGACCAGAAACAAGGGTAATGGGATAAGAAGATTCCATTAGATTTTTATACTAAAGTCAACTCACTTGAATAGCCAACCGAACTCTTCCTCCTTGTCTGAACAGCCGAAGTCAGAAGTCCAAGCATGACCTAAAGAACAAAAGTTTAGAAAAAAATTGATACAAAAGATGATCATTATTAGAGCCACAGGATGTCAGCTACCTATGGTAAACTTGTGAAATCGCAGCATGTCCATAACACCAACATGAGCCAGAGCACAACCAAAGAGATCTGGTCGCTGCCACATAAATGTAATAAACACAATTAATACAAACTAAAATAAGTGGAGAAACTAAAATATAACCAGGCAAATGAATAGACTTTCCACCTGATTTATGCAAGCCCCAACAAGCAGCCCGCCGTTGCTTCCACCTTCAATGCACAACTTCTTTGGTTGGGTATAGCCAGCAGATACAAGGTATTCAGCAGCCGAAATGAAGTCATCAAAGCAATTCTGCTTTCTCGCAAGTGAGCCCTCTTTATGCCATTCCTCACCGTATTCTCCACCACCACGAATATTTGCAATGCAGAAAACAGAACCTAAATGCCTTGTCAGAACAATTCGACTGACACTAAATGATGGTGTAATACTAATGTTAAATCCACCATAGGCATATAACAAACATGGGTGTGACCCATCCAATGTTATATTCTTCCTGGCCACAATAAACATCGGTATCTTGGTACCATCCTTGCTAGGCACAAAAACCTGAAATGAAAGAACCCAGTCAAGTAGGAAACATAGATTAGTTTTTGTACATGGAGAGAGCAGAAGGATATACAAGTTGAATTTAATTTTGAGGAACAAGATCTCATATAAGCAATTCAGCTATTGAGATTATTCCTCTGTCCCACAGGGAAACCAGCAAACAAAAAGAGACTGTTCCTATAAAACACTTTAAATTGATCTAGTGGTGATATCAGAACACTATTTAATGCTAGAAAAAGGCAAACAGAGAAAATAGCTACCTGATTCACTTGGAACTCCGATCGATTGAATCCTGGCACACTAATTTCACGAAATATTTTCATGTCAGGAACCTCGGAGTCTAGATTGCATTGATATATTATTCCAGGGGTGAGAAAGCTAGTAAACCCAATAAATACTGTACTATCCCTTCGCCTTGCCGATATCCCAGTAACTGAACCAATGTCAGTTGGTAATTGATGCAGCAGAGATCCTGTTTTTAAATCCCTTATTTGTATTACATACTTCACATCACTCAGGTAACAGACAATCATTTTATCACCATTAACAGCAAATGCTGATTCAAGGACATCCTTTTCAGATTCTGGAACAACATCAATCCAACTGCTTGGCTCCTTCAAATCAACCCGGACTACTTTATATCTGGGAGCATCTTTATTAGTCAAGAAAGTAAATACAGTATCATCATTTGCTATCTCCTGATACTGGGCATCAAAGTCATCAATTAGCTTAATAAAAGGGAGCAGGGCGTTTCCTCCCTTAAAACCTTCAAGGCCATCATGAAATGCTGACATATCACAGTAGTATACTTTGTTGACTGGATCACAATTCTCTGAAATATATAGGAGAAGATACTGCAAAATAACATATAAAATGATGTCATCTTCCAAGAATTTCAAACAAAAAATGCTTTCTTCATTCTTGTCATTCGCCAAAATAAAGTAAATAATTCAGAAAACAAGAATATAAGTGAGCATTCACAATATACCTTTCCATCATCAGTCACACCAGCTCCAAACATGTATTTGGGGTTTTCAGAATCTCTCCAGCATTGTATATCTTCGGATTGATCCGTACCCACAAAGTGGTAGCATAGCTCATGATAAAGATTTGCATTAGTTTCCGTCCCAGCATCTAAACTTTCTCCCTCTCTACATAGCAAACTCAATATCATATATCAATCTAAAAACTAAGAGGGTTCAACACAATATGTAATTCATTATCTTCCAATGAATTCACTATTCACCTCCCCTTACACTTAAATAACTAAAATTCAAAGCAGTTATCAATTCTAATCGATTAAATTCCCCGAACCATCTGTCAATATCATTATGCCTAGATAAGCTAGGCCCCCATCTTAATTCATTTAGAAAGGTAGATACATACTTGGGAGCAGGGTATCGGCTATAGAAAAACCCTTTGCTGTCATGTGTCCAACTAATACCGGTAAACTTAACCTGCATTATCAGGTAACATTAAACGCAATTAGCTCATAGCCAACAACACAGCCAAAATCAAAGTTCATCTCGGAATTGAAACAAAGTCTCACTCACCCAATTTAAAGTATCAGCCTCAACTATATTATCCTCAACACGCATAACTTTAATTGTAACCCAATCACTTCCACTCGTACTAAGCCCATAAGCCAAGTACTTAGCATCCTCACTAAGCGAAAGTGTATTCAAGGACACTGTCCCATCCTCACTAAGTCCATTAGGATCAAGCAAAACCTTTGGCTCTCCCTCTAAACAATCCTGTAACGAATCACAAAACATCAACACGAAAAACTTCTGAAAGAAAAACAACAATGTGATTAAAAAAACGAATTTTAGCTCATAAAACCTGCACAAAGAGGACGTCTTGTGCTTGAAGCCCAGTATTATGAAAGTAAAAATACTTGTCCCCTCGCTTGAACGGCGTATAATATCGCGGGTGATCAAATAACTTGGTGATTTTTTCACGAAGTTTTTCTCTTGCATCACATGTCTGTAATACTGATTCTGTCAATTTAACTTGTTCCTGTACAAACCCTTTTACTTCCTCATCATCAGGATCTTCAAGCCTGCCAAAAACACCAAATTTACATTAATTTCTTGTGCATTCTCTGACCAGCTTTTGCATCGAGACTAAGTCAAACTCTTCAGTTCGGTCAAAGTTAGGAATTCCCGCCGAAGTGGACTATATATTTAAACAGAGAGACAGATATTAATTACCAGCGATAGGGATCTGCAATTTTTACACCATGGTAATCGTCAATTATAATGTCGTCTCGGCGAGCGATTGGATACTGTAATGGTCGTTCGAGGGCTGAGAGGGAACCCATTGGTCTTCGTCTTGACAGGGAGAGACTTCGGAGTCGAAAAGGTTTCTTTCGGGAGGTTGGTGTCTGGTTACGTGAAAGGAAGAATAAGAGAGGGTTTTGTCCTTTTAAGGAAGGGAGAGTTTGGAGGCAGCGAGGAAAGCGGTAGGTGAGAACTGCGTAGCAAGTGAATGAGGACATGATTACGCCATTTTTGCGTGGTCATTTGCTTTGAACTTTGAAAAGGAAGAATAAGAGAGGGTTTTGTCCTTTTAAGGAAGGGAGAGTTTGGAGGCAGCGAGGAAAGCGGTAGGTGAGAACTGCGTAGCAAGTGAATGAGGACATGATTACGCCATTTTTGCGTGGTCATTTGCTTTGAACTTTGAAAAGGGTTGGGGGCGCTCCGAGGATTTGGTGGTGTTTAGTCTATTCTGACGACGTAATTGGTCTACAATGTTGCCATGTTTTTTCCCGAGAAAATCTAGGGAAAGTGACCGGTAACGGTAGGTAAGGCGGTGGTGTTTATTTTTTTAAAATATTTTTTATTTTAAAATATATTAAAATAAATTTTTTAAAAATAAAATTTATTTTTATATATATTCATGTCAAACCAATTAAAAATTAAAAGTTTTTTTTTTTTAATAACGATATCAACATTGGTTCGATGTGGTGGACAAAATTTTTCCATATATTTCCAAATACGTGTCACTTCTTGAAGCAATCTGTGTGTATACTCTTTTTTTTTTCCCTTAAAAATAAAGTGCCCATGTCGTTTTCTTTTGGTTATATACTATACCGTTTAAAAAAAAAAACTATTTTTAAATGATTACTAGGAATTTAAAAGCTTAATTCGAGGTAATAAATGAGTTTGTTTTTTATACATAATTTTTTTTTGTTTGAATTAAAAAAGAATTCGAGCTTATATATATATATATATATATATATAAATGTAAACCAGATCTCAATTGAAAAGGACTAGTCCTGGTTGTAAAAACTACTCCAAAAATGTAGTAATTATTATAAGCAAAAGAAAAGGATGGTGAATCAAAATCGCTTCCTCTTTTTGCAATTAACACGTGATATTACTTGAATTTTGAGAAATAGAAATTAAAGAGAAAATAGCACCGACAAGCTGTAAGAACTGCTGGCATTGTCTGCTCGACAACATTTGCGGTCCATCCATAGAAAGCAACTTTTTCCCAGATTTCCTCAAAAAAAAAAAAAAAACCCGACCACGGGACAAAAACTAAAAGAGAAGTGGCACTGTGAATCTATAATAGACAATAACACTTCATTTATGTATTGTTTGGTATAGTTAGTAGCTTCTATTTTTTTTTTGTTTAATTATAAAAGAAATTGTTCAGCCAGTTAAGTAGTTTTTAATTTTCATATTAAGTTTAGATATAATTGGGTTTATTTTATAAAAGTTAAGGTAACTATATCTTTTATTTATAAAGACTTGCTTTTAATTTATTCTACATGTAAAAATCTATTTGATAACCATTTTAATCAATTTGTATA
>Ga0325410_1009468_pt1 | contig 10393 bp, 3 predicted proteins | sample PopdelMetagenome_16_FD_206182 | JGI IMG/M metagenome (GOLD analysis project Ga0325410, IMG submission 206182) | Populus deltoides microbial communities from Bellville, Georgia, United States - Xylem-PdIQD-R3 | ecosystem: Host-associated > Plants > Phyllosphere > Stem > Wood/Secondary xylem...
CAGAGCCTAATATATCAATTCATTTGACTAACTCTTGTAATGTTGATGTTAACAGCTCTCCTACCTCTATCACCAAGATCAGCTGTCCATCGACGGTCCAAGCTCTCTCTCTTAATGGTCAAATTAACATTTAATAAAATAATTTTTTTTTTTTTTTTTTGGATTCGAGGAAACCTCACCTCCCAGAAAGCGTATTTTGTGAGCCCAGATGAGGGAGTAAAACCCCGGCTATCCCAAGTTCTTACAAAAAATACACGCCCTGACTCGAACTCGAAACAATAAAATAAATTATTGGGAATGCTATTTCTTGAGAATGAAGAGGTCAGAGAGGAAATAAAATTTTACCTCGCCAACCCATTAAATTTACGAGCCATGTAAAATATTTGAAAGGTCAACTTCAAGATTTAAAAAACTGTACGTGACAGAGAGCAAAATGCTAGTTAGATATATTTCGTTATCAGTCACGGGTGCCCAAGAAAACTGGCCGAGTCCTTTTGCTAGCTGCACATATTAGAAGGAAAAAAAAAAAAAACTTAAGGTTAGATGAGGTCTTTATAGTATTCTTTCATATGATATTTTAAAAATAATTTTATATTATTTTTTAATATAATCTTTATAAAATTCATTTTATCTTAAAACTTGAGTGATAAAATTTAAACTCGTGATTGTTTGATCAATAAAATTTTAGTATTTTATTAAAGAATTATCTCAATTTAATAAGATGAATTATTAAATGAGATCCTAAAAAATCATCTGAGTACTCCTATGTTCTTGAGGACTTGTAAGATATTCATCATCCACGTCGTTAGATGTTATATTCAATGAAAGTTGGATTTCAACTGGGAATTATTATCGTTATGATGGGTTTAATTTATTTTCATGTGAGAGGAGGAAATACTGGATCGTCATGCGTAACGTGAGAAGAGGGAATTGATGGCAATTGTATTTCATTTTATGAAACTTGCAACAGCTGAGTGAGTGCTGCCCTGTGCTCGTTGGTGACGATCCATCGATTATGCTTGAGTTCGAGCAGAAGATATCGGACACCTAGGCGGTGCCGTCCACTCCATGACCATCTATCACGGCACTTTGAATATTTGAGAGCGCCGATGATCACGATAATATATACCGAATAATTGACTAGCACCATTGGCAGTCAACACTTGGTGTCATGCAGTTTAATTTCCAATTCTCGCAGGCAGCTCGGTAGAGGGAGTCTCTGAGCTCATCATATATTTTGACCAGGTAGAAAAATATATAGTATGATGAGATGATTATGATTATAAACTGAATTGAACTAGTTGACGATGGAGAACGGAAGTTGGATATTCCCTTACACATGCACGTGTAATTAAAGACAATGATGCAAGTGAGAAAGAAAATGAAGGAGACTCTTTTTACTAGAAATTGTGATCATCTTGTTACTCCTGGGCTCATGGTTGTTTGTATAGCCATGAGCCTTGTAAACTAGCACGAAGAGGAGTGTGGAGACATCGATCTCTTTGCTAGAGATTGATTGCGAGATAAGTGTCTGAAATTGTAAGAATAAACTCACCAACAGGTATAATGATCTATGTGTTTCTTCCTATAAGAAATCCCTAGTTGAAACTATAGAAAAATTGACTTTTTTTCTCTTCATCGCCCTCCTTTTAATTAATTCCAGCTTTAGCATTCGAGAGAAAAACAAATTAATTTAAGATTTTCTCCACTTACTCTTAAATCCCTTGTTCCCTCTAGACACATGTATTGTGAGTTAAAAAAAAAAAGTAGCGTAGAGAAAAGGAGTAATGCTAACTTCTACGAGATTTTCTCCAAAATTATTGTATTGAATGAGTAATATTTTAATTTCATCAAGAAACTACTAAAATGGTATCGAATTATTCAAAATCTGTAAATATTGAGACGGAAAAATGAAATGATGCGATACAATTTATCTAGTCGACTCGACTAATGAGGGGTTGAAGCTTAATTTATTACTCTTATTTAAGTTGTATATATTAACAGAGAAAAGGTTTGATGCTTTCCTAGATGTAGGGTTTCGATTTTGACGAGCGAGTAGGCCATTGTGAGGTGCGAGGGAGTCAAGATCTCCACGCCATTCGGTGAAGCCAACAGGAAGACATGAACTGGGAGAGAGACGAAAGGATGTCCTCGCCGTCCCCTGAATTTACTAAACAAAAAGCTGCTGTAGCTCGGAGAATGAAGCGTGACGGACATTCGAGAATTAGGCTTTTACCAAACCAAGATATGCTTCATTTTTCAAGGCTTGCCATTTTCAATGACCATGCATGTATGTCCAAAAAGAGAATCACTTTATTATTCTCAAATAGAATCTTATTACATTTAGCATGCCCAACCATCAACTTAGTGTCTATTGACATGAGAGCTTGGCTTGAACCTGGTATTATTCTAAACTAATTTAGAAGTTTATCTAATCAATATTTTTAGTTTAATCAAACTCGAGCGAGACCAGTGAGATTAACTCTAATTATTTTAATTTTTTTTATCTAAAATAACATTATTTTACTTCAAAAAATAAAAATAAATTGTTCTGGAATTGATCTATATCAACTTAATAAACTCGTAATTCAAGCTTTAAATCAAGTAAGATCCAAGTTGGGTCTTGGAAGAATACTCGAACCCTTAGAGCAATCCGTTGGATTAGCCCGTTTCCGTGTTCCATGATTATCACTCTCTACTTCTCTAGCTTGTCAAAAATACAAATGATAATGGTTTGAATTTGACAGAATTTTTCTCTACTCGTGTCGATTTGAATATTGTATAAATGCATCTTGAGACTAAGTTCTTGTTGGGCCGGAACTTGATTATTTTTAACATATTCTTGTATAATTAAATAACTATGTGCAATAAAACAAATAATATATGTTGAGAATAAACAGTAAAAGAATATTATATAATGAGTTGGGTTGGGTGGTCGAGGAGCTTGAAAGGCAAGGGCCCAGAGCATCAAAAATCAAAACCCTCCCTTCCCAGGATCCCTGCACCTGAGCCCATATCTATCTCCCCAAGATCCCTGCATCTAAGCCCGTGTGAGGAAGAACTGTTCACTGCCTTCTCTTTCTTTTTCCTGGGGCTTAAGCCTTGCTAAAATAAATTAAAAATCAACTCGAGTTAGAATTTTAAGGGAGTTGAACAAGATTGTTGATCAAGATAGGTTTTAATGATTTAATTGATTTAATCAAATTCAATTAGTTAATATCAAGAAAAAAAATAAAAATTATCATTTTAATAAAAATAATTCATCTAATAACCTGTTAATTGATTTTTTTTACGAGTTTTTAAATTGGGTTTGACAATCATGATCACAATAGTGAGAATGCAAGGGATGTGTAAATTCCAACCAGCAAATCAAATTTCTTTGAAGCATAACAAATAAAAACCTCTCAATCTACATATTATATACTTTCTGCTTCTATTCAAGTACTGGAAAATACCAGATGGTAGGTCCATTGCCAAAAGTGGATGGTCAATGTAAAGCTTGGCCATCATCTTCCTGTGTTGATGCATCCTTGCTTGCCACTTTCATGCTGGTCCAGCAGCAAAAAGATATTTTAGAGGTGTTTGAAATTATAACGTAAAGTGTTTTTTGAAATTTTTTTTTAAAAAAATATATGTTTATTTTTTATATGGACATTTTAAGATTATCATAAAACATTAAAAAAACCCTAAATTTAATGTTTTTTTAAATTAAAAATATTTTTGAAGCAACTTGAAAACGAATCTTTGCAAAAACCCCTAATTGTCCTACCGACACCCACCTTTTCAGCATAAAAAAGCTATCATTTCTATACCGTTGAGTTAGAGGATAGCGCTAAAGTAAGTTTATGGAGGGGTCAAGCTTTTAAAACGGCGAAAAACAATATATGTTTTATTAAAAGCGTGGTCGGTTAGCGTATTTGTGCTGAAATTATTCTAAAAAATTACTCATATATTATATTATATTCACATGAATAAAAAAATTATCTGGTATTTTTTATATATCAATACACAAATTTATTTAACATGAGGCAAAAAAATTCATCATGGCTGGTTTAAGACTTCAACGTTTGAAAATTCGATGTAAGTTATGTTTTTAAAAAATTTAATTTAATTTTTTTATGAAAAAATAATTTTTTTATATATTTTGAATTGTTTTAATGTGTTAATCTAAAAAATAATTTTAAAAAAATAAAAAAATATCATTTTAATATATTTTTGTACGAAAATTACTTTTAAAAGCAATTACAATCACATTCCCAGATAGATTGATTCTTCTTCTTCTTTTGTAGTGAAAGCATATTTTACAAATTTTTGATTTTTTTTATGTTTTTTAATTTTAATGTGTTAGTATAAAAAAATTAAAATAAATATTATTTTTATATATTTTTAAATAAAAAAATAATTATTATCACAATAACAAACACAATCTCGTTTTAACGTTTCTATAAAGAAATTTAACATGAATTTTTTTTCCATGAACGACGACCATTAAAAAGTTCAAGCAAGAACAAACAATCTTTTATACAATTTTAACTAGTCTGGTTGGTAAATTTACGTAGTTATTGACCAAATTTCAACTACCTCAGTTATTGAAGTGATTGCACGAAGGTGATTATTAATTATCAAGAAATTATAAAACTCACTCTCACAGTTTGATGCTGATGGGCATGGGACTCGACAAAGCGAACAAGGACATCGTTCCACTGGAGCTCCAGTGCCTAGCCTGGAACATAACGCGTGCTGTGGTCTTCGTACAAATGGGCTGGGACAGGACAATAGTTTTCAGACCGTCCCACTTCAGAAAATTGACTCGACAAAAATTATGTATTATTATATTATTGAGTTAATTTATAAATTATTGCATCAATTTGAATTAGTTATTTTTATCGAAACAGTATTATTTTATTTTTTAAAAATATTTGAAGATGATTCAGTCATAGATAGAACCGAGTAAAACAAATTAGTTGAATTACAAGTTTCATTTTAAATCGATATTTTTCTAAATTAAAAGTTTCATTTTAAGATGATATTTTTAAAAAATAATTTTTATTTTATTTTTAAATTATTTTAATATACTGATATTAAAAATAAAAAATATTATTTTAATATATTATTAAATAAAAAATACTTTAAAAAACAATCACCATAACAATATCAATAATTCAATCAGGTTAAAATCAAGATAAAAAAATAACTCAAAACCTAATTAGTTGAGTTGTGTTTTGTTTTGTTAAATCAATATTTCATTTAATTTAAGACCTTATTTTTGTGTTTTAAAACGATTTTTAAAAAATCTTGAATTGTCTTTTTACTTGAAATTAATTATTTTTTTATATTTTCACATGTAATGATATTAAAATTAAATTTTAAAAAATAAAAAATATTATTTTTAAATAAAAAATAGTTTAAAAAATAAATCACCATCCACAAAGTTTATTTTTATGAATTAATTTATCGGGTCGGGTCGGTTTATAGCTACATATGGTAATTAATGATGTTACCAGGCATAAATTTCGAGCGCGTGTTTTTGCCAGGTGTCAGCGAGGAGCTCAAAACAACCTGCAGCCCCCCTATGCAAGCGTGGCGTCCTCCCCCTGGTGCTGCTCCCTCGTTGACAAATATTTGCCAAGGTTGGTGAGGACAGTTTTGTTTCTCTCTACTGTATAATTTATAGTTAAAAAATAAAAGAACGGAAACTAAGAGCTAAGAAGTGTTGGGGGCTCGGGTGGCCCCACCTCCTGCTCCCAAGTTAGCTATGTAGACTATTGCTTCCTACGGATTCAATGAATCCAGCCAGCATCCACAGATTTGCACCCTCGACAAGTACGGAGCAATTATGCCTCGCCAAATCCAAGTCAAGTTTCTCTTTACTCGGAAATAATTCTCATTAAGAAAGTGATGTCAGCAAAACTCTCATTCAAGTACTAGTGTGTTTTTTTCCTCCAATGCATATAATTAGTAATTAATTAGCTTATTGGGTGACACTTTATTTAATCTTAATTTTAAATTAAATTGTATTTAAATTATCTTGATGTGAGCTTGTTAGCCTATAAATAATTTTTTTTATTTTTTTAAAAAGAACAAATCAGGTTTATCTTAATCAACTCGTCAAGCTTGCGATCCACAACTTAAATTATAGACTTCACTAGATTAAGTTAGTTTTTTTATTTTATTTTATTCTTTTGTATAATAAAAAAATACAAAAAATAATCACAATCAACCTCGTACTAGACAATAAAATTAAAAAAAATCTTAATATTAAAAATATATATAATATTGTTATGAATTAAACTTGTTATCTCTTGATAACTATCGAAAAACGTGTTTGAAAATATAGTTGCGGTTGTTTTTTAAAATGTTTTTCATCTATAAATGTATTAAAATAATGTTATTTTTATGTTTTAAAATTTATTTTGACATCAACGCATCAAAATGATCTAAAAACACTAAAAAAATATTAATTTGAAAAAAAAAATTTAAATTTTTTTTTATATATTTTTAAATTGTAAAAACAAACTATATGAACCTTTTGTTTTCTGTTTTCTCGACGTTTTTTTATGTGACATGTTTGCCGTTTCATTCTTTAAATTCAGTTTAATTCTTTTGCATATTGGTTGGCCTCGTATTTATATATACAAGTCTTCCTCGTTTTTAGTTCAATGAAAATTTTATCTTCGAAAAAACAAAAAAAAAATTCCATTTCCCGTTTTATCATCAAGATATAATTCCAAGAGGTTACAAATATTGTTTTTCATAAACACATAGGCAGATATTCAAGTGATTTGTCTATAAATTAATTTTCATGGATATCTTGGTAGATACACGGATAATCTATCTAAAAATATACTGATATATACCCAGCAGATTAAAAAAAAAAAACCCCTCAATTTTAATGTCTTGTCTTCGAGCGTTGAACTGCTATTGAAAAGGAAAAAAAAAAATGATGCGAACCAAAGAATACATGTAATTTCACACGTGGATTGGTATAAAAATATCATCAAGATCAAACCAAAAGGTCGCAGTCATTGGATCGAGCATCTCTCTTGAAACTTGAAAGTGGAGGATATGCCCTTTCTTTATCGAGCTGGGACTCGGCAGGTTGAGAGTCACTTCGTGGTTGGTTTTGTTTTCTCGGATCCAACCACGTCAGAGTAAACTACACTCCTCTAGTCTGAAATCATCACCGTGGTTTAATCTATTTTTTATAAAAATCTGATTTTTTTTAATTTTAATGTATTTTAAAATAAAAAAAATACTTAAAAAAATAATATTTATCATACTATCAAATATCCTCTTGAATTTAATGGGATTTCTGCTTGATTACTAATTTTAAATTAAAAAATACAAAATAAAACAAATCATTAGGCCAATAAAATCAAGGAGTGTTTGGAAACACAGTGTAAATTACGTTTTTTTTAATTTTTAATTTTTTTATTTAAAATAATTTATTTTATATTTTTAGATCGTTTTGATATTTTAATATCAAAAATAATTTTTTTAAAAAAAATTATTTTAATGTTATATTTTTTAAAAAAAAAACACTTTAACAGCCGGAAAACACACCCCAAATCATTGTATTTAACTAAAACTGTCCGGTCAATCTGTATTTACAAATCTTCAGTGATCAGATAAATATTCCAAGGCATTGAAAAGGACAATATCACTGCTTGTCTTTTAACCACTAAAGCTTTTCCTGTTCATGCTTCAACTAAAATACAAAACAATCAGAATCTAACTACAAAATGAAAACGGTTCTGTACTGATAAAGTTAGAGTTCCATGAATATCATCATAGTTCTCGAGAATCACTGTTCTTCACGATATACTAACGATACAAAGTATGAGTCTTCAACGTCCTTCGAACATATAATAACTCTATCTTAATCGATAAGAAACCTGATCTCAAAATACCAGGACACCCTTAACTTGTCAGGGAAGCTTGTGCCGAGAGGGGGGCGTGGCAATCTTGTAGTTTTCTGAGCCGATTCGTCCATGAAAAGGATCCTGGATTTCATTTGATTCGACGAGGGACATGGCAAAGGCGGATTTTATGTATTTTCCACGCACGTTCGCACTATACAGGCTTTCCATTCAGAGGCAAGCAGTGCGCTGTGAATTACCCAGGGCCCCGTACCTGATAAAACTATCATTGTTTTGCTCGATAGTCAACACACCAACCGTCAGTGTTGTAATTTCTGCTTTTTAAAATTATATTTATCTAAAAATTATTAAATTAATATATTATTTTACTGACTTTTAATAGTTTTAAAGTGTTGTTGTTAAATATAATAAAAAATAATTATTTTAATAAATTTTTAAATTAAAAATACAATTGAAAAAACATTCGGAACCACAACACTAAACACACACACAATTAGTAATCCTGTTTTCATTCATACATCACCTTTACATTTTATTTTTATTTAAAAAAAATATTTTATTTTATAAAAGGAGCAGCTGTTTTTTTAAAATATTTTTAAAACTGTAATGGCAGTTTTTTTATTTTTTTCCTTTTTTCATAAAAAAAATGCAAAACAAACATGGTTTTTTTTGTAATTCTATCTGTGACAAATTGAAAACAATAACAAAAAAAAGAAAAAAGAATCGTAAATAGTGTCCTTGACTACTTATTTTGTTTTCTTCTTCTTCTTCTTTAATCCTTGACTCCTCGTTTTCACTACGAACAGTGTTAGTCGATTATGAGCAATGATTACAGCGTGCGCGAATACATGTTTAGGAAAGCCCAGCCAAAAACCAGTTTCTTACACCGAGGCCCCCCTGGAAAACAAAAGACTAGCTCTCGAGGAAAAAAACAAAATATGTAGCGTGTAGTGGGAAATAGCTAATTTACAGGTAATCGTATTGAATTTTCTTGAATGCAAACAGAAAGAATTTAAGTTGTGAAAAATTAATCTATGTTTTTATTGACATAACTTTTTATTTGGATTCGAGGAAACTTCACCTCCCCAGAAAGTATATTTTGTGGGTTCAGGTGAGGAAGTAAAACCCCGGCAGTCCCAAACTCTTACAAGAGGTGCACGTCCTGATTCGAACTCGAGACCTACTGTGCAGATCTCAAACCCTTTGTCATAATGTTCAGCAACTTGATGCAAATCATATTTTTTTAAAAATTTATTTTTTTATTAAAATTTATATATATATATATATTTTGAATTATTTTTATTGTACTGATTTTAAAAAATAAAAAAAAATTATTAGATATTCTAATATTAAAATCTCACTCATTAAGTTAATATTAAAATTTTCTTAGGAGGTTTTTTTTTTTTGTGTCATTGGATATTTAAAAGACACTCGTCCTTTCATCGAAACTGACTTGAACATTCTCGAGGATACTCCAACTCTTTCAGGAAACTTGCCTTGTTGATATTCCATTCGTCCAAACCTAGCTCTCTACGTCTCTCAGCTCATAAAAGGAAAAGCTATAATTTTAGAAGCTTTTTATCAACTTCATCAACAAATTATCACTATGGTAAACATGTCCTCAACGAGACGGCTACGAACAGAAAATTTATTTTTTTTAATTAATATGGTTGTCAAATCTAAAATTTGACCAATTAAATTATACCCCTCGCTATGAAAATCTAATTTTTATTTTATTTTTGATGTGATCCCTTACGACAAGAAAGAGATCTCTTAAAAAATATTAAATTTTAACATGAATAACCTGTCTCTGATGGAACCAAGAGTTGTATATATTATCAATATATTTTCCAATAAAACCAATATTTTTTAAAAAATATACAACTACTCAATTTACATATCATACTTGATAAAAATACATACACACGTATAGTATTTGTTCAGGTCGCTAATGAAGCACGAAACTTATAATTAATTTGAAACTTACATGAAAAGAAGGTTATGAATTCAAATCAACTATTTTTATTAAAATCATATTTTATGTGTTGACCCGATTTAACCGATATAAAAACTTGACTGGGAAGGCATATTTAAAATAATCAGTATTTTATTTTATTTAACTAGAAATATCTTCCAAGATAATTAAAGCACCATATTTACTTTCCGTGAAAGTTATCAAATTAAAGGGCTTTGAGAAGTGAGTTTCAACTTTTTTTTTTATTAAGATTTGATTTTTTTTATTTTAAATTAAATTTTTTAGTGTTTTTAATCGGTTTAATGTATTTATATTAAAAATAATTTTTAAAAATAAAAAATATTATTTTAATATTTTTTAAGTAAAAAACACTGCAATCTCTACTAAAACTTTTCTTTATTACAATAATAAAAAAAGAAAAAGAAAAAGAAAAAGAAAACATTGAATTAAGTAAACAAAATATCCGAGGAACCCCTGGACACTCAACGTCCAACAACCAAGCTGAATTTTGTGCCGGTTTAGAAGCAAGATAAAAATT
>Ga0325410_1009477_pt1 | contig 10389 bp, 6 predicted proteins | sample PopdelMetagenome_16_FD_206182 | JGI IMG/M metagenome (GOLD analysis project Ga0325410, IMG submission 206182) | Populus deltoides microbial communities from Bellville, Georgia, United States - Xylem-PdIQD-R3 | ecosystem: Host-associated > Plants > Phyllosphere > Stem > Wood/Secondary xylem...
ATGGTGCAACTATCCTGAATCTGCCCAAAGCTTTTCAGGAGGAAGCTCCACTACGAAGAGCACCCTTAGGCTTCCTAGGAGCAATCTGAGTATCAGCCTGGAAAAAAGACATTCCAGGTAAGGCAAAGTAATAAAAACACAACAATCCCAACGAGCACTGCTAGTCATGCACATCAATCTAAAATTTTAAATCAACTATGACTCAACAGAATCATCATTTTTCAGAGTATTACCTCTTTCTTGACAGGTTCTTCCTTTTCAGACAAAATTAACTCGATGTGACATGGCGAAGACATGTAAGCTGCCAAAGCAATCACACATCACTATTAAGTGCCACTGTTCAAATAGAGAAGACAGGCAGCAAAAAAATGAACTTAATGGCTTAAAGAATGGACTCACGGTTTATCCTTCCATGGGCACGATAAGTACGGCGACGCTGTTTTTGTGCTTGATTGACTTGGATATGTGATATGTAAAGTGCATCAACATCCAAACCTTTCACCTAAATAACAAGCAGATAAAATTTACAAACATTAGGCAGGATATCCATGAGGTCAAGAAGCAAACATTAGAGTAAAATATAACCAAAATAAAACCCAGGAAAAGTAACTACCTCAGCATTGCTTTCAGCGTTCTTTAGCAAATCAAGGATAAATTTAGCAGATTTAGCAGGCCAGCGTCCTTGTCCATTTGAGTGACGGTTCTTAGCTTGAGCAGTTCGCCCAACACCGCCACAGAAACGTCGGAAAGGAATAGCTTGCTTGTGTGCCAAAACATCCTCCATGTACCGTTTAGCCTTGTCCAAAGGCATCTTCCGGATTGAAAACGCAGTCTCTCTTGTGTTCTGAGATAGAGAATAGTAATACTGGAGTCAGCACAGACAATTTGGCAATTTCAACAACGTAACATGTCATCGCATCTTTATCAAAAAATAATTTAGGTACCAGAGACAATAAGAGCCCTTTATAAAATCTCATGTGAAATCAGAAACCATGGGTACGAGTACAGAAAGAGTTTCACCAATTGCAATGCACAAAAGGAAAAAAAAAATGATTTTGTGGAAAAGTTTGGAAGGCCAAGAGAATCATTGAATTCCCACAAGCTCTATTAAAGAAAGTTAACAAGATTAAATTCTATGACTTATATCACTCCCATCCATATTTGACCAAATCCATTAAAACTCTGAACACTGTGCAATTAGTGAACAATCTTACAGTAAATAACAAAACTCATAGAAAGGGGAATGCAATATCTTCTGAGTCTCATAAGAAGTCCATTCACAGAGTCAATAGATTCCTATAACCAATCCCCCTTCCCCAGTCCTACACATCAACTACAAAATGAAACTGAAACTGAAACTGAAAAAAGCAACAATAAAATTGGCTTCCATTGCATGGTCGACTCAATTACAAGTCCCTCTCAATGTGTAAAAGATATCAATCTCATGCAAATTTTACTAAGCCCAAATCCCCTATGCAGGAATCTGAACTGAGCAACACAGGAATATTTTGCATGACAAAACAATAAATCAAAAGAACCATTGAAGAAGTTCAAAGTTCTTATTAGTCACCAGAGAAAAAGGAACAAACCATTCAGATTATGGAAGGAAACCAGTTTTATCATGAAATTTTAACCATTCACACTCTGACTATTTCAGAGTATAGCTACCATCTACTTCAACTGACACCTTTACATTGCATCTACATAACGATTTTGCCAACAAAAAAGAATGACATGGCTATTCATGCCAAATTCAAATGTTGGCAACAAAAAATAGTGAAGCATTGGCATGCTTACTTATGAAAAAATACCAGAAAACATCAACAGCCCATCAGTTCGTGATAAATTCAAAGCAAAGACACAAGGCAAACTGTATACTGTGGCAGCACGGATGATCAAATTAACAAAGCATTGCTAGCTAAAACTACCGTCGATTAGACACAGCAAAATCAGCAACACTACAGCCAAGACATTGAAGTGCTGTATAGCACACAACATACCTTAAAGTGAACACGAAGATCAGATCCCCTTGCTTTGCAGGCTGAAAAAGTAACCATAACATTAAAATCAGATTTCGCTTTCACTATTTTAAAGGGGAAAAAAAAGAATGAAACTTCATGTACTTACACTTGGTTTGGTTATCTGGTTCTCTTGAATACTTCACCTGAAACGTTTACAAAAGGGATCCCATTAGAAATCGAAAAACAAAAACACATAAAACCCATAAAGATTTAAACTTTTTCCACTAATTCTAAGAGATTATCTTCTTTATGTTGTCCCACAGGAAATCAAAATGCAAAGATCTAAGCTTCTTCATTGCTTGAAAGAGAAAGGTCTTTCCTTTCTTCATCAAAATTAAGAAAAAAGCAAAGTTAATCAAACCCACCATCGCTGCAGCTTCTGTCTATTCTTCGGTGGCCACAAAAAGAGAAATACCGCAGTAATATGATACAAAGAGAGTGTTTTAGCTAAAAAACCCTAATAAGATGGAGCTAGGGTTTCTCTTATTTGGGCCCCTTCAAATAAGAATCAGGGCCATTTTACTTGGGCCTAAGTTATTTAAAACAAGGGTATTTACGTCCTTGTATCTCCACAAAATAAATAAGCACAAAATTGGAGAGGAAACTGAAAGAAAACCAGAGTTTGGCTCTCTCAGATTTCAGAGGATGAAACTTTGGCCAAAAAAAAAGCAGAAGCAAAACAAGTCGGTGCAAAGCCTCTCTATTTATCATTGTAAGCTTTTCCTTTTAATTACTTATATATAATTTTGTATCTGAGATATACACATTGCGTAGCTAGTGTCTTAAAAGAAAATCAGAATCACATGAAAGCAAAGTTATGGACTTTGTTTTCCTGTAATTATGTTTTAGCTAGAGATTTAGTTGGTGTATGTCTAGTTTAAAGCTTGTGAGCTAGACTCGGGGTTTGATTGTCGAGATAGGGTTTTGAAGTTTTGTTTCAAAGCAAGCTATTTTTCTTGTTTAAGCTTGTTTTTACACTTTAAAGGCGTGAAATTTTGGGTTGTTTTTGAAAGCCCAGAATTTGATTTTTGTTTTATTAGGGTTTACGAGGGCTTGTCTGGGGTTTTGTTGTTCTTGGATGTAGAATTGATTGGTTTTGAGAGATATTTTTGCCTCATGAGATTAGGGTTCCAATGAATAATAATAGTAACAATCCTGTAAGAAGTATTGGGGTGCCACCCTCGTTTGCGAATCCTGGTGCAATGGCACAATCTACGCACGTGAACCACCAACCACCGCAGTTGCTTTCACAGTCACAACCTCAAACACAAGGCGGGCCTGCATTTCCTGGCCACTTTCAGCTGTCTGAACCACAAGCTCGGGTGCTAGGACACACTCAGTTTGCACAGGCAGCTCATACTCAGTTTCAATCTCATATACAACCAACCAACCATTCTGTTGCTCAGTTGCAAAATGCTAATTCTGCTAATGTTGGTGTGCAATCACCTCCTGTGCCCACACCCAGCAGTTCTAGTGCTAAAAAGACTAGCTATAAACCACCTTCGAGGCCTTCATCTGGTTCATCGAATGCCAACATGGCTTCGCTGTTCAAGACCATGGAGTTGGCTCCAGCTGTTCGTAGAAAGAAAAGGAAGCTTCACGAGAAGGAGATACCTGATAAGGTGGTACCTGTTTTGCCAGAGTCTGCGCTCTATACCCAGCTGCTTGAATTTGAGGCTAGAGTGGATGCTGCTATGGCAAGAAAGAAGATGGATATTCAAGAGTCACTTAAAAACCCATCCCGTGTTCGGAAAACGCTTCGGGTATATGTATTTAACACTTTTGAAAATCAGGTGCAAGGGTCTAATGAGAGGAAGAGTGCTGAGCCTCCTTCTTGGTCATTAAAAATTATTGGGAGGATATTGGAAGATGGGAAGGACCCTGTGCTGACTGGAATGACCCAGAAACCATATCCAAAATTCTCATCTTACTTCAAGAAAATTACAATATACTTGGACCAGAGCCTCTATCTAGATAACCATGTAATTCTATGGGAGAGCACACGGTCACCTGTTCTTCACGAGGGCTTTGAGGTGAAGAGAAAAGGAAATAAGGAATTTACTGCAAGAATTAGACTAGAAATGAATTACGTGCCTGAGAAATTCAAGCTTTCACCTACTCTATCAGAAATCCTTGGAATCGAGGTAGAGACTCGCCCTAGAATTTTGGTTGCAATATGGCATTATGTGAAGTCTAGGAAGTTGCAGAACCCAAATGATCCCTCCTTCTTCACATGTGACCCCCCTCTTCAGAAACTATTCGGGGAAGAGAAGATGAAATTTTCTCAGGTACTACAGAGGATAAGTCTGCATTTAACTCCTCCACAACCTATTCTTTTGGAACATTTGATCAAGCTCTCAGGGAATTGCCCAGCTGGAACTGCTTGCTATGATTTCATAGTTGATGTTCCTTTGCCATTGCAAAAGGACCTTGCTGCATTCTTGACCAGCACAGAGAGGAACAAAGAAATTGATGCTTGTGATGAATTAATATGTAACTCTATAAAGAAAATACATGAGCATCGTCAGAGGCAGGCTTTCTTTCTTGGCTTCAGCCAGTCTCCAGCAGAGCTTATTAATGCTTTAATTGCTTCTCAGAGCAATGATCTGAAGCTTGTTGCTGGAGATGCTAGCCGCAATGCAGAAAAAGAGCAGCGATCTGTTTTCTATAATCAGCCGTGGTAAGCATTTTTTCAGTTTCTTACCTTTACTTTTAATCTTTTTATGATTCATTATTAATATTTCTATTCAAAGTTTGCTTTTCTACTCTTTGAAACCTGCCAAGGGAGTTTGGTTTTGCCCAGGCAAAATGAAGACAGCAAGTGGAAATAAACTCATAGTAATGGTGTTTGTTTATTTTTTTTTGGTTTGGTGTAGGGTTGAAGATGCTGTTATTCGTTACATAAATCGCAAGTCTACTGTAAATGATGCTCCTGGAAGCTCTTGAATGAAAGATGGTCAGATTTTCAATAAGGTGGCACGAAGTTCAGTTGCTGTAATACCATTTTGATCTCCATTCCACTTCTGTTCTTTTGCATCGATTTAGTTTGATTTCTGCAGTTACATAGAGTAGTTTTATGATGGGAATTCATAATCAGGCTGTAGTTCAACATAGTGGTTATTATGCTTCATGAAGAACGACCCGACACGATTTCTTGTTACGTAGTATTCATAAATGCTTTATAATCAGTCACTTAGCTGTTTATCATGAAACCTTCCGGATACAATTTCACTATCCTGAAAGCACAGTTAGTTCGAACCACACTTCTGTTTCAATTATTGATGCTGTTGTGCATAGCTTTTACCCAGTTGTTGGAGCCCTTTTTTTTTTTTTTTTTGCATGGTTCAATTTATTTATGCTTCAGTCATTACACTGGTTTTGTCCTTTAGTCATTTAGTTGCCCTGTTAACGGAAAACTTTCCTTCTTGCCTTTCCTTGTTCAAAGAACAGGTAACTTTATTCGTATCGTTCAGCAATTGCTTATTATCTATTGAAGTATGTATTTCTTTTGTGTGACTAGAATTTGTTATGTGCTCGTAGTTTGGGCCCTACCAACACTTGAACCGTTCGTTTAAAAGGTTTCATGTTGAGCATTAGAAACAAATGCCCAAGTGACTCTGTGGAATAAAGGAACTAGCTCCAGATTGGAATAATAAAATGATTATCTTCGTATTCTAAAACAAATTCATTGAACTTGCTCTTGAGAGCATTGTGGTCTCTGCCTCACGGTTCTTTAGTTGTTTATTTATTGAACGGTGACAGGAAAGTCTTTCAAACTTTTCAGCATAGTAAATACTTTTCAGCATAGGTACGTGTGATGTATGCAGCAACATATGGGCTACCCTGCACCTTTTAGGCGGTGTGTGAGGGGTTTTGTGGTGTCCAAAAGGTGGCTTCAAATTGTCTTGGCCACTCTTCTGTATCTAGGCAGTGCGTGTGGCCAACCGATCGCTAGTTCGGTAATGGTTATCTTTTTTTCTTTCTTTTTTAAAGGAGGTGTACATAGAATAATTTAATTCAATATCATAACACTATAAAATTTAAGTACTTGGATTAATTTAACTCCCCCTAAGCCCAAGCCACTAATATAGTGAGCTCAGTCTGAACCCACCACTTTAGTTGTTTGGGTTGGTGCGACCCAAGCCCAACAATAGTCCCCCAATAAGCCTGGGGTGATGGCTCCCCTAGGGTTATTCTAAGCCCAAACTACAAATGCGGTAGACTTGGGTTGGACATCATCAAGGATTATTTGAGTTTGGGTTTCTTCAGCTTCATGTTCATCTAAACTCGTTTTTTTAATTTAAAAAAATGGAAAAAAATGGAAGGAGGAGAACGAAGGCTATTTGAGAAAGACGAGAAGGTGCATAAAGCTAGTTTATCTATCATATAAACAAAGAGAAGTCGACGTTACAGTGGCTATCTTCTGAGCATTTCCGGAGAAGTTTTATTATAGTGTCAGCTCGTTACAAGGACTCACCTCTTTGTCCAAGAGAATTGCACTGGACGTGTTAAGAGTGAGGCACAGAAATTTCAGCGCAGACCAAAATCTGGCCATCAGAGGAATATCGTGAGCTCTGTCAGGCATCGGTTCAAGTTCCAGTATTAGTGCTGCCAATCATGTGAAACGTACAAACTGCAAACAAATTTCCTTTAGCAAGACCACCCTGCAAAGTGCAAATCTTGAGGAGTTTCTCATTTATCATAACAAAACTAGTTACAAGCAGTGAGACGAGTCAACATGCTACAGTCTAATGGTTTTTTCACTAGCTTGCGGCTTTGATCTGATGAATCTAACATGGACCATTTGAACAGTCCCCGAAAACAAGAATGAGAAAGCTTCTAATCTTTAGTAAGTTTGTATTAGCTCCTTGGAGACGAAGAACCAGCTGCAACTTGCAAGCTTGAATGTGAGATTAGGAGTGCCATATCCTAAACTACATTTATCACATGCTCAAGTTTTTAAACACAACTTTAGATGGATGAGCTGCCATTGAAAATCCGAAGGATTAGCGTTTGAAGCCATTGCTCAATGTTGAAACTAGACTACAGTATCGGAAAGAAAATTTTAATTCAAACTAGAGACATTTGAGACACCCAAAATTGTGCAGATAATCTCCATGTTTCTAATCACAAGACCGTGTGTAACCTCATGAAAATAGGAGGTACCTTGGAAACTAAGACCGAACCCGCTTAAAATACAAAACCAGACAAGATGCGATTCTCGAGAGCAGCTGCGAGCTCATTCTTGTGCGAAAGTTTTATTTAACTTCTGAGTTAAACATTTTTTTTTATATTTTCCAAGTTACATAGAAGAAGAGAAAATCATCTACTATCCTTATCCTGGATGTAGATGGTACACACGCGGAGATTATATTCAACCCTGCACCTGAACAATCAACCATTTACACTTTACACACCTCTCAACCTTGCAACCAGCTCGTCCTGCACATGCAATACCACTAATCAGTAGAGGCACATGCAAAATGAGAATGATAATTTTCATTTCTTGTCAATATGAGAACGCCCCAACAACACCCCAACTGATAAAAATATATTTAAGTTTGTTGGCTAGTGAAAAGGAGACCCTTCTCCTCCCTTCAACCCTCCCACCCCACAAAGGCAAAGGGTTCACCTTTCAGCAATTCATACCTATTGCCTCCACCTTATGAAGCGGGAGGCGATGCACCACTGGAACTAATGGTGCAATACAAATCAGCACCATTGCATCCGAACTACCAATGAAACATACACTATATGTAGCAAGTAACCATTACTCTCTTTCAGCATATTAATCAGCAATAACACCCATATGACTAGATAACAAAGAAGTCCAGATTAGATTTGGATAAGCTGTATACTTGCCTTCTTTCCTTTGGGTGAAAGGCCTCGCTCTTTCAGGAGAGCCCGGAGCCTCTCTACTGTCAAACTGTAATAGTCCTTATCTGATGTGCGGCTATCAGATCCCTCTGTGTGCTCAAAACCTGTTTTAAGGTTCGGTCAAAATAGAAGTGATGAGGCCATTAGTTTATATATAAGTTGAAGATGAACAGAACATGTCCAATAAATATAAAAGATCACCTTGTCGAGAACCAATCTGATTATTGCCTCTCTTTGCTGGTGCCCTGGAATCCAAAGCTCTTTCTGGAGCCCTGAAAAATTGTTGGCAGCAACCGGCAAGAGTCAAGACTGAACATGATCAAATGTGCAAAGAGATTCGCCAACAACAAAATTTTGACAGCTAAATGAAAAGGAGCTTAAGAACAAGAAAAGAAAAGGCATAAAAATAAATGCTCATGTGGATCACTATAGACAACAGGGACAGGACAGGACTGAAGCATGAAAGCCTTTCTACATTGAAACACAAATATATGGTTGCAACATAATCGTATAATGCTTATAGGTGACAAACACGCAGATCTTTTCAAAGCATGTGAAGCATCCTGTTCCAGTAAGATAGAAGCAATACCTCTTTCTAGAACCCTCAGTTGCAGTTAACCCCTTCACATCCTTCGAACTTGAATCACCCTTGTGTTTATTAAGCTGGAGTGATCTTATCAGAATGTTTGTCTGGTTAGTCTTTATTTGTTGGCCCTCTGAATAAACAGGGAGAAGAAGTCAGTTCTTCTAATATCCAAATATGCACTCACAGTCTTTAAGAAATCCCAGGAGTTTTGATTGCATAACATAAAACAAAACATTACAGTATAACATAATCTCAACATGTATTAATTATACTTCTTTTTTATTTATCATGTGATATGGATGAGAGAGAAAACCCAATACCAACACATGATAATACACATGGAGATGATTCCCACACTGTTTATAACAACTAAGAAAAACTAATATTATAGACATATGACTATAACAGTATAAATATAGGGAATCTCTATGTTCATGCTTTTACGGTTCACATAAAGGCAAATCATAATCAACTCATGGTACATTTAAAACATCCAGCATTTGAGTTTAATTTAATAAATATATTTAATAAATATAGCTAGTAAAATCTAATAAACTTTGGGGTGCTATGTAACTAGTCTTGTAAAGACTATTGAAGTTCAGTCTAGGAACTTAAGAATGAGTCCAAATCCCACCAGGAAAGGGGAGTGTTTGGGGAATAAAGAGCAATAATCCTCAGTGCGTAGCCTGAGATAGGACCCAAAAATAGAAACTTTAAAGAGTATCGAAGGTTTTGAAATCTTCAATCCAATCAAATTTCAAACTTTTGAGCAGCTTGAGATATTAGTTCATTTCACTTCATGATTAACTTTCGTATTCCAAAACACTCTCCAAAGTCAAATACCTAACCCAGGCAGAAATAACTTTTATCAAGGACAGAAATCCATTGCGAAATGTAAAAGGTAGCATGTGGCAGAATCCCAAAAGCTTCATTTCCCCCCTTTGTTTCCCAAAAAGATTAAAATTAAAAAAGGACAGAAAAAAAATGAGAGAAGTAAAACATAGGAGAAAGCAGTCACATTTTCTATAGCAAGTGCTTTCAAATTTTTCAAACTGCAAGCTACCAGAAAATCCATTGCTTTAAAAGCTAAAAGAGTTGGCTTGCTTATTCTTTCTTCAATTCCATATGCCATCTAAGTAAAGAGCTTCATGATGCCTGGAATTTCAGCCGGGAAGGAAAACTCATGTTGCTAAAAATCTACCATGTATAAAAACTAAACTAGGAGATAACAAAGACTGTGAAATAAAATACACACTTTCTCTTTCCTGGGAAACAACAAGAGCTGCTTCTCTAAAACAAGAAATTCGACCAGCCATGTGGGACCATGTCGCTGTTATCTCAAAACTAGAATCAGAAGAATGAAAATTGACATTTTCCTAGAGCAGCATTGGATACAGCGTAAATTCAGGGCTACAAATTGCCTTAAACACCAAAGTTTAGAAAACCAAGGAAATTAAAAACATAAATAGACCTGGAGGTGATGTGTCATGCTCGCATATATAAACCCGCATCCCACCCTGCATAAAATTACCAGCATTCAAACAAGCTCTCAGCAAACTAGAAAAGAACACATACATTCACATAGGAATAAAACGAAGACGCCGTAAACAAAGATAAAAACACTAGACACTAATAGCAAATAAGCCAACCCTGATAACCTTTAATTACATAAATGACTTTCTCTACACCAACATCTTACTCAACAAAAATGCAACCACTAAACCCTACAACAGCAATCGAAAAATCCAAGATTCCTTCTCCTCATTACCACTAATCACAATCTCTAAATCCTCATTAACGTTAATTACCCAATGTAAAAATATCAAATTACAACAAACATTTCCACCATTCTAATAGATGCAGGCCTACAGTCAATAACCCTAAAACCCTCATCACAATCAGTGT
>Ga0325410_1009478_pt1 | contig 10387 bp, 3 predicted proteins | sample PopdelMetagenome_16_FD_206182 | JGI IMG/M metagenome (GOLD analysis project Ga0325410, IMG submission 206182) | Populus deltoides microbial communities from Bellville, Georgia, United States - Xylem-PdIQD-R3 | ecosystem: Host-associated > Plants > Phyllosphere > Stem > Wood/Secondary xylem...
TCCGACACAAATGCCACTACTAGTTATTCACTGAACACCGTAAAATTTCTCAATCTCTTTCCTTTTTGTTTCGTTTTAGCTATCTTTCTTTCCACACAAATGAACTCTAACAACATTACCATGTACTCCTTACCCTTGACATCTAACCATCACTAAAGCGACACAAACACCAAGTTCTTGACCCCCGTTAGTTTTTAACCCTTTCCCGCCTGATAGAAACACCATCTTTTGCTAATGAATTCGAAGTGTAGCAGATTTCCATTGGTTACACCCTGTTGCTGAGTTTTAGCGTTGACTGATAATGTCTTCCAGTTTCAGGAGCTCCGTCTCTCTTTACTTTTTCCCTCTCTCTCTCGGAGTTGCATCAAAATTATAGAACAAGAATCACTATTGCTGCATTGCTTGTAAGTTCATAATCAAATCAACCAACTTTAAGCATTTCCTAATTGATGCACTGCAGAGTTTCTACAATGGATATTGGGTTAACAGAATATAGAACACTTCAAAATCTAATGAGGGCTGGAAAAGCCACCGCCAGAACTTGTATTATTGTTAGCTTGATTGCCCGTGGGATTGTAACCTACAATTTGGCAAAGAATTGTTGGGGTGGTGACAGGTCCACAGCCTCTTGCCTTCTCTGGCCGCTATTGCAGACTCTCTCCTTAACTAAAATGGAGAAGTCCGCAAAGCAGGGCCTCTTTCTCTCACACACATGTGGGCAAGGGCGTGAATGTACATCCATTTTCTCCCCCTCTCTCTATTGGCGTATAATGGCATGGTTTCTATACTCACAAAAAATACAGAAAGGACTCAAAACACCTGATTCTTTAGTGTATATCATCTTCCTGAGGTTGGAAGAGCACTATCTCCTAAAAAGTTGCACTCCACAAAGCATTCTCACCTTCCCCACACCGCCGATGGACCTCCTTAATCCTATCAGCAGATCTGCAAATCCCGCTGCAGCTCCAATCAAATGATGCAACACAGATGTTGCCAGCCTGGGCCTTCCACTCGCAATCTGAGGTAAAAAGTAGTGAAAAAATAATCAGAATTTGCAACATACTCTCCTGGTACAATTCAGAGACTAAGGTTTAGAAGCCATGTGCTCAAGGATGGGTCAACAACCAATGTGGCAATTATATTTGTTATATATTTGCAAATAGCAACTAACAGAAGGAAACAGAAATAAATGTGATCGAGAAAGGCCATATGAGGTTATTGCACTTTCATATGAATAATAGTTCACCAGTGAGATTATTATCATTATCATGATAAGAATTCTAAATTTTAGGTCAGAAGTATCAATCGGCTGCACAAGGTGATCCATGACAAAATTGTTGATTTGTGCGGGCAAATCTTATTAGTTTCATGTCAACTTTTACGAATACTATGCTGTAAATGATAACTTCTACAAACCTTATAATAAATAATAACAAATAATCACATCAATCCAATATTTAGTCAATTCATTCTGGTGTGCAATGTACTCCTTCAAGGTGTAAAAATTGATGTGATAGAGGCTCACCCCCCACTGATGTATGACATGGGAACACTCAGTATCTTCAGCAAGACAGTAATTGCTGGATCTATAAATTATATTAGTTTAATACAGTCCAAGAAAATCTCTTTTTCTTTGTACTTCAATTAAATAAAGCTTTTCAATATTTCAAGTTAAATATAGCTTTACCAGGTGGAGTGCCACAGCATAGTCTCCGATCATCAATGTGCTCTGCATCAAGTCCAATAAACCACGACCCCAGCGAAACATCCTCGTTGGCAAACTTGTGCAGAACATGCCTGAAATAATTATTTGCACAAGAACCATCATTGATGTAAGGAAACTACAGGAAAAAGTTGGGCATTTAGATCCAGGCACAAACTTCCATCATTCTTATGTTACAAATAAAGAGAACTTACTGGTTTATTGATATATACTTGGCCAAATCTTTCGAAATAGCATACAGCTGTCCAGTAGCATGTCGGAAGTACTTATTTCCTGCCTCACCAAATTTCCAATACTCGGGTTCATGGTATCTCACACCCCTGTTCAAAAAAGTGACAGGTTAAAAATCTAGATGATGATTTCTTTTTAAAAACTCCTGACAGAAAATTCAAGACAATTTCACTTACTTTTGATTAAGGACAGGACCAGATTTCATGCATCCAATATATACACGTGGTTTCTTTCGGTGTCTAACTAGAGTTTCTCCAAGTGTTGCTGCACCAAGTAGCAAGAAATGGACTTTAAACAAATTATTAGAAAGTAGGAACGGCAATTTACTTGTATGGATAAAACCACTAAGATAAACTTGTGTTAATTGTCAGATTGATCCTAGAGGCTATGAAAGAACCTAAATTCTTCAGATGGTGACATATAAATACATAAAAATTTATAATAATCTAAAAACTTTTCCCGTCAATTTTTTTCCTGAAATAGGACAAGAATAACTCATTAAACATCTTCAGACGATTATAAATCACTAAGAATGGAATCATTGTACATTATATATTGATCTACCTATATTTACATGGACATCATCATCAACTTTGACATAGAAATCTGCATCCCACAAAGTAACAGCAGTAGCAAAATATATCTTTGTCTTGGCTGACAACTCAAGATACCCTTCAACATGGTCCTGCTCGGATCATAGCAGCACAAATATGTGAGCTCATAGTCTTAGATTTTTCTTTTCCTGAGTATACTAAGTAGTTTTCTTTAGAAATGAGCAAGTAGGGCAGCGCAATAGAAGATTAGGAAACAAAAGCCTTACCAGTCTCAAGAAATCTCCATGCTTTTTGTCCTCTGCTTCAATGGCTCTGTCCAAAATGCCTCCTGATGTTGCACTAGATAGCATAAAAATATTTTAAGTGAACTAGCACCGTCAAAGCTATTAGTTGTCATGAATAGAAATTGTTAACAGATCATGCATTCAGAAAGCACAGGTTTAATTCATAAGATTTGATTGTTTTCACCAACATATATATAAGATTTCAGAACTAAAAAAAACATATTTCTATAGTAGATTGCCTCTTGGAATATAAATTCTGCTATATGATATGATAGATTGAACATTTCTGCTTTTGCCAAAACAAGCGTGTACAAATTACAATTGAAGACACAGAAATGAGCTGCAAGTGTTTAATTTTAGACAAATGCATCATGTATAAAAAAGTTTCTAAAGAAATTACATCAGTCAAAAAAATTTGAAAATCATTTCATGGAAATGCAAAGATCATCTCATGCATGCAACTATTCAGGCAACAATGTTAGGTTAATAAGCTCATTTCTAACCCAGCAAACAACAGAAATGATTCGTGAAGAAATGCTATTGAAAATGCAATAGAAATTTAATTTCTATGGAATACAAATGCACCAAAAAAGCCTTAGTAATCACTGCAATGCAGCAGCTTACTCTTCCAGATTCTCAGTGCCTTTAACTGACATCAGGATACTTATGGATTCTCAAGAGAGATTGCATTAATTATGTTGTAGAAAGCAAATGGAAAGTTCGTGCAGCCTTAATAACTAAAATTTGAATTGTTTCATGGGTAGCTGTAATCATTAAGCACGTGATGGATGAGCAAATATTCAAAATGAATTTATGCTCGCATTACGGCCAGAAACATCCACTCAACAACTCAAAACTAAGATCCACATACTCCATCACGAAATACATGCACCCTTATCCAGATCATTTAAGAGAATAGAAGCCAGCCCACCTATGACCAATGACAAAGCGAACAATGATACCCTTCTCTTCTTCCAGTTTCTTCCTTTTTTCACCTATTTTGCATTAAGGGAAAAAAAACCTTTGTCACAATGAGATTTCACACAGAAATTAAAATAGCATAAGAGTAATGAAGGAAAGAACAGGGGACAATTCAATGAACCTTGTGGCATCCACGTAGCACGAACTGAATCTCTTCTTTTCCGGCTGCTAAAAGCTGTATTAATACCAATAACCATCAAATATCTTCTTTTCCCAGATGACCCAGTCCTCTTTAAGTCATCTGACAAAGGAGAGCCACTGAGTATAGACTCCTGTGCTGCCCTAGCAGCCGCTAATTCCATCTCCAAATTTGAAATGGTTTTGTCTAATGTCCTACATTCAATTTTTTATAGAGAGTTTGATTTTGAGGATACCTTCACACAAATCAACTATGATATGTCAGCAGAAGGTAGAACAATTGTTGGGCATAAGCTATACTTACTGAATGGCATTATGAGTTTTATAAACTTCCCCAATAATATCCTTAGAGTCACGCTTCACTTCTTTCTGGTGCAACTAAAGGGATATAAATCAGATTACAAACAACAATGGTGATGAGTAACATATAAGAATGAAGTAAAGAGCTTGAAACACTGAGTATAGCATTAATTAAAAAAACATAAAAAGGGAATGGAAATTTATCATGTCATAAATAAAGATACCCACAATTTCATCACCGCAACCCTCTGAAACTAACTTTAGTTTTTCAGCTTCCACCGTAGTTGATCGGTTGATGCCTTTAGGCTCAGGAACGTTCCACGTCCTGCCACCATTTTTCCTTATTAATATGCCATTGCATCTTAAGTGCCAACAAGAAGTTACCTTGTTGATGATTATTTGCAATCTCTTTAATCATTCAGAAACAAATAAAAGCAATGATGCAAACAAACTAATCCAAAATACGATAAAGATTGAAGCTACTTGCAGAACCACAAATGCACATACAACCGTTGAACAGATACCAGGAACTCTGATGATTTCATTGCCATGAAATTATTCCTGGAGGCACATCCAGACTGAAGAAAATACTCGTATGTTAAGATATGAAAAGGGAAGAGAAAATTCAATGGGGGATCATTGAAATGATTGCTAAATCTCATCACGAATTTCTAGCTAACCATCTCCAACAAAAAAGAGCAGTCCCAGCTACCAAATATTAAAGAATAATTTATGGCAAAGTACAGCAGATGTCGGTGACCTTCCTTCCCCTAAGTACACAACCAAGTGGAAGCAGGTAGAAATAAAAAGCGGGGATAGTTCTTAAAGGTAGCACATGGATTTCCAACAAATAAACCACATTTAAAACTGCTACCTTAAATAAAATCATATGAACAACAGTAACGAAGACAAAGATTAATTATTTATTAGATGATGGAGGAATTGGGAGCAGAAGGGTATGAGAAATTCTTGAATAAGGAGGGACCTGTTATCAAAACAAGAATTCACAAAGGTTTGAGAAAACAAAATACCGACACTCACTAATGGTATTAAAGTAAAATAGAAAGTCAATGCATCAATATCCTAAATTGGATAATTAGATCTATCTCACTTGAGCAAGAAAATAAAGCCAGAAATTGAATGGAAAATTCAAACTCGAAAAATGGTGAAATATTAAGATTCATATAGTTTAAAGAAGTCAATCCATTTTTTTAGATGAAAAATAAAACATATTTTTCCACAAAACCAACCAAAAACAAGCCTTCGATCCACACAATTAACAATCATCAAAACTGAGATCTTAGAATTTGAAAAGAAAAAACAGCTTGTGCCCATTTCATAAAAGGCAGAAACTTAATGAAATTCAATCAAAATAACCTCTCCAAAGATTGCCCCAACAGGGAATTCATATGAAAAAAATAATTAGAAGAAAAAAAAAAGGACAAGAAGAATTAAACATACCAATTGGCTAGGAGCATTCCCGAACAGAAGCAAGCCAAGCATAAGAAAAGAGTCCATTTTTGGGAGATAGCATTTTTCGAAGACTGCTGATCTCCCCTGCTCTTGAAAGTCATTTCTTTTCCTTGTTATTTCTATCTGGGGTTTCCAATTCTTCCCTTGTATTCACAAACCAATAGCTATCTCAACAAAAACAAACCCCATATGCAAGAAAATAAATCGAATCACGGAGACAAAGATAAAAGCTCCCTCAAGAAGCACTTAGAATTCTTTTAGGAGTACCAGAGCTATGAATGAGAGCTCTGTCCAAGATTGGAAGCGGAAAAACGTGTGTTAGAGAGAGAGACCCAGAGGGGGTGGTCTGGTCTGTTTTTCCTTTTTTTAACTTGGTTGTTCTTGTTTTTGTTCCTTTCTTTATCCTCTTACCTAAGCTCTGTAGTAGGAGTAGTTGTAGGAGAGTTAGATGGTGTTGTTTCTCTCTCCAGGTTTTTTCTCTCTCTAGAAAGTATGGAAATACTCTTCTCTGCTTTGCTAGCAAGGGACGTTGAACACAAGTGAGGAGACTTCCTAACCGCCCTCTTCTTATAGTTAGAGTTGTCTGGGAGTCTAGTAACAGTAATGATTTATTTTTTAAAATATTTTTTATTTTAAAAAAATATTAATATATCAAAAAAATATGAAAACGAAAACATAAAAAATTTAATTTTAAAAGAAAAATATTTTACGAAACTGTGTTTGAACGTAATTTCAAACTACTTATAATAAATTTTGTTTTTTAAAATTTTTTTGTCGAAAATGTAATAAAATAATATTTTATTATTATTTTAAAAACATTATTTTTATCATTAACCTATCAAAATAATTTAAAAATATTAAAAAATTAATTTAAAATAAAAAAATTAAATTTTAGAAAACATTATTTAAAATACAATCTCATACCACCATTACCAACCAATCTCTTCTTACTGTAATTAGGTTTTTTTTTTATTTTGTAAGGTATTTAATTTTCCTGAAATAGGACTAACAATCTACCATGTATATTAATGCCTTTTAAAGCATTTTTATTAAACATGTCTGGTGGATTCAATATTTTATAAACTTAAAATTTAGTTTAAATTGAATTTTATTTTAAACTGATTAAAAAATTAATTTAATTAAACTTGGATTAACTCAGTTAAACTTAGATAGCTTAGTTGATCTAATTTAATTAATTTTAATATTTTAAAAAAAAATATTATCCGAAACTATCTAATAAAAATATAAAAATAGACATTATATTATATTTTAATCATCTCTTTTTCTCCCTCCCGCACTGGTTAAGAATAGAGAAGCCATGAAAAGACGAAGCTATCTACCCGCATAAAAGTCGGCAAGAGCCTTCTGTTCTTCTTCTTCATTACTTTTTGGTAGAAATCATTATAAAACAGTAAAAAAAAAACTGGATACGAAGAGTTGTCCCGCACTCACATGGTAAACTATGGTAATGTTTGTTAGTTGAAAATTAGTTTTTTTTTTTTAAGTAGTTTTCATGTAAAGTGATTTTTTGAAAATTAAATTATTTTTAAAAAAAACATAAGGATTAAATTTTACATATAAAACAGTTGAAGACTTGAAGGAGTATGAAATTAAAAAAAAAATTGATTTCATAAATTATTTTAAATAAAATAAATAAAAATCAAAATAATAAAAACCAAATTTAATAGATAAAAAAGTTGAAAAATGATGAAATTAAAAACAATATAATTTCATAAATTATTTCAAATAAAATAAATAGCAATCAAAAGAATAGAGACTAAATCTAATAAATAAAAAATTTGAATTAAGAAAATGATAAAACAAAAGTAAAAAACAATAAAAAAAATAAGGATCTAAATTAATATAAAAATCAAATTAAATTAAATTTTAAGGATCAAAATAGAAAAAAATCAAAACAAATATATAATAATTAAAAGATTGAGGACCAAATTTGATATAATCAACAAATAACAAGACATTTCTAAATTTTTTACAACTTCTTAAAAGTGTTTTTCATCCAAAATAAAAAAAATATTTTTTAAAAAACCAAGGTAAATTTTTCTTTAACTGGAAAATATTTTCAGTTTATCAAATTTTTTATTGATAAATAAATACAAGAAAATTTAGAAAATAATTTTCATGGAACCATTTTACATGAAATAAATAGAGCCCACATCTTTTATATCTACTCATTTAGAGAAATTCCTTTAATTAAGATTTGTGTTAATTTGATATTGCGGTAATTTTTTTTTTAAGATATGTTTTTAATTATTTTTTATTTAAAAAATATTAAATTGACGTAGTTAAGTGTAATACAATATCAAATATACTTACATAAAGATAGAAATATACGATGAAATTAATAGTAATTAAATGAGTTTCTTAAAGCCATTTCTAAGGGCTCTTAGAATAAAGTTGTTTGTGGTTTACATCAATTATACAAGTACCCTTATAAAATATATATACATGCCTATATGAATATAGTTAATAAGTGGATTTATTTTATATATTTAAAAAAAAAACCTAAAAAGATATCGTTTTATTGCACCCTTTCTCATATAATACTATTATCTTAAATAGTATTTTTTTAATTCAATTTTATTTTTTAATATTATTTTTATTAAAGATCCTCATATAATCAACTTGTATAGTGTTTTTTCCTTCATTCCTTTTTTTTTAATCTATATATTTTTTAATTTTATTATTTAATATTATATTTATTGAGAATCCTCACATGAGATTATTCACTTAAAAAATAGTGTTTTTCTATTATTTTTTTCTAATTTATTTTTTTTCAATTTCATTCTTTAACATTATATTTAACGAGAATTGGACTTCATAATTCTTTTCAATTTATTTTTTATGAGATTATTTTATATTCATGACCCAAATTGTGGGTTTAGCATGTTAAATCGATTAACTTGATTATTTTTTTCTTTTTTCTAATTGATTTTTTTTTCATTTGTATCTCTCCTCACATAATACTATTCACTTGAATAGTGTTTTTTCCATTCTTTTATTTTTCTAATCTGTGTTTTTTTTTTCAATTTCATCTATTAACATTATGTTTATTAAGGATCCTCACGTAACATTATTCACTTGAATAGTGTTTTTTTTTTAATTTATGTTTTTTTTATTTTATCCTTTAATATTATGTTTATTGAGGATTGAGCTTCATAATTTTTCAATTTACTTTTTATGAAATTATCCTAGATTCATGACTTGGACTGCGAGTTTAACAGGTTAACTCGGTTGACTCAAGTATTTTTTTTTTATGATTGACTTTTTTTCTCAGTTTCATCCTTCAACAATAGATTGATTGAGGATTAAACTTCATGATTTATTTCGATCTGTTTTCTATGAGGTTATTCTCATCCCATGATCAGGTCACATGTTTGGCAAGTTAATATTGGTTGACTCAAGTTGTTTTTTTGTCTTTTTTAAATAATTTTTTTCACTTTCATCTTCCAAAAATGATTTGATTGAGAATTGAGTCTCATAAATTGTTTCAATTTGGTTTCTATTGGGTCATCCTGGTCTCATAACCTGGATCGCAGATTTGGCAAGTTAACTCCAGTTATTTTTTTGTTCTTTTTTAATTATTTTTTTTTAATTTCATCCTTCAACATTGAGTTTATTATAAATTAAGTTTCATAATTTATTTTGATTTAATTTTTATAGAGTTATCATGATCTCGTAACTTGTTATGCGTATTGACAGGTTAACCCGAATCAATTCAATATATTGTGGTTTCAGTGTTTCTTAAAAAATATATTATTTTGACTCAAACTATGTTTTTACCGGTTATTTAGGTTGCCTTTAGATCTGACAAGGTTATCAGATCATATCAAGTTAATTTTTATACGGTTTAAATTTTTTCTAGTAAAAAAAAATACTAGCATTACCTAAACTTTTTTTATATATTAATTTTTTTTATTTTACTTGTGACATAATGCAAGCTAATAATCTAGTATTTCAAACAATGATGATGGGAAGATATATGCCATATGAATCCATGGGGATATGAAATGAAAAGCCAATCATATTGCCAATGCCGTAATAAATGTTTCATTTATGCCGAAGCTTTATTGTGAAAATGACATTTCCCTATCTCATCACCGAAAAAGGAGGAGGAGAAAAGGATAGTAATCAAATAAATAACTTTTTCTTTTTCTTTTTTTACCAATTGTTTTTTAAGGAATTTTAATTTGTGACGGTGATTACGTGGGTGAAAAAGGCATATTTTGCCACATTTAAACTATTTTAAAATATAATTTAAAAAATTAGCTTAGCTTAGCTTTTATTATTATGAGTTAATTGAGTGAGGTGAAAATTTATCTGAAGAAACTCAAATGAGCTTAGTCAATTATCTAAAATAATTTTTTTTATTTTTATTTAAAATATTGTTTTAGTTTTTAAAACTTTTTTGTTCAAATAATACCGTTTCATTTAAAATAAATAAAAAATTAAAAAATATTAATTTTGAATATATTCAAATTGACCAACTTACGGACTAACCATGAGTTGTTTCTAATAACTATGCTTCAAAGGAGGTTATTGTCATGATGCCCATGATTCTCCTCTCTTTTTTTTAATTTTTTTTTTCCCTTTTCTTTTCTTAATTACCATGAAAGTTGGTCCTTTGGATAGAAGAGTAGCACATGAACTCAATATGACAAAGCAACCATGCCTTTATCGTCTTT
>Ga0325410_1009481_pt1 | contig 10385 bp, 8 predicted proteins | sample PopdelMetagenome_16_FD_206182 | JGI IMG/M metagenome (GOLD analysis project Ga0325410, IMG submission 206182) | Populus deltoides microbial communities from Bellville, Georgia, United States - Xylem-PdIQD-R3 | ecosystem: Host-associated > Plants > Phyllosphere > Stem > Wood/Secondary xylem...
ATATTTTTTCCTTGAGAATAAGTTATATTCAATTTCTTTTTAGCACATGTTTAGTTCTATGTTCATTGACAATGAATCCTAGAATGATTTATTTTTTAAATTTAAATAAATACTATTTTTATTATAACTTCATAGACTAATATTTATTTCTTAAAAATATTATATTTAAAAATAAATAAATAATAGATTTACCGTACGATAAAGATGATATTTATTTATTCTTTTACATTCAAGATTTAAAATGGTTTCTTAAAATATTTACTCTATCTCATTTTTATTTTTTTAAAAAAAAACTATATATAACACATACGAATTTAGAATCGATGATGATAAGAAGTCTCCAGTTGTTTTATTTCCTCTTTTTTCTACTGTGCGATTTTTCTCTCTTTTTTTAAAAAAGCTCATAAAAACAAGGGTACGTGGCCAAAGAAAAACAAGAGTTTCCTTTACATTTATTCCGTGAAGCCGAGTACTCAGATAGAACTAGAAAGATCTATACATTTGGGCAAGGCTCCTCAGCTCGCTTTGCTTGATTAACATAATCATCCGATCCAGCAGCCAGAAGCTCCACAGATGCAGGCCCCATTGCTTGGGCAAGGCATAATTGATCCCATTTAATAAGCTGGGCAGATAGGGAAGACCAGCTAGTAGTAACAGCTATAGACGGCTCATTGAGACGGAGAAAATTGCTTCTTTCTTCTTCTTCTACTTCTTCTTTTATCCAAGCAAAATGTCTGGGACACATGGGAGGAGATGGGGCAGTAGCAACCCCCATCCCTAACCCGCCAAAAGTCTATCATAGGCCAAGGAACTAGATGAACAGATTTTCTATGACCAAGTCTCACTCTTTCGGTCATGATTTACTACATTCCTACATAAATAAATGTCAAACAACCACCTGAACCTAAAAGCTTAAGCTGTTAGGTGAGGTCTCAGAATATAATTTATATTATTTTCTAACACACCTTCTAAAGTGAAAGTCTTTTGGGCTTGAAACTTGCACAGGCCCACATTACCTTGTGTTTATTTTTTATCAAATAAATGGGGGATGGTGAGATTCGAACTCATGACCGCTTGGTCTTTAAGGCTCTAATACCATGTCAAATAACCATCTCAACCCCATAGCTTAAACTCAGATTTGATGAATTGAGCTACTTTCTCGGAATTCAAGCACTCTGAAATCAAGAAGGCTTATACCTGCGACAGGCTAAATACATCACTGATTTACTGCACAGCACATATATGATTAATGTGAAACCTTTGAACTGTCCGTCTTCTTCAGGACCAAAGTTGTCATCTATTACTGGTAATATATTATCTGATCCCACTGACTATAGAAGAGTTGTCGGTGCTCTTCAATATTACACCATCACAAGACCAGATATTACGTATTCAGTAAATCAGTTATGTCAATTTATGCACTGTCCTCGTGATGTCCACTGGAAAGCTGTGAAGTGTGTACTATGATATCTGAAGGGCACTATCGATATTGGTCTTTATTATGTTCCAGGAGATATTAAACTAAATGCTTATTATGATTTCGATTGGGCAGGAGATCCAGATGACAGACATAGCACCACTGGTTATGGAGTATTCTTAGGCACAAATCTCATTTCCTGGAGTAGTAAAAAGCAAGGGGTTGTCTTTAAATCCAGCACTGAGGCTGAATACAGAAGCATGGCTCATACAACTGCTGAATTGTATTGGCTTCATATGATTTTCCATGATTTGAAAATTATGTTGCCTACAACACCGAATTTATGGTGTGACAACATAGGTGCAATTGCCTTGGCTTCTAATCCTGTTTTCCATGCATGAACGAAACACATAGAGATTGATTATCATTTCATCAGGGAGAAGGTGATTAATTGTGATATCCAAGTTAAGCACATTTCCACAAAAGATCAGATTGCAAATGTTTTTACAAAAGGTCACTCTGCCATTCGTTTTACACTTCTAAAAAGCAACTTGTCTGTGTGTATTCTCCCCAACAGTTTGAGGGGAGTGTTAGAGTATTGACAGCTACTACCAACAGATCAGGAGATAATATCTTCACAGTTGCCGCAGGATCAGGATTGCCATCAGATGAGGAGAGTATTTCAAAGACTCTGCAGGATACTAGCTAGCTTGAAATTCAAATTTGTAATCTCTAGTTTATTCTCCTTCAAATACTCAAATATTTGTTTAGAATACAAATATGTGTAAACCTATATATACACGTGAGAATAAGAAAGATGTAATCAAGAAAAATGATTTCACTTTAAAATACATATCTGTAGAATTCTTTTTGACATGGTATCAGAGCCTTGATGATCAAGCGGTCACGAGTTCGAATCTCACCATCCCCATTTATTTGATAAAAATTAAGCACAAGGTAATGTGAGCCTGTACAAGTTTCAAGCTCAAAGGGCTTTCACTTGAGGGTGTGTGTTAGAGAATAATACAAATCATATCCTGGGACCTCACCTAACAGCTTAAGCTATTGGGTTGAGTTGGTTCTTTGACATGTCAAAAGAATTAAATTAGGCAATTAAAAGAAATTATTTCAAATAAAATAAGTAACAATAAAAAAATAAGGATCAAATTTGATAGATAAAAAATTTCAATTAAAAAATGATAAGGAAAAAGAAAAATAAAAATGAGGACCAAAGTTAATATAAAAATTAAATTTTAAGGGATGAAATTGAAAAACAAATATTTCAAACAATATATATATATATATATATATATATATATATATATATCAATCAAAAGTTTGAGGACCAAATTTGATATAATCAGCAAATAATACGATATTTCTAAATTTTTCACAACTTCTGGAAAGTGTTTTCCGTCCAAAATAAAAGGAAAACACTTTCCCGAAAAGCAAGTCAAATTTTTTTTTACTGGAAAGTATTTTTTGTCGATCAACTTTTTTAATGATAAATAAATACAGGAAAGTTTGGAAAGTGATTTTTCAAAAATTACTTTTCAAGAAACAAATACCCTTTAAAAAAAAAAGTTATTAGTTGATGTGCAAAAAAGTTATTAGTTGATTAGCCATGTTATGTTATGTTATAGATGGGAACATTTGTGCTTGCAGATGCCTTTTGAGGAGACATGCTGGCAGAAGATTGCTATTAACGTGGAAAATTAGGCACCATGGTGATAATTTGTGAGCAAGTCGAGATTGTGGTGTGGTATTGACTTTCTTAAAAGCTCATCACTTTGCACGAAAGTGTCGGAATTTGCATGGTATTGGGTCGATATCTACAAATGGTTGTTTAGAGGCCCATGGTTTTGTGGACAAGGTCAATTTGAGTTGGCCAAATGGACCATGTACTGGTGCTAACTTTAGTACAGTCCATTTTGAGCCTCACTTGAATGGTCTAAAGGTTATTTAAGAATAGTGCAGCCTTTTCAGACCTGACTCAAACAGGTTAGTCGAGTTTTTTCTTTTAATTTTGTTTTGCACTATCACGAACAGGAAAAGTAGTAATAGGTTCAAAGCTGAAGCCATCTCAAAACATACCGAAGTAGCAAGCATAAAAATATTTTGTTACAAACAAATGAACCATTATGGCAGTCATCATCGCCGGGCAAAAAACAATTCCCAAAATACATGCATTGTAGCAGAAAACCGAATCTAGTTTTCATGATCAGTAGGGATCAATTGTCAATGGCAATGACCTCATATTCCTACTGTTTTCACAAGGTAAAAAAATACAATTTACCTCAAGACAAGTACAGTATTCTCTCCATTTTACCATAAAAAGCCCAGAACATGAGTAAAAAACAAGCAGTAGGAATAAGAGAGCGTACAAAAGCATAGCTAATCATATACAAAGGCAATCGAAACACATCCAAAATCTGCAAGACTAAAATCGAAAATTGAAGTATAAAAGCTGCATACACTGACCGCAGCTAAAATTCCAGCAGCAATGCGGTGAACTAAACCTTGCCATCTCCGATAAATTATACAAAGAATCATGACTCTAAAGTAAATATTTGTCATATGGATAAATAGACCTTTAAGCTTAAGCTTTAAAGCAAAAAAGCTTTACAAGGGAAAATGGGAAAATTAACAACAATTTAAACCGCCAGCTCTAAATTGCTGGTCCCAAAGGAAAAACAATACACAGCTGTACCAACAACCTCTTTATTATGTAATATCAATAATTAAAATGCTCGAAATAAAAAACCTAAGCTATATGCATGTCATCAGATCAGATAGTCCTCCTGTTATTCAGGATGCATCCACCATCTTCTACCTTCTTCCATGTCACCAAGGAGTCAAGAAATTTCATCACCTGAAGATTCCACCGTAAGATTTGACAAAAGAAAAGGAAAGAGTTCACAGAAGATTTTTACCTCCTTTGGATCTTTGAGAGAGTAAACTGCACTGGTTTCTTTGGGTCTAGATGATACGAGAATTCCATAACCTCGATTCCCCTCCCGAAGCACCTAATGTTAGACCAATTTACCAGATAAAACTAAGCATGCCACCTTTTCCCTCTATATGAAAATTAAAGTCCTTGTCAAGATTACATTCAATACCTTGAACGCATCCTCATCTGACAGATCATCGCCGATATAAATTGGGAGCACGTCGTCTCTGTTACTTAGCCCTGCGCACCACAATTTATGAAATATAAATGGTTAAAGAAAAACAAATCTGTACTGCCAAAGATGTTTGCAATCAGCATTCTCACCTAGAGATTCAAGCAGGAATTCAACCGCCTTCCCTTTATTCCAGTCAATCATTGGACGGACCTCTAAAACCTGGTCATGTAGAAAAGCAAAGTCCAAAATCATAATCATGGAAGCACCATATAGATAAAATCATATCACTAATATGAATATCTAGCAAACAATCATTATACCTTCCGTCCATGAGTTCTCCGCAAACGAGGATACTTATCTAGAATATCCTGAACACATTGTGCAATAGGTTGCCAGTTCTAAAGTCAAGTAGAAGCAGAAGAACTTGGTCAAACTTACAGTGATGCCATGAGAGATATCTAAAAAACAACAGATTCCCTTACATCCTCGTCTACATTTCGGAAATGCACAGAGACACAAAATTTGTGATTCTCGACTATTGCACCCTCGATTCCCTTAGTATTCTCGACAAGGGTTCTAAAAACCTGTGTGAAATTGAAGTGAGTAGGTTTACCCTCTGTAACAATGATGTAAGTGCTCTGTTTTATACATGAAAACACAATAATAATGCACCTCATCGATCATAGGTATAAATTCTCTAGCAGGCTGGAACAGATTCACCTCCTTGCCCTATGAAACTCATACATAAGATACAACGACTTGATTAGGCTGGGGAAAAAAATCAACATAATCTCTAATCCCTTGGACTCCAGTTTTGATGGAAGCGTGAAGACAATCACATACATAAAAAAGCCAGTCATCTTATACCTGTTGGTCAGTAGTAGATTCAGTATAGTTTGGATGATCATTGGACATTGAAGCTTTTCCTACAGGGCCCAAAATGTCCATCCCATGACTACCAGCATAATATAGTTCTGTTAGTCCTACCAGCTGATAAACCTGAAAGAATGCAGTAATTTAGCTCCCACGTCTATGGCAATAAATTATAATTATACTATAAAAAAAATGGATCGTGTGCATAATGAGGAATTCTCCTCTCACCTTGTCACGACTTCTTCCACTAATAATCGCCGTTGGGAAATACTTCGCAATGTTTTTTACAATAGAACGCATCTGAAAACAGTTCATATCAATTTAAAGAAGTAAATGTCGAATGGTAAAGGATAAAAAATTATCATGTTGAACGTCCAACAAATTAAGAGCAATCCTTACATCATCAGACATAAACGCATTATCCGGGTCATCTACAATTGGAGAAAGAGTTCCATCATAGTCTAGAAACATTGCTATCTTCTTGTTTTTAGCAAAATTTGCAATTTCCTCAAATGAATTGAGTGCTGATGGATGCTTGAACTACACAATCAGGAAAGGAAGGGAAGAAATGACATACAAGCAGAGCATAAAACATCATGATCCTTGTTCTAAAAAACACATTTGTAGTTAGCAATTTTGAATCTGTTAAACATATGGCATGACAAATTATCAACAACAAAGCAAGCATTACCATCCAGGAACTGTAAGCGGTGTCAGAACCATCCTTAAAGAGCTTCTTCCGAGGGGGTGATGAAGATTTCATGGCATCCAGCCATCCACTCGAGCAGACTTCGTCAAGCTTCCCTGGCTTTTTCCTACTATACTTGCTAGAGGAGAGTGATCCTCCTGGTGGTGAGTAAGGCAACCGGTTAGAATAGATACCGAGCCTTGAACTGTTTATCGATGCAGGGTCAGCGAGAACAGGAGAAGAATGATTTGGCTCGACATCCATCGTAGCCAAATTACTTGCAGCAGAGTTGTTGTAAAGTATAACCTAACCGAATACAAATTTATACAGAACCTTTTCACCCGACCCTCTTATCAATGAAAAACCACCTCTTCAAAGTTTTCTTGTCACTGCTACTAGGAGAGCAGTCCATCAAGCTGGGACTTCCTGAGAACTGTCAGGACAAACCATTAAATATTTGCTTCAAAATAAGAATGTGTGACTGAGCAAAACCTATATCCATACCTTCTCATCTCCAAAACTACACAACATTTGTTGGATGAAAGAACATTATTTGCACAGGATTTTCGAGAAATGAAAGTATGGTTCCAGCAAAATGCACCATAAATATCTGTACCAAGAATAACAAAACGCGGCATGTTTAATTAGTCCCGTGAACATTGCTTTCTACATAAAAGAGTCTACAATTTCACATTGGAAACTTGGAAACTGCTAGCGATCAAATCAAATGGACCAAGTTTGTCTTGAAGAGATGCAGACTTCCCCTTAGCAATGTTCAGATTTTGACCACCATTAATGTGTAAGACTAGAAAATAGCTTTTCCACATCTATATCTAAGCCAGCTATCCTGATGCTGACGTTGACATTAGAAGTTTTGAGAGATACAGGCAAACAGGATTTTCTAAGAAAAGGGTCGAGATCGTAGGCCTAATGACTTCAGAACAGATCATAATACTTTTGACAAATGGGATTCCAGAGGACATCAATTATTTTGCACAACCAAAAGGACAGGCATGTAAAGAAAATAATAGGAAAGGGACAGCAACGTATGAATTTGACATGTCAACATATATTTCAGCTCATATAAATTTTCAGATTGCGGCAACATTTTAAAGAGCAGCTTTATTCAAGGTAGAAAATGACGCAAATGAAGATAAATACGCAAACAAAATGAGGCAAGCAAAAATTAAACAAACATGAAGCCAATCCCCATGATGTAGAATACTACTCATGACCTAACAATCAAAACTTAACTCAAAATTATGTAAACATACGAAAAACATCTAATTGGGTTGGCCAAATCACATCGAGACTTGTAGTTTGCTAGAGACATAAACTTTTTAGGTAAGAAAAATCAAGATTCACAAATGCATCAACCAAAAAAAAAAAAAAACATGAACCAGCGCATTTATTCTTGTTACATTCTTTAAAACCTCCAAGAGACAACTAACATTATTAACAAAAAAAAAAGAAGAAAAAGAACATGACTGTACCAATACTCGACAGCACAGTACTAACAACACACTGGATAATAATTATAAAATCCAAGAACCATGTATATAATTGTTAATTTGCTAAAATAATTTAAATTTTCTCAAAATATTCTCCACCTCATCCACTACCACATGGTGTGCCGCATCTTCATCGAGATGCATTCCAGTAATCAAGAAGATAAAGATAGCAAATATTTCTGAGACTTTCCAATTTGTCTAGCAACAATACACAGAACATATTCATAAGAATACTATGGTGAGCGTGTGCGTGTGTATAAACACAAAAAAGGTGGGACTGTGCGGGCCTCTAGAAAGGTTATAATTCAGCTGTAGATCTAATATATATATATATATATGAATTTTTCATATGTCCTACTATGACAAAAACACTACAACTACCAAAACGACCTCAAAATAGTTACTTAAGACATAGTAAAACATTCAGCAAATGTATCAACTTTTTCTCAATGCGAAAACTTTCTTTGGGGTTTTTTTAGGTGTGAAACACCAGTCGGAGACTTTTTAACTCCTGACTATACAATTGACAGCTCAAATCTCTGTCTTGACCACACCATTACTGCCAGGCAAAAACAACTTTGCAGCATGGAAAATACATCAAAATTGTGAGCAACACATAGAGCTTTATCTTTCCCATTAGAGGGTCATTATATCACAAGAGAAAGCGATTAACACACGTTTTAAAGCCTCGACAAACTGATTTACCTTAATCATAACAACCGACAAAAAAGAAATTTATGGTAAAATGAAGAAACTTTACAGCTCGGTTGTCAAAATCGCCTGATATAATTAATTAATTATTAATTAAATATAAAAAACAAATCAAAGAAAGAAGAAATCCTATAGTGTGAAAAAAAAAACTCAAAATAATTTCATCAAGAACCAACTCAAAAGGCATTCAAAAGTCATAAACCCTATGGTCTGAAAACTCCCAAAATGAATTGAGGTCAAGCCAAGGAAAAGTCTCCATATTTATGGTTTAAAAAAAATAAAGAGCTTCAAAAAGATCGCAACTTTAATAAGTCAAGGGGTTTACATGTCTAACCAGAAAGAGAGAGGAGCCAAGACAGATCTCACAAAAAGGGTTCCTGTTTTTCACTGATGTTGGCACAAAGGTTATAACAGCATTGCACATGAAACATGAAAATATTTTCAGATTCTGCAATAAATAAACAAAACAAACACCAGAGCTCACACCTAATCCACGAGTTAACAAAACGTGCCGGCCTGTGTTTTTCTCTTTCCTTTTATTTTTTTCCTATCAACCAAACAGGAGCTGATCTCTATAATGCAGTTTCCAGATCAAAAATGAAAAATCTGAAGATCCCACAAAGAGGAAAAATAAGAACTGTGAAATTAAATAGGAAAAAAATAAAAACAAGTTTGAGGAGCAAGAGAGAAAAAAAAAGAGAGCGAGAGAGAGAGGGAGCGGTACTCTCATATACACACAATGAAAAGCGAAGGGAATAATCACCTCGTTGTTAATTAGAAAAGTTGCAGAGAAGGCTTAACGTGAGAGAGAAAGTAAAGGAAAGGAAAGGAAGGAAGGGAAGAAAATGAAGGCGAGAAGAACGAGTATTTATAGAGTTTGATATGCCTTAGAAGACGTGCTTAACAAGGTAAACCCTAAATAACCCGGTTGTTGAATCAGGAAACACACTGTAGTTTCCCTTTTCCGAAAACGTAAATCTTGAATAAAAATATGTTTAAATTAAGTATTGGATATTGATTACTATAATAATAAGAAAAACTTCAGTTGATTGCTTGAGAAGCATATGCTTATGTAGGCAAATGTAATTTGTAATTCCTCACAAATTCAACTGTCCCATTGCAAATGTTGTACCGTTTAATTTTATTTTTTTATTAATATATATGTTTGAACTAGTTTACATGTAACTCGACTAATTTCACGGACTCTAAAATTAACAATCATGTAAGCCTCCAATAACTCTAATATTTGTAAATCTCAAATTGATAACCTCTAATAAGTAAATCTAAAACTTGAAATATTGATAAAACTTGAATTGATAATCTTTAAAAAGTAAATTTAGAACCTGACTGTTTAATTTTATAAAATACAAACTTAGTCACCAAATTTATTATATTTATTATAAATAAATATAACGATGGACCAATAATTATACAATATCTTAGTCTCTGTTAAGTTGGTGCAGTCAAGGAGCCATAACTAAGTTGGTATTAGCGTCCCTTCCTCTGCAACAAAAAAAGAAATAATTAAGTTGGTGCATTATATATACACTTTTAAAAAAATAAGAAAAAGGTTGATTTAATAGTTGCTTTTATTTTTTAATATATTTTTTGAGTTTGAATCTTACAACCATAACTTAAGAAAAGAAATAATTTCTTAAAATGTGAGATGTGAGATGCACTTAAGACCATTTAAAAAATTAATTTCTATATATTTAGCATTCTTAGAAGAAAAAGGTAATTCAACAGTAATAGCATCATTGCTATAATATTTACCAGGTAAAAAAAAGATTAATTGATTGATTAATTAATTAATTTATTGTAAAAAAGTAGTAGTGGCGGTGGAGTGGGGCTGGTCATAGGTGTTTACATATAAAAAGCAGCATCGCCAACACGTGTAACTGGAAGCTGAGGGACAGAGGAGTATTGAAATGGTGCCATCTGTGAAACACATAGAAAGAGGAGGCCACATGTCAGTATTGGGGGGGTCCGCGTTGCAAAATACGGCCAGAATCGGCGCTTCCGTCTCTTTCATGCACCGTTGGCTTTTCTAAGGCCCTGTT
>Ga0325410_1009485_pt1 | contig 10381 bp, 5 predicted proteins | sample PopdelMetagenome_16_FD_206182 | JGI IMG/M metagenome (GOLD analysis project Ga0325410, IMG submission 206182) | Populus deltoides microbial communities from Bellville, Georgia, United States - Xylem-PdIQD-R3 | ecosystem: Host-associated > Plants > Phyllosphere > Stem > Wood/Secondary xylem...
TTTATATTTCCAACAAATATATATATATATATATATATATATATATATATATATATATATATATATTTTCGTCACTTCTCTTTTCTCTCTGTTTACAATCAAGATCCCTAGTGCTTAACTTCTCTCTAAAGCTTCTTTCAATTCCCCAACCAAAACCCATCAACATCCTAAGGCTTACAAAACCAAATCTACCTTGCTGTCTTGTTGAAGACTTCTCACATCTTTTGCAACCATGCAAGTAACAGTGGAAGATCTCTTGAATAATCATATCTTCTATAAAACAAGCTAAACAGTATCTATACTTCCACCCTACTCATCGTCTCTAATCTGACATGGAACCTTCAACGCAATCAAGTTATCAGCATTTCCACCTTTAATTATGTCAAAGTAGTGAGTAAATGCCATCAATGTTACTGTTTTGTGAGCTGATATGGTTTATACATGAAATGGTGCCGCTGTTGTTGTTTTTCTTATGAACCGAACACCTTGTCAGATGCCGAAGAAGCATTGGTGGAGCTGTATTGCTAGAGGTCACAGTTAAGAGATGGACACACTGTCCTCGACGTTGGATGTGGCTGGGGATCACTCTCTTAATAAATTGCTCAAAAGTACAGTAACTGTGAAATTACTGGGATTTGTAACTCAACAACACAGAATGCATACGTTGACGAGCAGTGCCATGCTACCTGTTATATTGGCATGTACTTTGTAGGGTTCTGGCTTTCCATTCAGACGTCGAGGGTTGACTGTCTTATTGATAACTATATTCCCATTTTATATTCAAAAGTTATTGTCTAGGTTTCGTTTCTTTAGAGATCTTCAGCTGCAGATTGTGGAGATCATTGTTGCAGACATCAGCACATTTGAAATGGATGTGTCCTATGACCGTATACACTGCATTGGAATGTTTGAGGTCGGTGAATTTCATGCAACATTAGGGATGTGATGACCATAGTTGACTTGGTTTAAGATCGAATTTGTTCTATCCCAGCATATGAATAATTATAGCGATCTTCTTAATTAACAAGATATCCAAGTGGATGAAACAAGAAAGCCTTCTTTTTGTTCAATATTTCTGCCACGGAGCATTTGCTTTTACAACTTTCAGGTAAAGCTTGTCAGAATTTGTTACCTGGAATTCAATTCATATTATTGCTCTAAGTAAGCTATATCTGAAGCATCTATTCATTGAGCACCTGAAATGTTGAATAAACTTACATTCCTGCCTCTGTTTCTAATATATTCAGGATGTAAATGAAGATGACTGGAGATTACTAGGTATTTCTTCATCGGATGTGCAATGCCTTCTGCAAATCTGTTACTTTATTTCCAGGTCTGCGCTTGCGTATCTCATTCTCAAATACATGCTTTACTTTCCGAGCATACCAGGCTCTAGATTCAAATCTCAATGAATGTATGTTGATGTGGCAAGGATTAGAATTACAAAATTAAATCATGAAATCATATGTAGAAGCATACTCGAACAAGAAAGAATTCCAACCGCGGCATGAATTGCACTTCCTCACTTGTCGAAAGCTTCCCTCTAAAAACTCTCTGTGCAGGATGGTGTTTCCGTTGCAGATCATTGGCTTGTGACTGGGAAACATTATTCATAGACAAGTTGAAGACGAATAACTCTGCAATTGTGCTAATAAAAATAGACTTGGTTAAGAGGCTTACTTCCTGGGAAAAAGTGCAGAACTTGCCAAATCAACTACTCTGTTTGTGGTTGCCATGGATCATCTCATTCGTCAAGATACATTGAAATCTCGCGGTGAGGAGTGGCTCAAAAGAATGGACCAGTACTTGGCTTCCATTAAGCCAATAAAGGAGTCCACCTATGGTAAAGATCATGCCGTTAAATGGACCGTCTACAGGAGAACATTCTTCATTGCTGTTGCAGAACTCTTTGCATAGAACAATGGAGAAGGGTGGATGGTTGCACATTTCCAATTTAAGAAAAAATGAAGGATTCCTAGCTCCTTTTTGGCAGAAAATACTAGGTGGAAGAGGTGGTGCTGTGAATCTCGCTGTCAAAGTCAATAAAGCCTTCATGATATGGTCTAAGCGAATCTGTCGATTGAACAAGGAGGATGTATTTTAGCATTTCGAAAGTGTAACCCATCATCAGGTGAATAACAGTATTCTTATATCACAAGTACAGTTGCAATTGGGCTCCCAGAATCAATGTCAGTTACTGCTTTATGGCCAGCTATGGTCCAAGTTTCTCAGTTCAATTAAAATTTCCTTCTTTGATTTCAGTTTTCAATGCTATATTAGGAATTGCTTGCTATATGCTATCTGGTGGAATAAATGCATATGTACAGTGCAGGTGGTGGAACTGGACAAGGGTGAAGTCATGTTCAGTCACCATGTAACTTTGAGCTTAGTATGCGCACCGTGATAAAAAAAAATTAGCTTTTGCAAGCATTGTAATGCAAGCAGATATATTCTGTCAAATAGATTCAAAATCCTCTTGCAGTGTAATAAATGGGTTTGCCATCAAGCTTAAGCATTAGTATCAAGTACTGATCATTTAAGAGCAGTGCCCTGTACAAAAGAAGATAGGAAACAAGAAACCTGGTTGTATTTCATCATCAATGAGTACAAGCAACTGAACAAGATCTCCAAATCAAAATCTGTTGTTGTAAATAACTAACATTTAACTTGAAATTCTCAACATTAGCATGTCAGAACAAGTTTCCTGAGCCATGCCCTCAAATTCACATCGTACAACCAATAAAATAATTCAACAGCAGGCTTCTCTCCATCTATTCTACAGAACGAACCTCTCCTACATCAGAAATTACAAAACAAAAGGAGGAACCTGGGATAGATAAATTTCTAGATTCAATGGATATGCATCTCCAGCAATTTAGCGCATGGTAATAGTCTGCATCCAGATGCCATCATTATACATTTTATCAGTTTTGCTTGCTAGAAGGTTCTGCAGATTTATTACCTGAAGAAAACAACAATTATCACCGGTCAACGAAAATCAATAACTAGTATGTTCATCCTATATTTGCCTTGCTAAAAAACAGCAAAAACCCAAAATGCAAGGAAGACATTTTGTCATAGTAAAATACGCACGTTCTTGGTTTGCCAGAGACGTTGATTTAATCCATCATTTCAATAGAATCGCAAACACAAACAAATGAGCTGATATTTCACAAATAACAATTACCGGCTCTTCTTTTCTAATTGAAGCACGATAATCTTTTAGGCTGAACATGTACCCTAGCATGAACAGAATTTAAACCATGCGAGGAGCTACAGAATGAAGATATCACAGATACATAAATAGAGACAGATAGACAGTCGATTGTCCAAGAGCAAGGTTACGGGCTCTAGTTCATTTTCATCAAAATATTTTGCAATCAATTTCTTTATAGAATCACACCACTCAAACAACCCAGTAAACGATTTGATCGAATTAATCCAACACCACATCTTACAAAAAATATAACCAATCAAGCAGCAAACCCACAAAAGCTACAGCACTCACCTTCTAACTTGTTCTCTAGCGTGTTAAATAAAGATTATAGTATAAAATTCACTGAGAAACACCGTCAACTGGCTTTCCTAAATCAGATGGAACTATTTCAGCTTCCAAGAAACGACTCAAATGCTTATCATCCAAATGTTCCTATAACAAAAACATAAACAAATAAAATTACAAACTTTGAACGATGGGATTCAGGAGAAAATATGAAAAAGAAAGTAAGGGAAATGGAAGATACAGAAAGGCAAGCTCTGTATTTTTGCCACTCAGAAACACACTCCTCTTTGCCCCACTGTCCTTTGACAAACTTCTCTGAATACCACCTATGCAAAAAGTATAGTTAGGGTTTAAGAGGGGTTTTAGTGAAGAAAACAGCCAAGAAAAAGAAAAGGAAAGAGACCCGTTATTGTTAAGGGAGCGAAGAAGAAGGACCTGTTGAAACAATTGTGGTAAGCAGCTCTGAGATGAGCACAAGGAGATGTTGAAGATTGATCTCTTTTGTCCTTCTTTGTAATCCTCATCTTGCTTCCCTAATGATTTTGCCCCTTTTTCTGCAACAACAAATAAAGGCTGCGTCTTGGTCTGGATGTTCCCAATAGACAGCTATTGCTTTTTATTTTTTATTTAAAAATATATTAAAATTAGTATATTAAAAAATAGAAAAAAATTGCTTAATTTTGAGCTTAGGGATACTTGTATAATTAGAAATGATTTTTAAAAATATTAAAAAATAATTCAAAATAAAAAAATAAATTTTAACCAATTTTTGTTCATATCACACTCTCAAATAAGAGCTTAATAGGAAAAACAATTGCTTAATTTTGAGTTTGGGGATATTTGTATAATTAGAAATGATTTTTATTTATACTTGAGTAGCCTTGCTTCTATCCTTCTAGGTTTTATAAAACATGAAGAATTACTATAAAATTATAAAAGAAAATAAAATGTTTTGTATTTTTGTGTTCGCAATGTTTATTAAGATACACAATATTGTGGATTATACTTAGGAAACATTGTGATTGTTTATGAAACGTGGAAAAGTTTAATTTACATTATTTGGTTCAAGTAGTTTGAGGTATTTACATTTTAATACTAAAACTTTATTTGTATTATGTTTTAATCCATATATTTTAAGAAAAAAAAGAAAAAATTCTTAAAAAGAAAGAAGAGATAGAAAGATTTCAATTAAGCACTTTCGAGCAATAAAAAAAAATATCAATTATGATGTAAACAGATTTATTTTGGGGATAGAATTCAATGAAGGTTGATTTTTTCTTTAACCATGAAAATAGATAGAAGCCCATAAAGCTTTTTAATTCAATTTGATTTTTAAATTTTAAAATGATTAAAGGATGTGTTAAAGTTGAAATTATTAAGGTTGAAGGTATCTTAGGTGAAAGTTAATTGAAATTTGGTTTGTGGATCCAAAAATTAGGACCAAAATATTGAAATTAGGACTATAATTTGTTGATCACTGGTGGTGACCAAAATATGTTATAATAATGATACATTCTATTTTAATGTAACATTTCTAGATACCGGTTCAAAACAAACATAATTATATTTGTTAAAACACGATAATTTTTTTTATCTATCGAATTTCAGTAGAATCTTCTTTAAAACTGGAGATCCCAAGTTATTGACAAAAATCTGCTACACTTTTAATTCACATTTTCCATTCAAGATCCAATCATCTTGGATCTTAACCTATTAATGGTACTCATTATTTCACCTAAATTCTCAAGGAAATATTCATATATAATCATGTATCATAAGGAAATTATAAATCAAACATATGCATAAAATTATGAAAAAATCTTAATTTAAAAAGCTTGCTTACCATGCATCAAAAGTAAAAGTTTAACATAGTTATTATAAAATTAAGCATGATTCCAAAATAATATGTCATTTCAAATTTATGATAATAAAAATGAAATGAGATATGGATATTACTAACATGAATAAGATAGTCTTGAAAAGTACAACGTAAATATTACAATAAATAAAACAGTCATAAACAATAATGAGTACATTTAAAACAATATAATATAACTAATCCTTTGATTATAGCTCAATATTAAAATATTAGTCTAAAAATATGATCTCCTTTATTTATAAAATACTAGGTCACTAGTATTGACTTATCATCATTTCTTAGTATTCTCAAATACCCAGAATTATTAAGTTAGGTTTCTTTTCGTTATCCTAGTTCTTAGGATTATGCCAATGCTAGTAAACCTATTAGCATCATTAGTCTTCTTTATCCGGGATCGACTAATCAAAGTAAACAAACAATGTCGATATTAATATAATACATTGATAACATTAGTTATCCTGGTCTAGAATAACTAATCAATTTCTTTACAGCTATCTAAGTTTGTCATCTGAAAATATTGATGTTAAGAAACCTCATGATATTATTAGCCTCTAATTAGGAATAGTTAATCAAGTTTCACACCAATGCCAATATCAATGTAACCTGTTGATATCATTAGTTATTCCAACCTGAATTAGCTAATTAAATTCTATGTAAATGTCGACATTAATGCAACTCATTGATATCATTAGCTATCCAAACTCGGAATAACTAATAAAGTTATTTTAAATACTTTAATTCATCATTTATTAATATCGATGTCAAAGGTCATTTGACATCATTAGCCTTCTATTAGAAATACCTAATCAAGTTTTTTCATCCATATATTTCTTTCATTTCATTATTCATTTATTTACTTATTTTTCACAATAATACCAAGAATGAAAGAATGAAAACTTCAAAATTTTATTGGCATTAGGTGCCTATTTAATGTATTTCAAGTCTCTTCTCTAACTCAAGTGAGTGGTCCGGCTGTCAAGGTACCCTTGTGAATCAATTTATCCATTGATCAACATTACTCTTTGAAATTCATAAACATTCTTTTTTCTCTTTTTTTAATTCTTACTTTCAACATGTTCCATGATAATTTTCCGTATCAATTTAAATATATCGTTTACATATTTAACCATTAAGATCTTTCATTAATAATTTTTTAAAAAAATACATCTTCACACAAGCATATGTCATATATTATTTTTGACTCACCTCTCACACTCTTTGACTCTCTGTCTCTCTCACAAATGCAAACAAACAAACAAAAAAATGGATTAGTTCAAAGGACAGGCACGCCTCCCAAAATTCACCATCCCTAAACGCTACGACACCTGCCTTAAACCGACTTAACCGCCTGTATTTTTGCTTGCTTCATCACGATTGATCTGGATATCGCTGAAAACACCAACTTCACCGTCCTCAACGTTGCTGACCTCTCCATTAACTCTGCTTTTGTCTCCTACTCCTCCTCCTCCAAGGTAACCAACCTTATCGAATGCCATTTTGATAAATAATAATAATGTGAATTTTAATTAATAAATTAAAAAAATTAAAGCAGGTTTTGCAACCAGTGAAAGTTGAGCTGGTTGAAGCAGATGAGATATTGGTGTTGGAATTTGCAAAAATGCTTCCGATTGGGATTAGAGTTTTTGACATTATATTTGATGATGGTGTTTTGAAAGACAAAATGAAAGTTTTTTACATAAGGTAAACAAAGGTTAATAAATCTTAAGTTTTTTTTAACACATTTTATTCTTGTAAGAGTAGACACACCTAAGGCAATGAGAGAGAAAAGAGAGAGAAGAAGAAAAATAGTATGCCAAAGTTCCATTATTGGTCTTCCACCAACATGCGCCCCACCATCTGGAAAAACTTGATGCGATGCTCCTAACACCACTGTGAAAGCTATGATTAGCTATCAGGAGATGCATCACATATCGTCTAAAGACGACAGAGGCTCTCTGCACGCTAACATGTGTGTCAAACACACCAACCATTTTTTATTTATTAAAATACCAAATTGTTCCTTAGTTGACTTAATTATAACTAAAAAACCATGGTGAGAGTACGAAAAGCCCTTGGATGCTAATTTTTAAACAATTACTTTGAAGGGTGTTATAACCCATTTTTAGGTTGCCCCATGAAAAAAAAATTATCTTTTTTTTATAAATAAAAATCAATAATAATAATAATAATAACAACAACAAGAAGACCAGCAACTTATCAAAAGCAAGCTGATGAGGGTTTCAAATGTATAGAAGAATCAAGTTAAAAGTTTTTGACAAAATTGGAAGCTTAATCATACCCTATTGTACCCAAGACTAAAGAAACAATGCAGATTCAAGGTTAAATTAAATGATTATTGGACGAATCTGTATAAAAATTAAGTCAATGGACTTAATTAGATTTTTAATAGGCCAATTTGATTTAATCATGGGCCAGATTAAAATTTTAATTAGTTTAAAAGTTAATTTGGGTCAAAATAAGAGATTTAATTAGGTGGAATGGCTTAATTATACTTTTAATGGGTCAAATTAATTTTATTAAAGATTTAATTAGTGAATAATTAAGTTTGGGGGTTTAATTTAGGCTTAATCGAGAAAATTAGAATTTTAGATGACCAAACTTTTTTTTTACCAAGTCAATTGATTGAAATCAGAGATAAAATTACAAGAAAATAAAAATTCAAGTTCAATTAAGAGTTAAATTGGAGAAATTCACAACCAAAGATTTTTTAAAAAAATACGTTAAACTTTAAGGACTCAATTTGGTTGAAAATATGGGTGAAATTGAAGCAAATTGAAAATTAAATGGTTAATTAAGGATTAATTTGCATAAATCCAAAATCAATGATCAAAATGAAAAGGTGTTGAACTTTAAGGTTGATATTTGAGTTTGGTAATGGTAAAATCACATAACATTAAAAGTTTGAAGTCAATTAGGGATGCAACTAAAAAAATCAAAAGAAAAGGGAACTAAATTAAATTTTAGTCAAATCCCTAATTAAAACCTTAAGGATGTCAAAACAGCGTCGTTTTATTTAAATAAAACGGTGCGTTTTGATCAAAACGATGTGTTTTGGTACAAAACGATGTTGTTTTGACCAACACAAAAACAAAAAAAAGGGTGTCAGGTGACTTGTCGTATGTCTACTGTTCATCATTTTCAATCTTTTATACCCGAAAAGTTGTTCGGGTTGCTACTTTTCAATGACATTTAATGCCTAATCTCTACACCAAATAGGAAAAGAAGACACCACTCTCATGGCTTGACACCATACTATACCTCGACATAATTCTTGTCGATTGGTCGCCAATGTAGCCACCACGACACCGCCCAAAAAAGGCCGACCCGATCAACCTTTGCAACCAAAATTTACAACCTGTGATGATGATTTTTGCCCAACGATTGAGATCGTTCCTGTTTGAATCAAGGACCAAGATTTATTTTCAATAAAGATCAAATATCCATCTTTCATCCCCTATAAATAAGGGTGAATCTCGTGTATCAGGGGAGGAGAAATCAGAGTGCAAAGAGAGCTAAAAAAATCATCCTTTACACCATTTTTTTTCTTCTCCCTTTCAGATAAACCTCACAACATCTCATTTTCACTACCAAACATCTCCCTACCATTTTTTCCTTCACCAACACCAGCCTCCTATACCAACAGTCGTGCATCTCCTTCACTAGTGACCCCCTCCACTGTGAGTGACTGCACCTTAAACAAGTCCAGCACCGCAAGCTTCCCTTTTGCAATTTTAACCTCTACATCGTAACCTCCAGCAACGACACCAGGAGCAATTCTAGCAGCGTCTCAGCCATATCAACAGACCAATAATAGTAGTAACATTTCTCTCTTATGCCAGGTAATCATCCATAGCTCCTGCATCTGCTCTTTTATTATATGTAGGACGCGAATTAATTCACGTCCTGCATCTGTTGGCTTTTGCCAACGAAGGTTAAAATGGGCTCAACCTCAGCACAACCTATATGGTTGGCATGGGTCCATACCATATTTAAAAAAAAAGAAGAAATATTGGGCTTTTAGTCGGCCTAACCCAACTGCACCAGGCTTAGGTCTCAAGCCCAACCGACCTATTTTTTAGACTAAGGGCATGTTTGCCTAACATACCCTAATGTTTTTCTCTTAATTTTTAATCTATCTTTGTTTTAATATTTAGCCAAACAAGTCTAATAAAAAGTCAAAAAAGAAATCTAAACAATTTCGAGACCATTTTGAAAGCCTTCAATTTGTCTAGATTATAAGGGCATTTTAGAATAAAATTTATGTGGTTTTGAAGTGAAAATCTTATCAAAATGATATTTTAGAAACTTAACATGTATATAAAAAGAAAAAAATTGACTTCGTTAGAAATATTGTCAAAATGATATATACATGATTAATATTTTTTTTGAAAGCACAAACACTTAAATAAAAAAATATACATAAACATACAAAGGTTTGCTCGAATAAAAAAAATTAAAGTGCAAAAACCCAATCAGAAAAATAAATATTTGGTGTGCAAGTCAATGTAACATATGTAATTTAATAGGCATGTTGACATATATTTAAAGAAATCTAATAGAAAAAATTGAAAATTCTCACAATGAAATAATAAAAATAAAAGATTTGCTCATTGAACATATAGAAATATTCATCTCCATTTCACACTTTCTAATTACATAGTTAGTGCTATCAAAGGGACTTGTAAATGTGTTCACTTTTCATATTGCCATCATAGTCGTAAATTTAAGGGAGTCTGTCAGAAAATATTTTATAAAATACAAAAAATATCCTTGATTTTTTAAATTTTTTAATTTGATCCTTTAAATTTCTTGCAATTTCACTATTAATTCCATCGAATTAAACTTGTGAAAATTAAATTTGATTTTTAAAAATTTTAATTTTCTTAATTAAATCTAGATTAGGTTTTCAAACTTAGTTTTTCACCGATTAATTTCTTGATAAAATTAATTTGACTTTTTAAAAATATAATTAAGTCATT
>Ga0325410_1009486_pt1 | contig 10381 bp, 7 predicted proteins | sample PopdelMetagenome_16_FD_206182 | JGI IMG/M metagenome (GOLD analysis project Ga0325410, IMG submission 206182) | Populus deltoides microbial communities from Bellville, Georgia, United States - Xylem-PdIQD-R3 | ecosystem: Host-associated > Plants > Phyllosphere > Stem > Wood/Secondary xylem...
ATAAACTTCTAATTCAAATTTTAAAATTATAATAATATTCATTTAATATTTTTACATCTTTATCTTTTTAATCAATGATATTATTCTCTACATTATCTCCATCCTTTCTCCATGTCATGAAAGTAACCAAACGCTACCTAGAGTTTTCTTTATATGAGTTCATCAAATGAAAATGGAGATGCTGACATGACATAAACTAAACGCTACCAAGAGTTTTCTTTATATGAGTTCATCAAATGAAAATGGAGATGATGCTGAAATTGACGTTTGAATGGCTTAGCACTACAATATTCCAGCAAAATCCTTGGCTTCCTTCAAATTGCAGCAATAAATCCAATGATAAATATATTAGGAAATTGCAACAACCGGGGAAACGAAGGGCCAATAAACAAACTACATCATACACAACGGGTCTCAAAAGCAACAGTATCAAATGGCACCCCTGAAGCCTGAAACAGCAATAAAACCAAGAACCTCCTCAGCGTTGCTGAGCTCGAGTAGGCAAAAACATGGACATTTACACCACGGAGTATATTCAACGGATAAGTCAAAAGTTTCTGAACTGGTCTCTATATGCACCTACCAAAACTGAGCTGAGTGGATGCAGAGAGTTGTCCGACCCAGCATCTAACCATTCACACGAATGATATACAATCCTAGTATATACATATGAGTGGAACACCTCTAGAGAATTTTTCAAGCTTTTTCTATGGATACAACTACTTATTCAATGGACTGTCCCCTGAGTCCTCTTCCTGGTTCGACTTTTGAAAAACATTACAATATAGACACAAAATCTTCTCTCCAGGGTTTCTTCAGGTATGCTTGCCAAGATTTGCTCTTATCTATGGATATCCCTGACCAAGGATCGGAACCTCAGCATCATCTCGGAAAATTGGGTAGGAAGAGAGATCATGGCCTTCTAGCTGATCCAAGCTGCAGTTTAGGGGTTTAGTTTCTCTGGAAATTCCTTGCTTGGAACTTGCTGATGCCGAGACATGAAAATCTTGTATATTTAGGTCCATCTTACTGAACATGAGGTTTGCAATGGCTCGGTCAATGCTGTTGGTCACCATTTCGTTTGTTTTCTTTCCTCCAGACCTGAACATGAAGGTCACTTTTCATCAAGACAGCTCAATTGTCAAAGCCATAAATATAAGAGCAGATGCCCTGAAGAAAATTGAACCCAATAGATGCTTGATGGCCAAATGCCACTAAAATGAGATAAGCATAATGAAAAAAATCAAGTGAGATGGGCATTGAAAAATTATAAGCACAGGGTAGATATTGTGCAAGTACCTGATTTCCTCATCTTCACTGGTACACGGTGTTTCCATGTAAAGATCTCCATTTTGGTTCCGTTTTACTATATGTTGCCTTGAATAGCTGGCTAAACGGTACAAGCCATCGCGAAAGCAAATTCTAGTCTTGTCATTTAACTGAAAAAAATTCAAACATAAGAAAATAATTAGGATTTGATTTTTCTTGTTAAAAAACAGAGCTCTTAGGATGTTGTGTTGTACCTGGGCCAGAACCATTTCTAGCTCATGTAGCGCAGATTGTTGAGATGTTTCGTCATCCACAGGTCCAATCGTGCTATCATGCTCAGAAGGGACCGGCACATTGACCAGCTGTGCCTGGAAAAAACATTACCATGATCAGTTGATCTTGTAAGTCTCATAGACTAAAAATTCTCATCCAATACCAATACCAGTAATGCAGGCAACATAATCTTAGAATATTCACTTGTCTCTACATTTCTCTACACTCTCCGTGTTCCCCACAGGCCGTATGAGCATCATGGATGTATACAAAATGCAAAACGACCAACCAACATATAAGATCATTAATTTCTACTGACAAAGCATGAAGAAGAAACTATAAATGATGTGGGTGTTTGTAGTCAATGTAGGTCAGGTCAGGTCTAAACCACAGGGCTGGAATCTAATCCCACGTACCTGCGGTTGTTTTGATGGATGTTTCGTCCAAATATGTCGATGATGGGTGCATGAAATAAGGCTCCCCACTGTGGATTTAGACGCACCCTATGTTCATGATACAACAAACAAAATTTCCCCAGAGAAATTTATTCCAGCAACAAGCAGAGCTGAATTCTCTGGGTTACCAAAGACAACAGAGTAAAAGAAGTCATTCTCCATGAGTGATTAAAGTGGATGTATTCATCAACAAGAAATGAAAGAACCTAGTCAGTGATATTATTGATATACGGGAAAGAAAAGGAAAAAAAGAAAAGAAAAGATGTATTTCTAAATCCAAATCAAGGAAGTCATACAACGCGAAGGGTTAAATTGTGCATATGCATGTATACCTACGATAAACCCCTATCTTCATCCAAGTCACAAGTATAGGCAACAGAACTTGAAGCAAAAGCGCTAGGGTCTTTGATAGTTGAAGACTTTCCAAAGATTTAGTATAAGCCATGAATATTATTATGGGAAAATTATGAAAAAGACATGGTCAATCATTGATTAAAAGTTAATAAAGAGATGGAAAATCTCACCTCTGCCGGTGCCCAATCCTTTTGCTCTGAGTTGCATGGATTAAAGTGTGAAGCAGCAACTTCATCTTTCTCCCAACTAGCTGATGGAGAAAACGCATGTGTTTTGAGATACTTTGAGCTTCCCATGCCACGTGCATCATTCAAAATACTTTGCAAATCTAAAATCTTGTCAGTCAAGCGATTATCAGCGGATATCATGGCGCATTCTGCTTCAGGAGAAAAGCAAAACGAGCCATGAAGATTTTCATTCGTAGGTGGGTCTTCGAGTAAGGAACTGCAACGAATGGAAATGAGAACAGATGAGTACTGATTAACAAGGAAGCATCACCGTTATAAACAACTACATGTAGGGAGATATTGGGCACCCCATGGATATTGAATGGCTCTATTATGTCACAGGTAGCGCTGCAGGTTCAAGAGATGGCCATGTAATGAAGGTGGCACAAAGACAGGTGCCATCACCACAATAACTGGAGTAATCCACTTGTAGTAGCTATGAATTCTAACCATTTTGTCATGAAGGATAATAGTCTAACACGCAAGAATAAGGGAGCATTCTATTTCCATGGGGTGTCCGAGCATGCTGATAATCAATATGACAAGCTAAAGCACATCTGACTCTACATGATTTCCTACTGCCATTAAATTTAGCCCAGAAGTTACGCTTGTACAAGAAAATTTCATCCAATTGTTCGATTCCTGCAAGATCATCAAGCTGGTAATCTGACTGGTCGCATGACAGGGCATTCTGGGGAAAGGAGTCCTCAGAAAATCCTCTACTTGTTCTTGAACCACTAGACTGATCTTCACCATTGTAGAAACTTTCAACCTCATTGCTTAAAATTTCACCATTGAATTTGAGTTCTTCCTCGGTCAATTTTGAATCCATAGGAAGACTTTGGTTAGAAAACTCATGACTTTCTGATGCATCCGTACACCATTTCGACCAACTCTCTGGTGATGGAAGCCTATCATATACTTCTTGATCCTTGGGAACCTCAAAATCATCAATACAATCTTCAGAATACCATTCCATGTCTGCGGAGACAAAGAAAATCCCTATTTAGCAAGAAACAATATCATAAAGATCAAGAAACATCTACTAGATGTAGAAAAGCCAAGCAAAAACAATCCATATTTAATTCACAGGAAACACCTTATTCTATTACAAGTAGCTGAGGCAGCCAAGATCCTGAACAAAATGAAAATTGCCAAAAGCTTGATATATCATACAACACAAGCCTGAATCTTTTTAACTTCATCATCAGTTAAATGGAGCTACAGGATCCACTTTAAAAGTATGGATAAACAAGTAAAACTGCAATTGATGGTTTTGATTATTTCAGTTCCTTTTCCTTTCTCGCCAACCAAAAACTCATCAAGCAGAACAACGCAAAGACCTCGAAAAATAATCATATATCCAACAACAAATTGAAGAGGCTAGCTTAAAGTTATTATACAAAAGAATTCAAGTTTCAAATCATGGTATAAGAACCATCTAAACACAATCAAACCGCAATCACACACATATTCATCATAACATATCATATCTCACAAGCCAAAGATTCAAACTTTAACACTACCTAAAACCCAGCAAAATACACACAATAAGCATCAACGAATAAAGAAGAAAAAAGACCTTCTGGTGGGTGGGTTTGATTAAGAGAATGGACAAGGCCCCGTTGCTAATATAGAGAAATGAAGCAACCAAGATGGCAAGAATTGCAGAGAACTGGTAAAAAAGTTGCAAACTTTGATGAAGGTTTTGTTACTTTGTAAGAAGTGCGATGCTATAGCTGTAAACTGGAGGCGGCCTTGGTTTGCTTTATAGTAATATAGTCGATTCTTGATAGGGTGGAGAGAAAGGGAGAGGCAGGTGTCAAAGTGGAACAACTAGTGTAGTGAGAGAAAGTGATTTGTGGCTAAGAATTGAGGTCGAGATTAGTGGTTGACAGCCTCCATCAAAATCTGCATCCCCATTGGTCCAGGTGCTAGAATCTGGACCCACAAAATTAGAATTCATGGCCCTGATTTTGCTTATGGTGCCCATGGAAGTCAAGCCAGCAAGCTCATGACTTTTTCCCTTCCTAAACAAGTAGTATGTACCGACAATGGTGCACGTGGCTAATTTGGTCATTTTGCTGGACACGAGGGCTGTTCAAGGGGCCACGTATTACTTGTCTGCATATGGGGTGGCGAGATTACACACGACGGCAAGCAACGTTTGTTAGACTAACACGTGGCTTTCAGACAGGGAATCTAGGACAGTGTTAGTTGCCGGATCAAGGGCAAGCAAGGGAAGTAGCCAAAAAAGTAGCCATTTGGTTTCCTTGGGGTTCTACCGTATAGTTATTGCTACCCGTTTCAGCACAGGTAGATGAGAACCACGTAGTTTCTGCCGTTTACGGTGGAAAAATTGAGATAGATTTTTGGACATGCTTGTCTACGGCGTGTTTGGTATATTGTTTGTTTTAAGAGTATTTTTTATTTAAAAATATATTAAAATGATACTATTATATTTAAATTATAAAAAAAATATTAATATAATATATTTTTAAATTAAATGCATTTTCACAGCACTTCTAAAAACAATATATATATATAATTGACATTACCAAATTGAGAGGTTATCATTCCTGGATCGGCATTAAAAAGGGAGTCGGAAAATTATTTTCCATTTACATTGCCAAATTGTATTTTTATTTTATAGTTAATGTTTTTATTTAAAGTTGACTCTTAAATTTTAAGAGTTAATATACATATAAAATGTTAAATTGAGTTAAAACTCAAAACCGATCAAATTCAGTTAATTTTAATATATTTTTAAACAATAAAATTATTTTTTAAAAAAATAAGCATCATCACCATTAGCGTATAAGATACCCGCCTAATATAATTAGCTGCGAGTTGTAAAATCAAGATCAACATCCAGCTTTTTCCGATAAGCCATGCAGGCGAGAGAGAAAAAATCATATCGACAGAGTCATCTCCAATCCCTGCGGTGGAAGAATTCAAAGGCTTTAAAAAAGTGAGACTGATTGATTTGTCTTTATCTAGAAATTAAAACCATATCCCAAATATGGAGAGAAAAACACAGAGATGAGCATCACGTCCTCTTCGTTGCTGAGGTAGTGGTGTTTGCTTCCTTTTTTAGTGAATGTCGAGGACACCTTTTTTCTTCCTTATCAGGCAATGTTTGGCAGCACGGGTAGCCTTTTTTTTAACGTGTTTTGAAAATGTATTTTATTAATAAAATATTAAATCTATAGTTTTTTATAGTTTTAATATAATAATATAAAAAAATCAAATAATTATTTTCACGTGTTATCAAACAAAAAAATACCTAACACTACAATACAAATACACAATAAATGATACACGGTAGAAAAAAATATAAAGAAGGCGACCATAGTTTTTAGACCCATGTTTCAGGTTTTGACCGGGTTATCAGGTTACCCGGGTTATTTTTTTAAAATTAAAATAATGTTTTTTTAGTAAAAAAAATAAACGGGTTGTAATCGGGTTTTTGACCTAGTTTTCCCGGATCAACCTGTCAGGTCACGCAGGTTTTTTCTTCAAACCAGCCCCGTTCCAGTCCCAGCAAGCCGGGTTCCGGGTCCACCACTAGATCGGATCGGGTTTTAAAACTATGATGGTGATAATAAAAACAAGGGTAGGTATTCCTTCTTTTTTTTTGTTATAAAAGTATAAAAAACTTATCTTAAAACTACTATAAAGAGATTTTATTTTATATCTGTGTTTTGTTTTTTTTTCTTTATATTTATCATGTTGGTTTTAAAACTCTGACCAAACATGAGCTTAAAGTCCACTTCAAACAAAGAAAAAAATATAAAAATTCATGGATGGTTGTGTTGATTTTACTTGCCTTCTTTTGTCCTTGATGCGAAAACGGATGCAATTTTGAGCCACACAAATCATCGTAAACTGTGAGCTGGACTTGCGTGATCATCTCTCAATCAAGCTCCTTTTTTCTTTAACCCACTTGAAATTTAATTTTATTTTTTTCCGGTAAATTTAAAAACATAATATTCAAACTTTCAGGCGAGAAAAAACAAAAGTACTTTTAATCCTGTCACCAAAACACATACAAGTACTTTACATCTGTATTATAAGAATCTTATCACCTAAAATTAAAATAATATATATAAATAGCATCGGGTTATTATCTTAAAATATAAAAAATTAAAAAATAATGAGAAAATAGTATCAAGAATATGATTTATATATTTCTCTATCACACCCCTTCAAGTGAAAACTCTTTGGATTTGAAACTTGCACAGATCCATACCTATATTACCTGTGCTTAATTTTTATCAAATAAATAAAAATGGTGAGATTCGAACTCATGATCATTTGATCATTAAGGTTCCGATACCATGTCAAAGAATCATCTCAACTGAATAGATTAAACAGTTAGGTGAAATCTCGTGATTTATATTATTCTCTAGCAAATAACCCCTAATAAATAAACTTATTTGCTTGAAAAAAATAAACAGTAATATAAAATAAATTTGTTTTCATGATATTTTTGTTTGAGACGAATCTCTATTCTCTTAAAATAAAAAGTAGGAGATATATTCTCTCTGTATCCATTATCCTCAATTTTTGTTTTTTTTTGAAACAATAACTAAGCACTATGAAGTCTATAATTATAAAATTTAATATAAATTAAAAAGAACAAGTCTTCGAGGGCCTGCATAATATACTGGGCCGAATAACAGTCCATTTCTTAAGGCCTTCAGGCTTCACTAAAACCATATCGGGCCCATAGATGGATCTCGACACAGAACCCAAAGTTAACACACCACAACAACGACAATACATTAATCGAGACAAAGTGAGGGGAAAAAAAAAGTTTCACCAGAATCTTCAAAGGTCGAGTCTTCCAGAGAAGCAAAGGACCTGGAATTTCTTTTCCCGCGGCAAAATAATTTTCTCGAGAAACAAACTAGCTGGTATCTGCTTATGTCTTTTATTTCATGATCATCTAACTCTAGGGCAGCTAAATCTTCCTGGGTTTTGAGTTACTTTTATTGTATTAATGGTCTTTAAAACTTAAAAAGTGGTGGGGTTTCTTGTTTTTTGAAAACAAAATAAACCCACTTCTCGTTCTTGCTTTGTGTCATTATGGTTAGCAAGATACTAACTTTATGAGTTATTATTAATGGGTTTTAGTTGGTTTCGATATTCCATTGCAGGTTGAGTTTGTTTAGTGATCTGTTGAAGATGTTTAAGAACACGTTTCAGTCTGGATTTTTGTCGATCTTATACAGTCTTGGGTATGTTGTAGATTTTGGCTTTAAGCATTTTGTTGCTATATGTCTGATTGGCTGTTGGATTTGTGGATATGGATATTGATGTTATGTATTGATTATCTGTGTTGATTGGATTTTTGTAGGAGCAAACCTTTGCAGATATGGGATAAAGAAGGTGAGTGGCAGGATTTGTTGGTGACAGTGTTGTGAATTTCTCTTAATTAGCTACTTTTGATTTTGGTTTTAGTACAAGATAGAGCTCATTTAGCAATTTTGCTTTCTCTGTTCTGGAAGGTCATCACTTATAGCTCACTCTACTGTTTGAAATTATAAGTGATCTTTGCTTCCGATATGGACCCTGAAAGACTATGGTTGTCTATTGTAGATATAAATTATCGTACCAAAGCCTGAAACAAATATATATTCTCTGTTGCTTTATATTCCAGGGGCAAGCTGGGGTATATATTATGGTAGCCGGAGACATTTCTTTATAGCAACTCTGCTGAGATTTTTCTTCTTATGCTGGGGATATGTTACAAATCACTGGCAATCTTATTTCACAATCTACTGATAGAATTTTTTTTTTTTGTTGAAAATGCATGGCTGATGTCAATATGTATAAGAGGCATATATACCTTTTATTTTCTGTGAGGCACCAAAATGCATACAGGTGATGTCAAAAGGATATGAGGCATGTTTAGGTTGTGCTCCAACTACAAGTATGAGAGGTTATATATGCATGATATATCTCTTGTTTTTTTCCCATTTCGGTCTTTTGTGTAGAACTTAAACCGTAATACTGTGAAGAATGAGATGCGATTATGAAACCACCAGTCGATAAATGAGTGGGCTTCTTAAATCCTGTTGATATTTTTAAGTAACATTTATGATATTGAGAAGCAAATGTTGAAAGAGATGATGTTAAAATCTGTATTCAACATGGCTGATGGAGATAATTATTGAAAACTTTCTTGAATTCTCAGTTCAATCTGTTAGCAAGCATTTTAGAATTGCTGATCCGAGAGACAAGGGAAAATGTCCGATGGTGTTTTTGCAAGCATAGTTGCTCTCACTATGAAGCAATTCTAGTTACCACTTCAAATTCCATGTGATAGATGCAAACATTATGTATTCATTTATATGGTGTAGTTGTTATTGTGAAATTGATTTCTTCATTTAACGTGATGACAGCATTACAGTTTAGTTCTCCAGAATCGAGTGTGCTGGCTCTAACTTCTATTTTGAGTCTTTAACAGTTTCCAATGGCCATATAAAACGACTGCATGATGAAGACATACAATCCAATGTGCTTGAAATTGTTGGATCGAATATCCAGTCCACATATATCACATGCCCTGCAGACCCTGGAGCGACTCTTGGTATAAAACTCCCATTTTTGGTTATGATTGTGAAGAATGTGAAGAAATATTTCACATTTGAGATTCAGGTGCTGGATGATAAGAATGTCAGGCGGCGTTTCCGAGCTTCCAACTTTCAAGTGTGTAAGTTTGCCCTTATTTGTGATGTTTGTCATTTTCCTGACCTCTTTTCTTATTTTCTTGTTTCTTTTCCCAGAGAAGTTGTGGGTTATGTATTGCAGGTCTATTTAGTTCATTGTTGTGATAAAAGAAACTACATATTGAATTTTTCATCAAGTCAAAGGAATAATAAGGAAATTTGATCCGAATTAAAAAACCTACTGTTCGTTATATGGTCTGCTGGCATTGTGGGGTTTATAAATATGGCTGCTAGATCTTGCACTTGACCATGTGGCTACAGTTTCAGAGTCTAATAAATCATTGAACTGGTGAAGGAATTGTGTAGCCGCGTGTCTGGATGAGTGGTTCACTTTTTGAGTGAGAGAGAGAGAGATGGGGTGTGGTGGGGGTCTTTCTCTGTTACAGATTTTAGTTTTCCAGAGGAAATTATTGGTCTTACAAGTTGGTATCAGAGTGATGCCAAGCTTAGGGTTAAGTCGAAATTGACAATCGATTCAGCTGTCATAAGATGGTTGGATGATTAATGGAAAACTGGATAGCGACTATTAAAATTTCAAATTGTACATTTTAAGTTTTCATGTAAGATTGTTGTTTGAGTTGAAATAGTTGAAATATTTTGAAAAGGTATGCTTGCTTTAGGATAAATTGATGTAGTTCGATGGTCCTTGTACCTCAAGTGGTTTGATTTTTGGATTGGACGCCCAAGCTTATTGATGCACAGTACCTTTTTTTTGTAATGAATTATAGACATTAAATTTGATATGATTCTTTGAATCTTGCAGACTGTCACTAGGGTGAAACCATACATCTGCACCATGCCACTGAAGTTGGATGAAGGCTGGAATCAAATCCAATTGAACCTCGCTGATTTTACTAGGAGGGCGTATGGAACCAACTATGTTGAGACTTTAAGAGTTCAGGTTCATGCAAACTGCCGTCTGAGAAGGATATATTTCTCTGATCGCCTATACTCAGAAGAGGAACTTCCACCGGAATTTAAACTCTACCTTCCAGTACAGCAGGTAAGGATACCATGCACTGCACCCTTAGTGCTAGCTTCAAGTTGGCTTCTCTCTCTTGGTGTT